>OBXH01001558.1_pt1 | contig 10815 bp, 10 predicted proteins | sample 1538101 | NCBI WGS metagenome assembly OBXH01 (sample SAMEA2580141, study PRJEB22360) | human gut metagenome | biome: human gut; feature: human-associated habitat; material: faeces | place: Denmark | collected 2008/2010 | reverse complement strand
CATGATATTTTCTCTTGCATCATAGGAATTGGAAACACCAAGAGCAGCAGCGGTAGATGGCATTAACTGCATGATCCCGACAGCGCCTGCATTGCTCACGGCAGAGGGATTGAAGCCGGATTCTGCTTTGGCGATCGATTTTAATATAATAGAAGAAACACCATAGGAATTGGCGGCCTCTTCAAAAATAGAGTCAAGTTCGCCTGAAGTATAGAAATTTGCAGAGGATGCAGTTGTCTGGGCTGCGGATATCCCTGATGTATCTGCGCCTGTGGTACCGGTCTGTGAGGTATTCTGGCTGTTTTCCAAAGCTTTTGTACTGTCAGCTAACGCAGCCGCAAAATCATCCGTATTAGACTGTTTTGCAGCTTCGGCACGCTTTGCAGCCTGTTCATTGATGCGGCTGACTAATGCGTGATCCATATAATTTAAAACGGTAATACTCATTCATAACTCCTTTTCGTGTAAAACGCGACTAAAAAGAGTATAGCACATGTTTTTGCAATAGTGAAGTTTTTGTTGAAAATTGTCTTGATGTATCACAAAAATTGTTGTAGAGTACATAGTGCGACAAGCTAAAGTGATAAAGTAACAGGGATAGAAAAAAGAAATGGATTGTGAAATAGAAAAAAACAAAGTAAGTAAAAAAGCTTCCTATGAAAAAGCGTTTAAAGCTGCATTTCCATATACAATACCGGTCATGACGGGATATCTGTTTATCGGTATGGCTTTTGGAGTGATGATTCAGGAAAAAGGGTATAATTTTCTGTGGGCAATACTGATGAGCGTCCTGTGTTATGCAGGGAGTGGACAGTATCTCGCCGTGAATTTTTTTGCGCCGGGCGTGAGTCTTTTACAGGTAACTTTCATGGAGTTTATGTTAAATATCCGGCATATTTTTTATGGTCTGTCGTTATTAGAGCGTTTTGCAAAGATGGGGAAGAAGCGTCTGTATATGATCTTTTCCCTGACAGATGAAACATATTCCTTATTTTTTGTCACGAAGGTGCCAAAGGATGTGGAAGAAGGACAGTTTTTATTTGCGATCGCACTGTTAGACCAGCTTTACTGGATCATCGGTTCGGCGATCGGAGCACTGCTTGGTTCGGTGCTTCCAATCGACACAACAGGCATTGATTTTGCGATGACGGCATTGTTTGTTGTGATCATGGTGGAACAGTGGATGGAGTCAAAAAACCGTCCGAGTGTGCTGATCGGACTTGGATGCGGACTGATCTGCCTGCTGATCTTTGGCGCAGACAATTTTATTCTGCCGACCATGATCTGTATTATGCTGATCCTGCTTCCGTGCAGAAAGTTTTTGGATAAAGAAACAGAACAGAAAAAGGAGGTAGAGCATCATGCCGGTTAGTGTGGCGCGTTCACTTGTTATCATTGCAGCAGTTGCGGGAACGATCTTTTTTACAAGACTCTGCCCGTTTTTATTCTTTCCGCCGGGAAAACCGATCCCGCCGGTGATACAGTATCTTGGAAAAGTATTGCCGCCGGCAGTCATCGGAATGTTGGTGATTTATTGTTTAAAGGCGGTAAGTATCACATCCTATCCATATGGATTACCGGAGTTTATAGCGGTGGCAGTAGTGATACTGCTTCATGTCTGGAAACGAAACAACCTGCTTAGTATCGGCGTCGGGACAGTGCTTTATATGGTGCTGATACAGGCTGTATTTTAATAAAATGGAGGAATATTATGAAGAAGAAACCTTTTGTAACCAAAGAACAGCTCGAAGAGATCGTAAAAAAATATCCGACACCGTTTCATCTCTACGATGAAAAAGGAATCCGTGAAAATGCGAAGGCGGTCAAGGAAGCATTTTCCTGGAATCCCGGATTTCGTGAGTATTTTGCGGTAAAGGCAACGCCAAACCCGTACATCCTTGATATCCTAAAAGAATATGACTGCGGCTGCGACTGTGCATCCTTGACAGAACTGATGTTGGCAGACTCTCAGGGATTTGACGGAAAGCACATCATGTTTTCCTCAAACGATACACCTGCCGAGGAGTTTAAATTTGCCAATGAACTTGGTGCGATCATCAACTTAGATGATTTTACCCACATTGACTTTTTAGAGAAAACGATCGGCAAAATTCCTGAGACGATCAGCTGCCGTTATAATCCGGGCGGAGTCTTTAAGATGAGCAACGGCATCATGGATAATCCTGGTGATGCCAAATATGGTTTTACACATGAGCAGATCATCGAGGGATTTAAGATCTTAAAAGAAAAAGGCGCAAAACATTTCGGCGTACATGCATTCTTAGCGAGCAACACCGTGACAAATGAATATTACCCGAAACTGGCAAGACAGTTGTTCGAACTGGTTGTGGAACTGCGTGACAAGACCGGATGTGATATCCAGTTTATCAACCTTTCCGGCGGTGTCGGTGTGCCTTATACACCGGATCAGACACCGAACGATATCCGCGTGATCGGACAGGGGGTTAAGGAAGCTTTTGAGGAGATCTTAGTTCCGGCAGGACTTGGAAATATCTCTATTTATACAGAGATGGGACGTTTCATGTTAGCACCTTACGGCTGCCTTGTGACGAAAGCAATCCATGAGAAACACACCTATAAAGAGTATATCGGTGTGGATGCCTGTGCAGTCAACCTGATGCGTCCGGCAATTTACGGGGCATATCATCACATCACCGTTATGGGAAAAGAGGACGAGCCATGCGACCACAAATATGATGTGACAGGTTCCCTCTGCGAGAACTGTGATAAATTTGCCATTGACCGTATGCTGCCGAAGATCGATATGGGAGATCTGCTTGTGATCCACGATGCAGGAGCACATGGTTTCTCCATGGGATATAACTATAACGGAAAACTGCGCTCCGCGGAGGTATTGTTAAAAGAGGATGGTTCCACCCAGCTGATCCGCCGTGCAGAGACACCGGATGACTACTTCAGAACTTTTGACTGCTTTGATATTTTAAAGGATATGAAGCATCCGGAGAGAAAATAAGACTTCATTCTGCAAGAGGAGTGTGTCATGTGTATTGATGAATTGAGGTTTGAAGCTGCAAAAAACAGAGTGATCGGGATAAACAGGGAGCGTCAGGGAATCGGGACGCTCTCAGAGAAAACGGTACATGCCGTTTTGAAAAATTATTATGCGCCGGATACGGATATGCACGAAATCCCAATCGAAAATTTTGTGGCGGACATTTTTACGGGGACCGAGATCATTGAGATACAGACACGCTCCTTTCAGGTTATGCGGAGAAAACTGGATGCGTTCTTAAAAATCTATCCGGTCACGATCGTCTATCCGATCCCGCATGTCAAATGGCTTTCGTGGATCGATGAGGAGAGTGGCGAGATGTCACCGAAGCGCAAGTCCCCCAAAAAAGGAAATCCGTATGTGGCATTTAAAGAATTGTATAAAATACGTCCGTTTTTAAAAAATGAAAACTTAAGATTTCGGTTTGCACTGATCGATATGGAGGAGTACCGCCTGTTAAACGGCTGGAGCCGAGATAAAAAGAAAGGCAGTGAGCGCTACGACCGGATCCCGGTGCAGTTTGTGGAGGAAGTCTGTATTGAGAGACGGGAAGATTATATGCAGTTTATCCCATTTGACCTGCCGGAACCTTTTACTACGAAAGATTTTTCAAAATCTGCAAAAATTCCGTTGTCGCTTGCACAGACTGTGCTTCTAATTCTGACGGATTTAGAAATCGTGGACAGAGTGGGAAAACAGGGGAATAGTTACCTGTATAAAGTCTGTGAGATATAAGAAAAAGGGTATCTGGATTTTAATAGTTACTCACGATCAGTCTGCGCCGGAACACGGAATCCATATGATCGAGTGTATGTCTTGCCTGGGAATAGCGGTTGCGGTTGGTATGGATGACATAAAACTGGTGTGCACCCCGGTATTTTTCGCGCAGAAAAAATGGTATCTTAATAAAACTCCGCGTAAATGGAATCTGATTTTCAATCAATAACTGTGCCGCCTGATCACTGATCCGCTCATTGGTTGTGCGGCATAACTCTATATCTTTGTCGAGATGTTTTGTATCTTTTCCTAATATAAGTGCTTTTCCCATAGTTTCTTCCCCTTTTTCAAAAAACTATCATATACGATAACTTTTGTCAAACATACTTTTATTTTTGCAGAAATTGTGGTATGTTATTAAAGTTAGACGGAAAAGCTTGTCTTAAAGGATTAGAAAGGTAATTATAATTATGAAGAAAAAAGTAGTAGTATTAATGCTTTGTACGATGATGGCAGTCACTGCACTCGGATGCGGCGGGAAGAAGAATGATACCGCAGAGGGGACAGAGGCTGCAGAATCAGTAAACAGCACGGAAACAGCAGAAGGAACAGAAACAGTGGAATATGAGAGTACTTCTTATGATCTGGATCCTTCCGATTATGTGACACTCTGTGATTACAGCAAGGTTCCGGTTACGATCACAGGCGATTATGATGTGGATGACCAGGATGCAAAAGATTATTTTGAGCAGATGTTTTCTTATTACGGACCGTTCTACGTTGCAGATGATACCAAAACAACCGTTGGAGATGGTGATATCGTAAACGTGGACTATGTTGGAAAATTAGACGGAGTGGCATTTGATAATGGAAGTGCCGAGGATCAGAATATCGATGTGGACAATAACTGTTCCGCAGGAAGCCAGTCAAGCTCCTTTATCGACGGCTTTACAGATGATCTGAAAGGTGCATCTGTCGGTGATGTTATTGACAGCGATGTGACATTCCCGGATAACTATGGCAATGCAGACCTTGCCGGAAAACAGGTTGTATTCACATTTACCGTCAACTCAATCCAGAAAGAGATGACACTCGATGATGTGGATGACGATTTTGCGCAGAAACAGTTTCAGGCTGACACAGTAGATGATATGTATGCACAGATTAAATCATTCCTTGAAAATCAGGCCAGCAGCAATAAGGACAGTGACACTTACACAGCAGTGCAGGAGTACCTGTTAGAAAACTGTAAAGTGGATATCCCGGAAGATTATCTGACAGCCCGTGTCAATGATTATGAGAAACAGTATGTACAGAATTACTGTAATGGGGATGCATCCAAACTTGAGGATTACGTCAGCAGCCAGTACAACATGACACTTGATGAGGTGCGTCAGGAGTGGAAATCAGGCATGGAGAAAAATATTTCCATGGAGTTTATCACAGGTGCGATCGCAGCAAAAGAGGGCACCGAGCTTGACGAGGACGGATTTTCTTCTTATGTGCAGACTCTGATGAGCAATAACAGTCTGTCATCTGAAGACGATTTATATAAGAACTATGGCTACGGTGATGCAGCTTATGGTGAAAAATATTTAAGACAGGTCTATGTTGATAATCTTGCATTACAGTCTGTCAAAGATAATGCGGATGTAACTGTGGAAGCTCCGGCGGGGACAGAGAGTACTGAGGGCACAGAGAGTGCAGAACCGCAGGAAGCTGTCGACGCTGCCGAGACAGAAACAGCAAATTAATCAAATAAATATCCCAAAAGAAGACCAAAGAGATGGGGATTGGAGGATTCAATTATGGATATGGTAAATGTAAGGGATTTATTCCGGAAACAGGAAGAATATGTGGATCAGACCGTGACGATCGGCGGATGGGTGCGAAGCATCCGTAACTCCAAAAATTTTGGATTTATCGTGGTGAACGACGGAACATTTTTCGAACCGGTTCAGGTCGTATATTCCAATGTTTTAGAGAACTTTGATGATGTTGAAAAGTTAAATGTCGGTGCAGCGATCATCGTGACAGGTAAGCTTGTTGCAACACCTGAAACCAAGCAGCCGTTTGAGATCCAGGCAGAGAAAATCGAGATCGAGGGTGTTTCCACACCGGATTATCCGCTGCAGAAAAAGAAACACAGTTTTGAGTATTTAAGAACGATCTCCCATTTAAGACCAAGAACAAACACGTTTGAGGCAGTTTTCCGTGTACGTTCCCTGATTGCATATGCAATTCACAAATTTTTCCAGGAGAGAGATTTTGTATATGTACACACACCACTGATTACAGGAAGCGACTGTGAGGGTGCCGGAGAGATGTTCCAGGTAACAACACTGGATATGAACAATCTTCCGAAAAATCCGGACGGAACCGTGGATTATTCCAAAGATTTCTTTAATAAGCCGACCAACCTTACCGTAAGCGGACAGTTAAACGGTGAGACTTATGCGATGGCATTTAAGAACATCTACACATTTGGACCGACGTTCCGTGCAGAAAATTCCAACACGACCAGACATGCAGCAGAGTTCTGGATGATCGAGCCGGAGATCGCATTTGCAGATCTGGAAGATGACATGATCTTAGCCGAGAGCATGTTAAAATACATCATCAACTATGTACTGGAGAATGCACCGGAAGAGATGGCATTTTTCAACAACTTCATTGACAAAGGACTCTTAGAGCGCTTGCAGCATGTGGCAAATTCCGATTTTGCCCGCGTGACATACACAGAGGCAGTTGAGATCTTAGAGAAACACAATGACAAGTTTGAATATAAAGTTTCCTGGGGAACTGATCTTCAGACGGAGCATGAGCGTTATCTGACCGAGGAGATCTTCAAACGTCCGGTATTCGTAACCGATTACCCGAAGGAGATCAAGGCATTCTACATGAAGATGAATGATGACGGAAAGACCGTAGCAGCCGTTGACTGTCTGGTACCTGGTATCGGTGAGATCATCGGAGGAAGCCAGAGAGAGGATGATTACGATAAACTTCTTGCAAGAATCAATGAACTCGGCTTAAAAGAAGAAGATTATCAGTTTTATCTGGATCTCCGCAAATATGGTTCTGCAAGACATGCAGGATTCGGACTCGGTTTCGAGCGCTGCGTTATGTACTTGACAGGAATGTCTAACATCCGTGATGTTATTCCGTTCCCAAGAACCGTAAATAACTGCGAATTATAAAAAAGAATAGATTTACAGAGGACTGCCGCCGGATGAATAAGATTCTGCGGGCGGCAGTTTTTTGATATCCGAATCTTCATAGGAAAATGCGTTCTGCAAATTTGTGTAAACCTCCCAAAAACCTGCAAAAATTGAGAAAAAATGTAGCATAAATATAATTGACATAATGTATAATAAGTAGTAGTATCAAAATACAAAAGATATAGTAACAAATACTACATGTAAAAATAATAAATACTATTTTGCTAAAAGGAGGTCATATTATGTTACAGATAGGGATTCGTGAACCGGGAAGCGCCATTACACATTTTATAGCTATGATGATGGCAATATTTGCCACATCGCCGTTGTTAGTCAAGGCTGCGCTGAATGGAAATCATACAACGATTCTGGCAATGGCCGTGTTTATGGGAAGCATGGTGCTGCTTTATGGTGCAAGTACGGTGTACCATTCGCTTGTTGTCCGGGATAAAATTTTAAAGATATTCCGCAAACTCGACCATATGATGATATTTGTCCTGATTGCCGGATCTTATACGCCGGTATGTCTGATCGTACTTGGCGGGAAGTCGGGTTATACGCTGCTTGCGGCAGTGTGGGGCATTGCGGCGGCAGGAATGCTGATAAAAGTGCTCTGGATCAACTGCCCGAAGTGGTTTTCTTCCGTGATCTATATCGCAATGGGATGGGTGTGTCTGTTTGTATTCCGGGAACTGTTAGCCACTCTTTCCCAGGCAGCATTTTTGTGGCTGCTTGCAGGCGGTCTGATCTATACTGTCGGCGGTGTGATCTATGCATTAAAACTGCCGGTGTTCAACGCGAAGCACAGTCAGTTTGGCTCCCATGAAGTATTTCATCTGTTTGTCATGGCTGGAAGCATCTGCCATTTTGTATTCATGTATCAGTATGTAGCGTGAAAAATAAAACGATTGCCGGATAGATTTTATGGAAAAGTTAGGTTATAATGTAACAGCAATGAAAAATGAGCAGTGACAGGCAGATGAGAAATGAAATGCCTGTATGAAGAGGAGACAGATATGAGATATACGTTGGAAAATGAAAATTTAAAAGTGGAGATTGACTCATTTGGAGCAGAGATCAAATCTGTAAAAAGAAAATCAGATAACTTTGAATATATGTGGTGTGGTGATAAAAAGTACTGGGGCAGAACATCCCCTGTATTATTTCCGTTTGTCGGTGCGCCGAAAAACAAAGAATACCGTTATGACGGAAAAACTTATACGATGGGACAGCACGGATTTGCAAGAGATATGGAGTTTACATTAGAGGCACAGACGGAAGAGAACATCTCATTTGTACTGACCGATACTGCGGAAACCTGTGAAAAATATCCATTTCATTTTGCACTGCACATTGGTTATGAATTGTGCAAAAACGAGGTAAAAGTAAACTGGACTGTGGAAAACACCGACACAAAAGAATTATATTTTTCCATCGGTGCACATCCGGCATTCAACTGCCCGGTTCACGGAGAGGAAAATAAAACCGGATATGGTCTCAAATTTGGCGGACTGGCAGATACTATTCATCATCATGGAAACACACCGGACGGTATGGCGGTGATGGAGGATAAAGTCCTGGCACTGAAAGATGGCTGTGTGACATTTACGGAAGGATTCTTTGATGAGTGCACTTACATGGTCGAAGGAAAACAGACCGGAGAGGTTTCCCTGCTTGACCGTGAAGGCATCCCGTATGTAACCGTAAAATTTGACACTCCACTATTTGCAGTATGGTCACCGGAAGGAAAAAATGCACCTTTCGTCTGCATTGAACCATGGTACGGAAGATGCGATGCCACAGATTTTACCGGCACATTGCAGCAGCGCGACTACGAAAACATGCTGCCGCAGGGCGGAACATTCAAGGCAGCTTATAGTATTGCATATCTGTAAGATAGAGTCAGCAAAAGGTGGATCATAAAAATAAAAAACGCAAAAGCATGTAAAAAAAGCATAGCTTTTGCGTTTTTTTCATATAGTGAAACAGAATCGAAAACCTGTGGAGTGGTCAATGAATATACAGTCAAAAATGAAAACAAGAGATGCAAAAAACAATCCGGTCACTGCGGTATTGGTGTCCGTGCTGGTCATGTTCCTTTTAAGCTGCCTGTTCCTGTTACTGTTGGCTGCACTGTTATATAAGTTTGATCTGAGTGAATCGGCAGTAAAGGTGGGAATCGTTGTCATTTATATCGTCTCCGGAGTGATCGGTGGATTTTTCATGGGAAAGATCATGAAAACACAGAAATTTTTATGGGGATTTGCAGCGGGAGCCATTTATTTTTGCATTTTATTCCTGATATCAGTGCTGGTTAAACAGGGAGTCTCCATGGAACTGCCGAAAGTGGCGACAACATTTATTCTATGTGCGGTATCCGGGATGGCGGGCGGAATGATAAGTTAGTGGTTACTGTCAGTGTGCCAATTAGCATATAGACAGGACTTGCGCAGAATATCAGCGGCGTGCTATACTCAAAGAAAATGTGCATGAATGAAAAAAAATTATCAATGTTTCATGCAGAAAAAGATACGCACGAGGAGGAAGACATGGAAAGACAGAAGAGACAGGGAGCAGAGTACGAGTTTTACGGAAAACTCCCGCTGAAAAAGGCAATCCCGCTGGGATTACAGCATGTGCTGGCAATGTTTGTGGGAAACCTGACACCGATCCTGATCATCTCAGGGGCATGTGGTATTGCAGGTGAGGAGTTCGGCAGTCTGCAGGTCGATCTGCTGCAGAATGCGATGTTGATCGCCGGGATCGTGACACTGATCCAGTTATTTGCGATCGGACCGGTTGGTGGAAAGGTACCAATCATCATGGGAACGAGTTCCGGATTTATCGGTGTGTTTAACAGTGTGGTTCAGGTAATGGGAGGAGGAATCCTTGCATATGGAGCCATTATGTGTGCATCCGTCATTGGTGGTCTGTTTGAGGGAATCCTTGGATTTCTGTTAAAGCCGCTCCGCAGATTTTTCCCTGCGGTTGTAACGGGAACCGTTGTACTGTCGATCGGATTGTCACTGATCGCGGTCGGCGTCAATTCTTTTGGCGGCGGCAATACGGCAAACGACTTTGGTTCAGTAGAAAATTTACTGCTCGGAGCAGCTGTTTTACTGATCATTGTAGCAGTGAAACACTGGATGAAAGGTATGGCGAGTGCATCATCGATCCTGATCGGTATTGTGGCAGGCTATATCATTGCTGCGATCATGGGACTGGTACTGCCGACAACAGCAGTCAATGCGGATGGTGTGGAATACACAAAAGCCTGGGTGTTAAACTGGGATAAGGTTGCAAATGCAGCCTGGTTTTCCGTTCCGAAATTAATGCCGGTCAAACTGGTATTTGACTGGAGAGCAATCATTCCGGTTCTGATCATGTTTGTTGTTACCGCGGTTGAAACAGTCGGAGATATCTCCGGTGTTATGGAAGGTGGAATGGGCAGAGAAGCTACCGACAAAGAACTTTCCGGCGGTGTCATCTGTGATGGAATTGGTTCTTCGCTTGCAGCACTTTTTGGTGTTCTGCCGAATACTTCTTTCAGTCAGAATGTAGGACTTGTCACAATGACGAAAATCGTAAACCGTATGGCGCTTGCATCCGGAGCCGTATTCCTGATTTTATGTGGTTTATTCCCGAAACTTGCAGCACTGATTTCAATCATGCCGCAGAGTGTACTTGGAGGAGCTGCCGTTATGATGTTTTCATCCATCGTGATCAGCGGAATCCAGCTTATTACCAAAGAACCGATGACGATGCGCAATATCACGATCGTCTCCGTCGCATTGGGACTTGGCTATGGAATCGGATCCAGCAGCGGCATCCTTGCACATCTGC
>OBXH01001555.1_pt1 | contig 10830 bp, 9 predicted proteins | sample 1538101 | NCBI WGS metagenome assembly OBXH01 (sample SAMEA2580141, study PRJEB22360) | human gut metagenome | biome: human gut; feature: human-associated habitat; material: faeces | place: Denmark | collected 2008/2010 | reverse complement strand
GGAACACATCCTGTTTGCAGTCAGCCGCGGGCTGTTCTCCGGCACAAGCAAAACCACCTTTAGTCCGAACACCACCCTGACACGGGGAATGTTCGTCACCGCCCTGGGACGGCTGGCAGGAATCAATCCGGCGGATTACCAAAACAGGAAATTTACTGATGTGAAAGCCAACGCCTACTACTCCCCCTATGTCAACTGGGCAGCGAGTAAGGGAATTGTCAGCGGTACGACTTCCTCCACGGACAGCAGCATCACCCGTGAGCAGATGGCAGTAATTATGAAGAACTACGCTGACAAGATGGGTTACTCCATACCGAAAACGCTGGCGGCTGTGACCTTTGCCGATAACGCGCAGATTTCTTCCTGGGCAAAGGATGCGGTAAAGGCTATGCAGCAGGCGGGCGTTCTCTCCGGCAAGGAAAACAACCGGTTTGACCCGCAGGGCAACGCCACCCGCGCCGAGGCGGCTACTGTCCTGCACCGGTTTGTGGAGATTGTCATTGACCCGCAGTCCGCAAACGGCTGGCAGCAAAATGACAGCGGCGAATGGAGTTACTACAAGGACGGAGGGCCGGTCAAAGGCTGGCTCTCCGACGACCAGAAATGGTACTGGCTGGACAAGGCCACCGGTAAGATGTTCTCCGGCGGCTGGAAGCAGATTGATGGCAAGTGGTACTACTTCTACGCAGACGGCTCTATGGCGGTCAGCACCAAAGTGGACGGCTACGAAGTTGGCGCAGATGGCGCGAGAAGATAACTGACCACAAATAACTTCTACTGCTTTGTTCCATTCCCATAGCGGTGCAAGGGAGGCTGCTTATGGGTAGATACCCCTTTTGACCTTTCTCCACCGCTAACAGGTGGAGACTTCCAAAATAAAATATCCAGTCCGATCAGGGCGCAAGTGAACTTACCATCACTTGCGCCCTATTTTTGTACGCACTGTTTCCACATAAAACCTAAAAAAGCCGGAAAGGAACACAAAAAACGGAATATCTGAAAGATGTGAAACCTGTGATCGAAGAAAACCACATGTATATCCGCATCGCGTCAAATAGGTTCAGATTTCAGAGGAAAACGTATACTGCTTAAGGAAATATGGCACACCGCGTTCTCGTTACTTTGATGAGTCAGGTGTGCCAAAATTTTTATCAAGATACAGAACTAGTGTTTGCTGTATATTGGGAGATATGGTAGAATGTAAACAGGGAAAAGATATATTTGCATCGTAGAAGAAATCAGCTATAATAGAAATACTGGACAATCAAAAAATATATGAGGAATTTGGGGTATGGAAGGAAATTTAACAAAGGGACCTATTATGAAGACCTTGGTGAAGCTCGCTGTCCCGATCATGGCATCGGCATTTCTGGGGACGCTTTACAACATTACGGACATGGCGTGGATCGGCCTTCTGGGATCAAAGGCAGTAGCGGGAGTCGGCGTCGGGGGAATGTTTACCTGGCTTTCGCAGGGGCTGGCGTCCATGGCGCGTATGGGAGGACAGGTTCAGGTCGCACAGTGCATCGGGCGCGGTGACCGGAAAAAAGCGCATGGGTTCGCACAGGCAGCTGTGCAGCTGGCGGCAGTGATGGGGATTATGTATGCGGTGATCTGTCTGGTCTTTGCAGAGCAGATGGTAGGATTTTTCCAGCTTGAGGATGCTGAGGCGCATGCGGCTGCTCTGGCGTATACAAAGATCGCCTGCGGGCTGATCGTATTTTCCTTTTTGACATTGACGCTTACCGGACTCTATACGGCGCAGGGGGACTCAAAAACGCCGTTTATCGCAAATCTCATCGGACTTGTGATGAACATGATCCTGGATCCCGTCCTGATCCTGGGGCCGGGACCGTTTCCGAAATTTGGCGTAGCCGGGGCAGCGGCTGCAACCGTGACAGCGCAGGCGATCGTTATGAGCGTCATGGTCGTCGGGATTGCCGTTCAGAAGAAGGAAAATGTGCTGAAAGGAATCCGGCTTTTTGCGAAGATCCCGTCAGAACTTCTGCGGGGGATCTGCAGGATCGGGATCCCGACCGCACTTCAGGGAATGGCGTACTGCGGGATTTCCATGATCTTAACACGTATGGTGTCCGGGTACGGCGCGGAGGCGGTCGCCACGCAGAGAGTCGGCGGACAGATCGAGTCGATCTCCTGGAACACCGCGGATGGCTTCGCGGCGGCGTTAAATGCGTTTGTGGCGCAGAACTACGGGGCAGGGGAGAAGGAACGTGTCAGAAAGGGATATCATGTGTCGCTCTGGACGGTCGGTATCTGGGGCATTCTGGTCTCCGCAGTATTTATCTGCTTCCCGGGTGCGATCGCGGATGTCTTTTTCCATGAGCCGAAGGCGGTGGAGATCGCGATCGGATATCTTGTGATCATCGGCTTCGGTGAGGCGTTCATGTGCGTGGAGCTGACGACGATCGGTGCGCTTTCCGGGCTTGGAAGGACGCGCCTCTGCAGCGTGATCAGCGTCGCATTTACGAGTGCCAGGATCCCGCTCGCGGTCATTCTTTCCGAATTTATGGGACTTCACGGGATCTGGTGGGCGCTGACGTCCACGTCGGTCGTGAAGGGAATCATCTTTACTTGTACCTTTTTCTGGATCATGAGGAAGAAAACATCATAAAAAAATTTCTGACCATAAAACCATGAAGAGAAACGGGGTTCCCGTTAAGGTATGCGGACCGAAAGAACCGGTGCACCGGAATGCAGAAATAGAGGTTCTGCATGGATCAATAGGGTGTTCTGTTGACGTTTGGCACATGCGAATCATCCGTCAAAGTTACCGGGATAAAGCGGAAAATAAGAAATTGAGAAAAACAAGGCAGTATGACAGTTGTTGAGGAAAACAGTATGGAAGAACGATTGATATTTCATGTGGATGTGAACAGTGCCTTCTTATCGTGGGAGGCGGCGAGACGCGTGAAAGAGGGACTTCCGGATCTCCGCGAGATCCCGTCCTGCATCGGCGGAGATCCGAAGTCCCGGCGCGGGATCGTCGTGGCAAAATCGATCCCGGCGAAAAAGTACGGGGTCACGACCGGGGAGCCGGTGGCGCTGGCGCTGCGAAAATGTCCGGATCTTGTCTGCGTTCCGGGAGATTTTGCGCTGTTTGACCGGTGCTCGAGAGCGTTTAAGAAGATCTGCGCCTCCTACGCGCCGGTCATGGAGTCGTTTTCGATCGATGAGGTCTTCCTTGACATGAGCGGAACGCACCTGATCTATCCGGATCCTGTGGCGGCGGCGTATGAGATCAAGGATAAGATCCGGGATGGGTTAGGCTTTACGGTCAATGTCGGCATCGGTACGAATAAGCTTCTGGCGAAGATGGCCTCGGATTTTGAAAAGCCGGATAAGGTACACACGCTGTTCCCGTCGGAGATCCCGGAGAAGATGTGGCCGCTTCCCGTGCGGGACCTTTTATTCCTCGGAAAAGCCTCGGAGCAGAAACTTCTGCGGGCCGGGATCAAAACGATCGGAGATATGGCAAAAAGCGATGAGGCGGAGATCCGGCAGCTTCTGGGAGATAAGAATGGACGTCAGCTGTACCGGTACGCCAACGGGATCGATGATTCCCCGGTGCGCAGCGAGCGGGAGGAAGCCAAAGGCTACAGCGCAGAGACTACGGTGGAAGAGGATATCGTGACGTATGAACAAGCGCTTTCCCTGCTTCTTGCGCAGTGTGATGTGGTGGCAGCCAGGATGCGCAGAGACGGGAAAAAATGCAGCTGTGTCGCGGTGACTTACCGGACGCTGGATTTTAAGACGAGATCACACCAGAAAAATTTTGAGGATCCGACGGATGTGACGGAGGAGATCTTCGCACAGGTGAAGAAACTGTTATATGAGTGCTGGAAATGTGAACCGCTGCGCCTGATCGGGGTGGCGCTCACGGATCTGACTTCGGATGAGTTCCGCCAGATGTCCCTCTTTGAAAACACGGAGGACCGTGAAAAGCAGAAGAAGGTGGATGAGACGATTGATGACATCCGCAGGCGCTTCGGAAACGGAATGATCGTCCGGGGCAGTACAATCAGTACGGCGGGAAAAGTCGCGAGAAAGGCGAGAGCGCAGCTCGACAGGGATGTGGAGGGAAAGCAGGAAAGATAGATGAATCTGCCCTTTTATGTGTAGAAATTTTTCAAATTGAAAATTCCGCATGATGCTGGCAGCGTATGATGCCGGCAGTTAATGTCCACATGTAGAAATTTTCTGAACTGAAAATTCCATACAATGCAGTTGCGGCAGCCGATTTTGCCGATTTGGGATTTTGGATACAGATCATTTTTCCCTTGCAAATTTTTAGGGATGCGTTATAATAACACTAACAAAAACAGGGGAGCTCGTTGGCGGGCTGAGAGGAAGTGATCGAACTTCGACCCTTTACCTGATGCGGATAATGCCGTCGTAGGAAGTCATGAGATGAATTTTTACAGGGGATATCCGCGGAGGTGTCTCCTGTTTTTTGTTTAAGTACACTTTGAGAAAGGAGAAACGGGATCCGCCGGATGGCGGCGGGCCGAGGGGGGAGCGCCCTGGGTCTTGTATGAATTCAGCGATGGGAAGCCGTGTTCCAGCGTGAGAGGATGCCAGTAAGCATCGACCGACTTCCATACAGGGATCCTGAGAGGAAACCTGGACGTTTTTTGCGAAAGTGCGTGGATTATTTTTCATGAGTGGGAATTTTCCAAACGGAATATTCCGCATGATACAGGAATGCCCACGTGATCATTCGCTTTTGGAAGCGCTGCGGTCATACAGTCGTTTCCTTAATAATTGTAATGGTTCAGTACCTTCAAGTCTGTGATTGATTAAGGCTTACGGCTTACTGAACCGTTACAAAGAACTTTCAAAGGAGGAATGTGCGGCCAATTTCAGGATCAATGGTCACACAACAAAGATCATGAAACAGACAAATACAAAAAAAATAGCGGTGGCAGCCGTTTTCTGTGCTGTCGCAGTGGCAGGAAGCTTATTTTCATTCCCGGTATTCGGGAGCAAGTGTTCCCCGGTACAGCATATGGTGAATATTCTCTGTGCAGTCCTCTTAGGACCGGGATACGGACTGGGTGCGGCATTCGCGGCGGCGCTGATCCGGAATCTTCTGGGACTTGGAAGCCTGATGGCATTCCCGGGCAGTATGTTCGGCGCGCTGATCTGCGGGCTTGTGTATCAGAAGACACAGAATATTCCGGCGACACTGATCGGTGAGGTATTTGGAACCTCTGTTCTTGGCGGACTCACGGCCTATCCGGTAGCGGTCTTCCTTATGGGAAAGAGCGCGGCAGGTCTGGCATTTTACGCATATGTGATCCCGTTCCTTGTTTCAACTGCCGGAGGTGCAGTGATCAGCGGTGTGCTGATCTACAGCTTAAAGAAAGCCAATATCCTTGCAGGGATGCAGGAAGCAATGGGACAGTAGAGGAGAGAGAAGCATGTTAAAACAGATGTTTGATCAGGTGCGGGAGAAGAGCCCGCTGATCCACAATATTACGAACTATGTGACGGTCAATGACTGCGCAAATATGGTTCTGGCCTGCGGGGCTTCCCCGATCATGGCGGACGATAAGGAGGAGGTCGCGGAGATCCAGACGATCTGCGCAGGCCTCAATATCAATATCGGTACGCTGAACAGCCGTACCATCGAGTCCATGAAGATCGCGGGAATGCGGGCCAATGAGCTGGGACACCCGGCAGTGCTGGATCCGGTGGGCGTCGGGGCATCGACACTCCGGACATCGACGGCAAACGAACTCTTAAAAACGGTAAAATTCACCGTGATCCGCGGAAATATCTCTGAGATCAAGACGCTTGCAGTGGGAACAGGGACCACAAAGGGTGTGGATGCGGATATCGCAGACCGTGTAACCGAAGATAACCTTGATGAGGCGGTGGCATTCGTGAAGAAATTCGCGGGGAGGACAGGGGCTGTGATCGCGGTCACAGGCGCTATTGATCTCGTGGCGGACGCAAAAAAAGCGTACTGTATTTACAATGGCCATCCGATGATGTCCTCCATCACGGGAACCGGCTGCCAGCTTTCTGCTCTTACAGCAGCATTTGTGACTGCAAATCGGGAGCATCCGCTTGAGGCGGCAGCAGCGGCAGTCTGTGCCATGGGACTCGCAGGGGAGATCGCCCATGAACGGCTGACACCGCAGGACGGGAACGCAACATACCGGAATTATATTATCGACGCGATCTATCATATGGACGGGGATGAGCTGGAGCACGGGGCGAAGTTTGAAGTAAAATAGGACTTGAAATTATGCCGATGCCCACATATACTGTGTATAGTATTTCAGACAGAAGGAAATGAACAGCATGGTCATTGATGAAGAACTTTACAGGCAGTATCTGCGCGGCGATGAAGCAGGACTTGAGGCTTTAATGAGAAAATACGGTAACCCGCTGACCTTATACATCAATGGCTATCTGCATGATGTCCACGAAGCGGAGGACCTGATGATCGAAGTCTTTTCCTATCTGTTCACAAAAAAGCCACGCATCCAGGACGGCGGTCTTAAGGCTTATCTGTATAAAGCAGCGCGGCACATGGCTCTGCGCCATAAAAGCAGACATCGGCTTTTCTTCAGCCTCGATGACCTGACGGAAGAGCCGGATGGAAAGACGTTGGTGGAAGAGGTCATTCGGACAAAGGAACGGGATCAGATCCTGCATATCTGTATGGATGAGCTGAAGACGGATTACCGGGAAGCTCTTTATCTGACCTATTTTGAGGGAATGAGCTATCGGCAGGCCGCTGAGGTCATGGGAAAAAGTGAGAAGCAGATCACCAATATGGTATACCGGGGAAAAGCGCGTCTGCGTGGATTACTGGAGCGGGAGGGAATTACCAATGCGAAGTAATGAGGAACGGATCGCGGAAGTAAAACGTCGTATTGCGGAAAAAGAATACAAAAAAAGACTGCGGAGAGAATGGGCTGCAGCAGTTTGCTGCGTGGCCGCATGTCTTGCGGTGATCGTAGGTGTTTCCCTTTCCATGCCTGATACTGTCAGCCGGATTGAGATGGGAACTTCTTCTGGCTTGGAAACAGCGGCGACGATGTTAGGCGGCAGCACCGCACTTGGATATATCGTGGTCGGACTGCTCGCTTTTGTTCTCGGCGTGTGCGTGACGGTGTTATGTTTCCGCATCCGTAGACTGAACGAAGAAGAACAGACAGGGGAGCAAAAGGGGGAAAATGCAGATGGAAGTCATCAGTAACCTCTTGCAAGCCGCGGTTACCCTGTTAGGCTTTTTTCTGGGCGGTATCCGGTATCTGAAAAGCCGGAAACAGGAGTATTTCCTGCTGACCTGCTTTTATGGCTGTTTTTTCCTTGGATCCCTCTACTGGACGCTGTATCTGCTCTTATTTTCCAAAACGCCGCAGGTCTTTTATGTGTCAGAGTTCGGCTGGGTAGCAAGTGTCATTTTCCTTTCTATGCTGCAATACGCGCTTTCTTCGGCAGAAGAAAGGAGATTTCCGTGCAGGAAGGCCCTGAGTGCCGTCCTGATCGGTGTTCCGCTGTGCATGTTTTACTGCACATTTGGAGATATCCTCTCCAATCTGCTCTGGTGCGGTATGATGATCATTGTTTCCTGTTTTTCTATCCGGGGACTTGCCTATGCCAGAAGGCAGAGGGGAACTGCAAATAGTATGAAATATTTTCATATATGGGTCCTTTGCTATGTGACATTAGAATATGCTCTCTGGACTTCCGGCTGCTTCTGGCCGGGAGATTCCATTTTCAGCCCATATTGCTGGTTTGATCTTTTGCTGGCGGGCTGCCTGCTCGCTTTGCTGCCGGCAACGGGAAAGGCGGTGCAGGAATGACGTATATTGAAAATGTTTTTATCTGTATGGCATCGCCGTTACTGATTGCCGCCCTGTGCATGGGAAAACGGCAGACAAAATTTTTTCTGTTCTGCCTTGCGGGAATGGGGGCATGTCTGCTTTCCGCTTATATCAATACCTTTTTTGCCGCGCTTTATGGTGCGGACAACCTTGCCGCCACTGCGGAGATTGCCCCGGTGGTGGAGGAAGTCATGAAGCTTCTGCCTCTGCTCTTTTATCTTCTGATATTTGAGCCAAAGACGGAACAGATCAAAATCTCCGCTGTGATCACAGCTCTTTCCTTTGCCACCTTTGAAAATATCTGCTACCTGATCCAAAATGGAGCCGGACATTTTTCCTTTATTTTTTTTCCGGGGGATCGGAACAGGAGCGATGCATGTGATCTGCGGAGCCATTGTAGGCGGAGGCCTTGCGTATGTGTGGCAGCGGACCTGGCTGAAGATTGCCGGAACCTGCGGTCTGCTGGGAGCAGCCATCACGTTTCACGCGCTCTATAATCTGCTGATCGCTTACGGCGGCGCAGTGCAGTATGCTGCCTATGTTCTGCCTGTAATGATCTTGGCAGCGGGAAAGCTGATTGTCCGCCGTCTGACATCGTAATATAACTTTATTTTGTGATTTTTGGGGGCTGTTTTTAAGCAGCTCTCATTTTTTTTGAAAAATCTGCTTTCCGGGTGAGAGTTTTTCCGGATTTTTGTACCTATATAAGTGAAAGGCCTTTAAGCTGAGTTTTCAGAAAGGAGGTTTTGCGTGCATGTACGATACACAAAAGCGTGTTGCACTGGCAAAGGAGCGGATAGCGGAATCTCGCCGCCGACAGGCGCGGCGAAGCATTCGCAGTCTGTCGGCACTGTGCGTTCTGCTGTTTTTGTCTCTTCTGGGAACGGTAGGGACGGTGCAGAGCCAGCCGATGGATGCTGCGGGAATGTACGGGGCGATCCTGCTGCATGAGGGTGTGGGCGGATATGTGCTGGAAGCGGTCATTTCCTTTACCGCTGCAGTTGTGCTCACTGCTTTATATATCAAGTTCAGAAAAAGGAAACAGATACCATAGAAATGGGGGAAAATCAATGAGAAAGCCAGAAAAACAAAAGAAACAAAGAGAACGGATCTATGCGGCGCTGCTCTGCATCTGTACGATGCTTTCTTTAGTTTCTGTGCCTGTATTGGCGGCAGAAATGAGAAAAGGAGCGGGCAGCCATAAACATACCCCGGAGTGTTATACGTGGATGGAAAAATGTGTCCATGAACATACGCTGGAATGTTATCCGCAGAAGGAGATAACGGAATCTGCAGCCACCTCATCTGATGCGGTGGAGGCCACCGAGTGCCGCCATGTATGCAGTGAGGAAAGCGGCTGCATCACAAAAGAATTAAATTGTCAATATGACAGCGAAAGCACTCCAATAACAGCAAAAGCGCTTATGAAAAATAAAGCGATCGCCACCCGGTCCAATGCGCGGAAAGTCTCTTCTATCGATCGCGCACAGGAAATGATCGATGCTTTGCCGGACGTAACGGATATCAATAACAATAACATCGAGGAGGTAAGGCTTCAGTTTAAGGCTGTTGAGGACTCAATGATACAGCTTTCCGTTGAGGACTCGGTCGTACTTGATATCGCTCGCTATCTGAAGGTTGCCGCGGTGCTGTATGGACCGTTTCCTGACATCCAGAATCCTATCATAGGCACAAATATTAAATGGACGATCAGCAGAGACAATAAGACCATTACGATATCCGGTAAAGGGGAAATGCCTGATTTTGATAATAGTAGTTCCGGTAAAAGGTGTCCCTGGGAGGACAAAAAGTCTAAGATTGACAAGGTGATCATAGAGGAAGGAGTGACAACGATTGGAAAACATGCATTTAGTGGATGCATAGCACTCAATGAGGTGCAAATTCCAAAAACAGTCAAAACAATAGGGATTGCCGCTTTTCAGGGCTGTAACACCCTCAGGCAGATTGATATTCCAGGTAGTGTCAAAGATGTGAGGGGCTTCGCATTTTATGATTGCCCGCAACTTGGGCAAGTTCACACCCATTGGAAAGATCCGGAAGAAGCAGAATTGTCATTGGCATTTTATCTGCCCGGTAAATCATGGCCGGAGAATCTGACGATATATGTTCCTGACGCGTATAAAGACAAATTTGAAGCTGCATGGATAAACTGGAAGGTAAAGGGCGAAACTTACACAGTCTCTTTTGATGGAGGCAGAGCATCGGGACGTATGGAGTCAGTGGAAGGCATATCCGGGGATTACGTTCTTCCGGAGTCTGGTTTTACATATCAATCAGCGATCCTTGATTGCTGGGCGCTGGATAATCCTGATGGAGAGAAAGCGGGATGCCCGGGAGATATTTTTCCTGTTACGGAGAATGTGGTGCTTTATGCCAGCTGGAGACTTGTGATCGTGATACCGGAGATTCACGCATGGGGCGAATGGCAGAGCGATGCCGACAAACATTGGAAGAAATGCTCAAACTGTAATGTCATCGGTGAAGAATCAACACATAAGTGGGATAGCGGCGAAGTGACAATACAGCCTACCTGTACAACCGCAGGTCAGAAAACCTATACCTGCACAGTCTGCTCCGCAACAAAATCAGAAACGATGGATGCGCGGGGTCATGATTTCAGTGTGCAGCAGCATAATGAAACCCGGCACTGGAAGAAATGTTCTCGCTGTGAGGCAGAGGATATCAGGGAAGATCACTCCGGCGGAACAGCCACCTGCAAAGATCAGGCGGTGTGTTCTGTCTGCGGCGCGGCTTATGGGGAGCTGAATCCAGATCACCACACGGGCGGCACCGAGGTGCGCGGCAGAGTTGAGGCCACCACCAGCGCGGATGGCTATACGGGGGACACCTATTGTAAGGGCTGTGGTATCAGAATTGCGGCAGGACAGGGGGTCCCGAAGGATCCGGCGTCCCCGACGACACCGACGACCCCGACAACACCGAC
>OBXH01001531.1_pt1 | contig 11055 bp, 8 predicted proteins | sample 1538101 | NCBI WGS metagenome assembly OBXH01 (sample SAMEA2580141, study PRJEB22360) | human gut metagenome | biome: human gut; feature: human-associated habitat; material: faeces | place: Denmark | collected 2008/2010 | reverse complement strand
TCTCTCTTTTGTGAAGCCGAGAACTTCGAACATCTTCTCCTGGATGTCATCCTGATGGATACGGACGGATCCGCCGCCGAGCTCCGTACCGTTTAATACGATATCGTAGGCTTTCGCGCGGACTGCGCCCGGATCAGTGTCGATAAGTGGGAGATCTTCCTCCATCGGCATTGTGAATGGGTGATGCATAGCGACGTAACGTCCCTCCTCCTCGGAGTACTCTAAGAGCGGGAACTCTGTTACCCAGAGGAACTTGAAATCGTCTTTCTTTAAGAGGTCTAACTGTCTTGCGATCTCAAGACGGAGATTTCCTAATACATCGAATACGACTTTATCTTTGTCTGCCGCGAAGAACAGAAGGTCGCCCGGCTTACCGTCCATCGCTTTTACAAGAGCATCCAGTTCTTCCTGCTTCATGAACTTTCCGAAGGAGCACTTATAGGAACCGTCCTCATGGATTGCAAGGTATGCAAGCCCCTTTGCACCGAATCCCTTTGCGTACTCAACGAGAGCGTCGATCTTCTTTCTCGGCATACCGGCCTGTCCGTCTGCGTTGATACCACGGACAGATCCGCCGTTCTCAAGAGCGCTCTTGAATACAACGAACTCGCAGTCTTTTACAACATCAGATACGTTCTTTAATTCCATGCCAAAACGCATATCCGGCTTATCGGAACCGAAACGGTCCATCGCCTCGCGCCATGTCATACGAAGGATCGGAGTCTGGACATCCACGTTGCAGATCTCCTTGAAGAGTTTCTTTAAGAGTCTCTCATTGACTTCGAGAACGTCTTCCACGTCAACGAAGGATAACTCCATATCGATCTGTGTGAACTCCGGCTGACGGTCTGCACGGAGGTCCTCGTCACGGTAGCATCTTGCGAGCTGGAAGTAACGGTCCATACCGGAGCACATTAATAACTGTTTTAATAACTGCGGAGACTGCGGAAGAGCATAGAACTCGCCCGGATGTACACGGCTCGGTACGAGGTAGTCTCTCGCGCCTTCCGGTGTACTCTTAATAAGAGTCGGTGTCTCGATCTCAAGGAAACCTTCATCTGCAAGGAACTGGCGGACCATAGTTGCCACGCGGCTTCTTGTCATGATGTTTCTCTGGAGATCCGGACGGCGGAGGTCAAGATAACGATATTTTAAGCGGAGATCTTCTTTTGTCTTGCTGTTCTCCTCGATCGGGAACGGCGGTACCTCGGACTCAGAGAGGATTCTTAAAGATTTCGCTCTCATCTCGATCGTACCTGTCTTTAAGTTCGGGTTTGCTGCGCCGGAACGCTTTTCGATCGTGCCGACAACCGCCACTGTGAACTCACTTCTTAATTTTTCAGCTTTTGCGAAGCTCTCAGCGCCGCAGTCGCTCTCCTCAAAGATGATCTGGATGATTCCGGAACGGTCACGAAGGTCGGTGAAAATGATCCCGCCTTTGTTTCTGCTCTTCTGGACCCATCCCATAAGTGTCATTTCCTGGCCTACGTTTGCCTCTGTGACTTCAGCACAGCGGCAGGAACGCTTTAAGCCTGCCATTGATTCTGCCATGATTTTCCTCCTGAAACAGCCAGGATGTCAACGATCCCAACTGAATGTATTATGGTATATTTAGTGTTTTAAGTCTTCCTTATAGAATTCCTTAAACTCACTGTAGCCTTCTTTTCCAAGCTGTTCCTTCTGGAACTTCTTGTTCTTGTTCATCTGTGCGACAAGGATGATCTTTCCTTCCTTGCGGGCCGCCATCGCCTCTTTCATGATGGAAGCAAGTTTCTCGGAGCTCATGCCCTTTTCAAAGAGCCATGCCTCTTTCTCGTTGCCGCCCGGAACGGTAAATCCGTTGTCGAGAAGAATGGTAACAATACGCTCAAATCCGATGGAGAAACCGCAGGCCGGTGTGTCCATGCCTGTGAATTTTCCGATCATCTTGTCATATCTTCCGCCACCGGCTACGGAACCTCCGAAGCCTTCCATGGAAACCTCGAAGATGGTTCCTGTGTAGTAGCCCATTCCGCGGACTAAAGTCGGATCAAATGCAAGTTTGAAGCTTCCATCGGAAACCTCGCCGACTGTCTCCATGATCTGCGCAAGGTTCTCCGCAGCGCCGTCCTCTAAAACGCCTGCAAGGATCTCGCCCATGCGGCGGACGCCCGCTGCATCGTTTGTTGCCTGTCCCATAAGCTCTAAGTATTTATCGGCCGTCTCCTCGGAGTAGCCGTTTTCCATAAGCTCTGCCTTTACACCATCCGTACCGATCTTGTCCATTTTATCGACGGTGATGAATACCTTATCGATATCTTCCTCCGGGAATCCGCTGTATACGGCCATCGCACGGAGAAGCTTTCTGTCGTTGACGCGTACCTCGAAGCTGTTGTCCGGGCAGATCTTCTTTAACGCGGTCGTTGTCGCGAGAATCAGCTCAATCTCGGCCTGATTCGTTGCGTCACCGAGAATATCGATATCACACTGGACGAACTGTCTGAAACGTCCCTTCTGCGGACGGTCTGCACGCCATACGCTGCCTACCTGAAGTGCCTTAAACGGAGACGGAAGGTTTGCAGAGTTGTTGGAGTAATATCTGGATAACGGAAGTGTCAGATCATAGCGGAGTCCGCCGTCTGCCAGATCGTTCTCCGTCTCTGCTGTCTCGATATTTAATTTCTCACCGCGCTTTAAGATCTTGAAGATCAGCTTCTCATTGTCGCCGCCCTGTTTGCTAAGGAGGTTCTCAATGTGCTCCACGCATGGAGTCTCGATCGCGGAAAATCCGAACCCGCGGTAAGTCTCTTTGATCTGGTTCAGCACATAATCCCGGATCTGCATCTCTGCCGGGAGAATATCTTTCATGCCGGTGACCGGCTTTTTCTTTAATGCCATAAAGCTACCTCTGTTTCTCTCTTTATCGCGCAATTTCACGCCTACGTTCACCATAATACGCTGATTGCCTTAGGTTTTCAAGGGTTTTTTCTTTCCTTAATAAAAGTATTATATTTTTCAGGCTATGATAAGTCAACTCATTTTGTGAGTTTTTCCCATCCCTCAGCGAAAAGATCGTTACTGTACACGGGTAGGAATTTTCTGAACTGAAAATTCCGTACAGTACAGTGGTGGTAGTGGATTTTGCCGATTTGGAATGCGAAGCATCGGCAAAATCAGTTACTGTTTGCGCAAGGCGTGAACAGTAACAAAAGAGCGGCGGGATCAGCCGCCTGCATAGAAAAAGGACCTCCGCCAGGGAACGGAAGTCCTTTTTCCTTATATTATATGTTTTCCTACAGTCCGGTCCAGCCGATGCTCTGTAAGACCGTTAAGGATACGAATGAGAGGATCACCTGGCATCCGAGGAGCGGCATGAGCCACTTTGCGTATTTTGTCCAGTCTGTCTTTGCGATCGCGAGGGAACCCATCAGAGTACCTGCTGTCGGGAAGAGGCAGTTGGAGAAGCCGTCACCGAACTGGAATGCCTGTACAGCAACCTGTCTTGTGATGCCTGCAAGATCAGCAACCGGAACCATAAGCGGCATAACTGCTACAGCCTGTCCGGAACCGGACGGAATGAAAAGGTTGATAATCAGGTTTGCGACGAACATGAAGTTCGCTCCGAGGATGGAACCCATTCCGGACATCGGGATGGACAGCCAGTAAACGATCGTATTTAAGATGTTTCCGCTTGCAAGGATCACAGAAATACCATTTGCGAAGCCGACAATGAACGCGGCGTTTACCATTTTGGAACAGCCACCGATAAATACCTTCGTTGTTCCGTTGATACCCATACCATTGAGAAGGCCAACAACAACCGCAAGTGTAAAGAATGTAGCTGCGATCTGATCATAGCTCCATTTATATTTTACAGAGCCAACCAGGATTGCCGCAACCGCTACGACAAGACCGATCAGGCTGATCAGGTGCTTCGTTGTTAAATGTGCTTCGATCGCCTTCGCTCCATCTTTTCCTGCGCCCATGCTGTCAGATGCACTCATGCCAGCTTCATAGTTTAAGCTCTTCTTCGGATCCGCCTTGATGGTTTTCATGTAACGGATCGTAAAGAAATAGCAGATCGCGAAGTTGATGATGTTTAATACGACACGGACACTGAAACCGGAGAAGATCGGGAGCTCCGCGATCGGCTGTGCAGTACCGATAGTGGAGGCGTTCGCCCAACCTACGTTGAATCCGGAATAAGCGCCTATATATACAAGCAGGAAGCCTGTGAAGGAATCATACCCTAAGTTTGTTGCAAGGATGATTCCGATCGGGATCAGGGCAACGACCGCGTTTGCGAAAACGCCTGCTGCGCCGCCGATGGACATGAATGCCATTACTAAGAATACAAGTACGTTTACATTTAAGTTCTGCTTGGAAGCAAGTTTTCCGAAGGCAGCGTGGATCGCTCCTGTCTTTTCAAGGACCTCAACTCCACCGCCGACAAACATGACCATGACCATTAACTTTGCGGCTTTGTAGAATCCCTGTACGACTGCCATGATAGTTGCCCACGGACCGACCGGGGAAGCTTCTACGGTGTGATAGGTACCTGCGATAACCTTGTTTAAGTCGCCCACTTTCTCTGTGTCGAATTCACCTGCCGGAACGATCCAGGTCAGGATGGCGCAGACGATCATGAGCATGAATAACAGTGCACATGTACTTGGGATCTGCAGCTTTTTCTTATTGTTTTCCATAAGTATTCTCCTTTATCTTAAGAAATCTCTCGCGTACTGGATGATGACGGATGCGCCTGTGCGGATGCACTTCTCATCGAATACGTTTTTAGAGTTATGAAGGCCGTGTCTGGAATTCGGATCCTCGTTATTTCCGGATCCTAAGCGGAACTGTGCGCCCGGTCCGAACTTCGGGAAGAGAACAGAAAAGTCCTCGGAACCCATTGACGGATTCTTCACGTAGGAAACATGGTCAGTACCGATGGTCTTTGCAGCGGCCTCAGCAACTGCCTCGATGATGGAATCATCATTTACGAGCGGCGGAACTCCGATTTCCCATTCAACCTCCGCAGTTCCTCTCATGGACTCGGCGCAGCCTTTTACGACGCGGTCGATGGCAGCCATCATTTTTTTGCGGCAATCCGGATCAAGGCTTCTCAGTGTTCCATGCATCTCCACATAATCCGGGATGATATTGTTTACTGTTCCGCCGTGGATGCTGCCGATGGTAAGGACGCCCGGATATACCGGATAGTTTTCACGGGAGATCACGGTCTGAAGCTGTGTGATCACATAACCGGAGATTACGACCGGATCGATGCAGTTTTCCGGATGAGCGCCATGTCCGCCCTTTCCTTTGATCTTGATATTAAAGAAATCATTGGACGCGTTTGCCGGTCCCTTTTTTAATCCGATGCTTCCGGCATCGATCTCCGGTGATACGTGGAGACCGATAAATGCGTCCGGTTTCGCAACCTGCGTAAAATTGCAGTCGACAAGCTCTCCGGCTCCCATATGCTCTTCTGCCGGCTGGAAGATCAGCATGACCGTTCCGGCAAGCTCCTCACGGATCTCTGATAATACCTTCGCGCAGTAGAGAAGCACGGTTGTGTGGATATCATGTCCGCAGGAATGGCAGGCACCATCATTCTCGGAGGCGAACGGAAGTCCTGTGAGTTCCTTCATCGGAAGTGCATCGATATCCTCGCGGATCGCAACGGTTTTTCCCGGTTTTCCGCCGCGGATAACGGCAACAACGCCGGTCTTCATCCCGATCTCAGCGATCTCCACACCGTATTCCGTCAGTTTTTCGCGGATGAACTCCGTTGTCTTATATTCCTTGTTGCTAAGCTCCGGATGTCTATGAATATGCCTGCGAATGGCAATCATTTCATCTTCATACTTTGCTGTGAGACTCATTGTATCCATAATGGAGTACCCCTTTCCAATTTATTTATAAATTTTTAATATTTGCATTATAATACATTGTTCTTTAAAGTTCAACCACTTTAATTCGGTAGCACTATAAGAATAAGATATGTCTGTCATAAACATCTTATATTCTGAATCAGGAACGCCCCGTATAAAAGTCCCCGGATCAGGGAATCCTTCCGGAAAGCAGCGGTCTAAAACCACAACAAAACGATTGCAATTTATGCCAAAAAATTTTATAATGGTTGATATATTTCAGGAGTGTCTGCTTTTGTCGAAAATACCGGGAAAACGACGGATTTCTGCGGCGGACATGACCGGATGGTACGCTAAAAATGAAGGTGGGAGATTTTATGGAAGAAAACAAACTGAAAACGATCGAAGGCGAGCTGGAAGCGCCTGCTGATTTCACAAGTCCTGATATTCTTTACCGGGATCTTGTTGCCAGTATCAGAAAGTACCATCCGTCCGATGATCTGAGCATGATCGAGAAGGCATATCAGCTTGCGGATAATGCCCATAAAGACCAGAAGCGAAAATCCGGGGAACCGTACATTATCCATCCGCTCTGTGTGGCGATCATCCTCGCGGATCTCGAGATGGATAAAGAGACGATCGCAGCCGGACTTCTCCACGACGTGGTGGAAGATACCGTATATACAGAGGAACAGCTCGCCGAGATATTCGGAAAAGAGGTTGCCCTCTTAGTCGACGGTGTTACAAAGCTGACCCAGTTATCCTGGTCGGCGGATAAGGTGGAAATGCAGGCGGAGAACTTAAGAAAAATGTTCCTCGCCATGGCAAAAGATATCCGCGTCATTATCATCAAGCTTGCGGACCGTCTCCACAATATGCGGACGCTTCAGTATATGCGCCCTGAAAAACAGAAGGAGAAGGCGAGAGAGACCATCGAGATCTACTCTCCTCTTGCTGACAGACTCGGTATTTCCAAGATCAAGATCGAACTGGATGACCTTGCGTTACGGTATCTCGAGCCAAATGTATATAAAGAACTGGAAGAAAAGATCGCCCTGACAAGCGAAGCGCGCCAAAAATTCATCGATGACATTATCGCCGAGATCGAGACCCACATGGAAAATGCTGAGATCAGGTGCGAGGTCAACGGACGCGTCAAGCACTTCTTCAGTATTTATAAAAAGATGTTAAACCAGCACAAGACGCTGGACCAGATCTACGATATCTTCGCGGTCCGCATCATCGTGGACTCCGTAAAAGACTGTTACGCGGCTCTGGGTGTGATCCACGAGATGTACAAACCGATCCCCGGCCGTTTTAAAGATTATATCGCGATGCCGAAGCCGAATATGTATCAGTCCTTACATACGACACTGATCGGCACAAACGGCCAGCCCTTTGAGATCCAGATCCGTACCTTCGAGATGCACCGTACAGCGGAATATGGTATCGCTGCCCACTGGAAATATAAAGAGAGCGGCAGCGGACAGGTTGCTGCCGGTGATGAGGCGAAGAAGTTAAGCTGGCTGCGTCAGATCCTCGAGTGGCAGCAGGATATGTCCGACAACAAGGAATTCTTAAATGCCATCAAGAGCGACCTCGATATGTTCTCCGACAGCGTGTACTGTTTTACACCGACCGGAGACGTAAAGGCACTGCCAAGCGGCTCCACACCGATCGACTTTGCTTACTCGATCCACACGGCTGTCGGAAACAAGATGGTGGGCGCGAGAGTCAACGGAAAGCTCGTAAATATTGACTATGTGATCCAGAACGGTGACCGGATCGAGATCATGACATCCCAGAATTCCAAGGGACCAAGCCGTGACTGGTTAAATATCATCAAGAGCAGCCAGGCGAGAAACAAGATCAACGCCTGGTTCAAGCAGGAGCGGAAGGCTGACAATATCTTAAAAGGCCGCGAAATGATCGACCGCTACTGTAAGACAAAGGGGATCAACTTCTCCGATATCAATAAGCCGGAGTTTGTGGATAAAGTATTAAAGCGCTACGCCTTTCAGGACTGGGATTCCGTTCTGGCATCCGTCGGACACGGCGGATTAAAAGAGGGGCAGGTCATCAACAAGATGATCGAGGAGCGCACAAAGAAGCTGAAACGCGAAGTGACCGATGCGACGATCCTCGATGCCATCGGTGACAACAACAAACCAGCTGTAGTTCCGATCAAGGGCAGCAAATCAAAGAGCGGCATTATCGTAAAGGGAATCCATGATCTTGCGGTTCGTTTCTCCAAGTGCTGCAGCCCGGTTCCAGGCGACGAGATCGTTGGTTTCGTGACGAGAGGCCGCGGAATTACGATCCACAGAACAGACTGCATCAACGTCTTAAATCTCCCGGAGATTGAGAGAAGCCGCCTGATCGACGCGGAGTGGCAGGGCGTTGAGGAGGACAACAGTGCCGCGACCTACTCCACAGAGATCTCGATCTTCGCGAACAACCGGATCGGCATGTTCGTGGATATCTCCAAGATCTTCACAGAACGCGAGATCGATATCAAGGCCATGAGCTCCCGCGTGAACAAGCAGGGCAAAGCGACGATCACCATGAGCTTCGATATCCATGGAATCGAAGAATTAAACAACCTGATGGCAAAGCTGCGCCAGATCGACGGCGTGCTGGATATTGAGAGAACCACGGGCTGATAAAAATTTAGATAACTCTGCATTCAGGTGTGTGAAAGTGCGCCGTGAGTGCGGTGATAAAGGTCTGCCGGAGGTGCTACGGACGGCAGGCCTTTTTATACACGAATGTTTGAAAACCACAGCAGAAAACTGTAACGGCATAAAGGCGAAGCACTTCTCTTTATGCTGTTGAAAATGGAGGAAAGTAAACTATGAGCGAGATCCGCATCAAGACTCTGGTAGTCGGCATGGTTGGAACCAACTGCTATCTGGTCTATGATCATGAGACAAAACGAGCTGCCGTTATCTAAATTCGGTTCTATCTTCAGGAGAAAAACCCACCTGCCGTTATCGATCCGGGCGATGGCGCCGGTCAGATCGCCAATATGGCGGTATCCCTGGGGTTAAAGCCGGAAGCGATCCTTCTGACCCACGGTCACTTCGACCACATCATGGCGGCAAAGGAACTGAAGGAGACCTGGAATGTACCGATCTACGCATGCGAAAAGGAGATCGATGTCCTGACGGATGGCCAAAAGAGTCTCGTGGCAGGCTATTTCAGAGAACCGTATACGATCACACCGGATGTCACCGTGAAGGAGGGTGACGAGCTTTCCATCGCCGGATTTACATGGAAAGTATTTGAAACACCGGGACACACCATCGGTTCCTGCTGTTACTATATCGAAAAAGAATCTGTTCTCTTCTCCGGGGATACCCTGTTTGCAGGCTCCTACGGCCGCACAGATTTCCCGACGGGAAGCGGACGCCAGATCGCCGAGTCTGTAAGACGTCTGCTCTCCACACTGCCGGACGACACCATGGTCTATCCGGGGCATATGGACACGACTACCATCGGTTTTGAAAAGAAGTATAATCCTCTTTCGGGGGCAATGAGATGATTGGAATTTTATTGAATGATACTGCTTATGAGCAGGATATCCGGGAGCTTTTGATGGCGTTTTATCCGGGTGAGACTTTTGTCCATGAGAAACAGGACAACGTGGATTTTTATGTGGAGGGAACCTGCACACAGAACGCTGATGAGACGAAATTTGGCTTGAAGATCACGGATCCGGCGGGCACTGTCGCAGATGAGACCGTATTTCCGATCGACTATGATGTGCGGTTAAACGCAAAGACAACGATCAAGAAAGAGCTTTACGGCATGTTAAAAAAGCGGACGGGAAAAGAACTCCCCTGGGGGACCCTGACCGGTATCCGCCCGACAAAGATCGCCATGACGAGACTTGATCAGGGCGAAAATGAGGAGAGCATCCGTTCCTTCATGCGGGACATGTACCTGACAAGCAAAGAGAAGATCGACTTAAGTGTGGAGGTCGCGAAACGGGAGCGGGAGCTCTTAAGCCATATCGACTATGAGACGGGATACAGCCTCTATGTGGGAATTCCGTTCTGTCCGACCACCTGCCTCTACTGTTCCTTCACCTCCTACCCGATCGGCGCGTGGGAAAAGAAGGTTCATCTCTATCTTGAAGCTCTGTTTAAAGAATTAGACTACGTGGCAGAAAAGATGAAGGGACGTACTCTCGACACGGTTTACTTTGGCGGCGGAACTCCGACGTCCTTAAAGGCCGAGGAACTGGACGCTCTGCTCACAAAGATCGAGAATACCTTTGACCTCTCAAAGGTACAGGAATTCACTGTGGAAGCCGGACGTCCGGACAGCATCACCGAAGACAAGTTCAAAGTTCTCCGTGCCCACAATATCTCCAGGATCTCCATCAATCCGCAGACGATGAAGCAGGCAACTCTGGATCTGATCGGACGCCACCACACCGTGGATATGGTGAAGGAAAAATTCCGCATGGCAAGAGATCTTGGCTTTGACAATATCAATATGGACCTCATCATCGGACTTCCGGAGGAAGATATCGATGACGTCCGCAGCACCATGGAGCAGGTCAGAGAGCTTGCCCCGGACAGCGTGACGGTCCACTCTCTCGCCATCAAGCGTGCGGCGAGACTCAATATCTTCAAGGAGCGCTACGCGAACTTAAAGATCCAGAACACTCAGGAGATGATCGATCTCACCGCGAAGTACGCCCGCGAGATGGGTCTTGAGCCGTATTACCTGTACCGTCAGAAAAATATGGCCGGAAATTTCGAGAATGTCGGCTATGCGGCACCCGGAAAAGCATGTATCTACAATATCCTCATTATGGAGGAAAAGCAGACCATCGTGGCCTGCGGTGCCGGAACCACCACGAAAGTCACGTTCCCGGCGGAAAACCGTCTGGAACGCGCGGAGAATGTGAAGGATGTAGCTTCCTATATCGAGAGGATCGACGAGATGATCGATAGGAAAGAGAAGCTGTTGAGTAAGTTAGTTTAAATATGTCTGCTTCGCTGACCGCAGGATAGCGCAGATCAAACGCCAGATCTGGGCACGCGGCAACAAAATACGCTGTACATGGGGTTCATTCTCCTGTACAGCGTATTTTTTAGATTCAACATTTTTTAATTCTTATTTTGCAAAAGTTCTTTCTTTGTAACTTTTCTTGTAACTGTTCAGTAGGTCTGCGCACTTGCTGCGCTGA
>OBXH01001529.1_pt1 | contig 11068 bp, 8 predicted proteins | sample 1538101 | NCBI WGS metagenome assembly OBXH01 (sample SAMEA2580141, study PRJEB22360) | human gut metagenome | biome: human gut; feature: human-associated habitat; material: faeces | place: Denmark | collected 2008/2010 | reverse complement strand
TTCTTTCCGGCTGCTGAAGTTATCATAGCGCTGTCAGATGCATTTGTCAATAGAAAAATTCAATAAGTTGAAGTTTTACGCTTTTATGTGATAAAATATACAAAAGAATGAAATAATAAAGGCTAAAAAATAAAGAAGAGCAGAAGAATGATCAGAACAAAAAAGATCCGAACAGCAGTGGGGATAGAAGACTAATTGTAAATTTGTAAGTACGATACAAGGACGTAAAAGGTCAGGATTACAGAAGACGGGAATATCACGAAAAATCCCCGGCGCAGCCATGTGCTCATAACTATGCCGGGGATTTCCAGCCGATCAAAATCTCTATATCCTATTCCAATGACACCGTATTCGCAATGATCTCCACGCACCGCTCGATCCCGAGAGTACCGCTGTTTAAGCAGAGATCATAATTTTTCGGTTTGCCCCACTCATTGCCGCTGTAGTACTGATAGTAGTCGCGGCGCTTCGCGTCGATGGCACGAATCCGGCTTTCCAGCTTCTTCACATCCTCATCCGGTTCCTTTTCAAGCGCCAGGATGCGCTCCACACGCTTTTTGAGACCGGAGGAGATAAATACCCGGAAAGCATCCTCAACGATCACGTCAGAACATCTTCCGATGATGACACAAGGTCCCTCGTTCGCAAGCTGGCGGATGATCTTCGACTGGATCACAAAAAGCTGATCGGAAACCGGGATCTCATAGGCAGGAGAGAAAGGATCGACCGTTGCGAGATCATCATAGTTGATCCGCTTCTGTCTGGCGATCACCTCATCGTTTGCGTGAAAAAGATCCTCAGAGATATTGCTGTCCTCGGCCGCCATAGCGATCAGTTCCTTATCGTAAACAGGAATCCCAAATTTCTTTGCGAGGCAGACGCCGATCTCGCGTCCGCCGCTGCCGAATTCACGGCTGATAGTGATGACTTTGCTCATAATATCTTCCTCCCCTGTACAAGTTGCTATTATCCTTAATTCTGCACAGTTTCAGTGCTGTCTGTAAAGAGTATACCATAAAATCGCCAAAAAGTTACACAAAATTTTCCAATTTATAGAACTGTAAGAAAATATAAAACAGGCTCAACGCGTCCCGCCTTCCGCCAATATGAATCATTCAAAAAAATTACGGCCCACGCAACGCGTAAGCCGTAACCACAGATCAATCCACTTACTCACTCAGATAAGCTTTCTTCACCTGATCATTATTCATCATATCCTTCGCATCCCCACTCAAAACGATCTTCCCCGTCTCAAGCACATACGCCTTATTCGCGATCGAAAGCGCCTTCTTCGCATTCTGCTCGACCAGGAGAACCGTCACACCGTCGCGGTTGATACTCTGGATAATGTCAAACACCTCATTCACATAGATCGGAGACAGACCCATCGACGGCTCGTCAAGAACGATCAGCTTCGGGTGGCTCATGAGAGCGCGGCCCATGGCGAGCATCTGCTGCTCACCGCCGGAGAGAGTACCGGCTGGCTGGTTCACACGCTCCTTCAGACGCGGGAAACGCTCGTAGATCATGTTCAACGTCGCTTCCATCTCCGCCTTGTCCTTTCTCGTATAAGCGCCCAGCTTTAAATTCTGGAGAACGGAGAGCGTGGAGAACACGCGGCGCCCCTCCGGAACATGGGCGATGCCCATGCTGACAAGCTTGTAGCCCGGGACTCTTGTGATATCGGTTCCCTCATAGATGATATGTCCGGAACGGGCACTTAAAAGTCCTGTTACCGTGTGTAGCGTAGTCGTCTTACCGGCACCGTTGGCACCGATCAGAGCAACGATCTCTCCCTGGTTTACATCGAAGGAGATTCCCTTTAAAGCCTGGATCACGCCATAATAGACTTCCAGATCTCTTACTTCCAGCATTGCCATAATCTGTTTCTCCTCCTATTCATCACCGAGATATGCCTTGATAACATCCGGATTGCTCAAAACTTCCTGCGTAGGACCTGTGCAGAGAACCTGACCGAAGTTTAACACGGTGAGGCGCTCACAGATGCCGCTGACGAGTTTCATATCGTGTTCGATCAGGAGAATGGTCATTCCGAAATGGTCACGGACGAAGCGGATCGTCTCCATCAGCTCCGCGGTCTCGTTCGGGTTCATGCCGGCCGCCGGCTCATCGAGAAGAAGAAGCTTCGGCTCCGTTGCGAGCGCGCGGGCGATCTCAAGCTTTCTCTGCTTACCGTAAGGAAGGTTGGATGCCTTGAAATCACACTCATTGTCGAGTCCGAACACCTTTAAGAGCTCCATGGCTTCCTCATCCATCTCTTTTTCGACCTTATAATAGCGCGGGAGACGGAGAATTCCCTCAATCGTGGAGTAGGGGTGGTGATTGTGAAGTCCTGCCTTTACATTGTCAAGAACGGAGAGGTCCTTGAAGAGACGGATGTTCTGGAAAGTACGGGCAATTCCGGCCTTGTTGATGTCGGTCGTGGACTTTCCGGTAAGGTTCTGACCGTCTAAGAGGATCGTTCCCGTATCCGGCTTATAAACACCGGTCAGAAGGTTGAAGATCGTGGTCTTGCCGGCACCGTTCGGTCCGATGAGGCCGTAGAGCTGGCCCTTTTCGATATTGATCGCAAAATTGTTGACAGCCTTTAAGCCGCCGAAGGAGATGCTCAGTCCCTTTACACTTAACATGTCTGACATTTTAAGCTTCCCCCTTTCCGGAATGTGTGGTATGTGATGCAAATCCGCCGAAAATCCGTTTGCGGAGCGTGATGAACTGCGGTGCAGAGTTGAAGAGCATCGCAAGGATCAGGACGATCGCGTAGATCAGCATACGGTAGTTGTTTAAGCCTCTTAAAAGCTCCGGGAGCAGATAGAGGATGACGGTGGAGATCACCGATCCGCGGATGCTTCCGATTCCGCCGAGAACGACGTATACAAGGATCATGATGGACATGTTGTAGCCGAAGTTCTTTGGGAGAGCAGTCAGTGTGGTCAGGTTGTGGGCGTAGAGAACGCCGGCAACACCTGCTAAAGCTGCGGAGATGCTGAATGCGAGCAGCTTATATTTCGTGATGTTGATTCCGATGGACTCAGCAGCGATGCGGTTGTCACGGATGGACATGATCGCGCGGCCCGTTCTGGAATTTACAAGGTTCATGACGATCACGAGAGTGATCAGGACCAGGATGATACCGATCGTAAAGGTTGCGGCCTGCGGAGTTCCGGTGATTCCCTGCGGTCCCTTGATGAGGACTTCACCGCCGTCTTTTAAGCCGAGGGACATGGAGTCCTTAAAGGAAATGTGGAAACCATCTGCGTCCCGTCCAAGGAATATGGCGTTGATGAGGTTCTTGATGATCTCACCGAATGCCAGGGTAACGATCGCGAGATAGTCACCGCGCAGACGTAAAACCGGGATACCGATCAGGATACCGCAGACAGCTGCAACGGCAGCGCCGATAAAAATCGCGATCACAAGGCTTACAGTCGGATTTAAGGTTCCCTTCATGCATTTGGAGAAGAGGGCACCGGCGAATGCACCGACGCACATGAATCCCGCATGTCCAAGGCTTAATTCACCGAGGATTCCGACGGTAAGGTTTAAGGATACTGCCATGATCACATAGATACAAAACGGGACGAGAAGTCCCTTTAAAAGGCTGGATACATGTCCGGTGTTCATGAGGATCTCCATGATGAGCCAGGCAGCGGCCACCATTCCGAGGGTGATCATATTGTTGACGAATGTTTTCTTTTTTGCTGTACTTTTCATGTCGATCACCTACACTTTCTCGTTCAGTTTCTTGCCCAGGATACCGGTCGGACGTACTAAAAGGACGATGATCAGTACGGAGAACACGATCGCATCGGAAAGCTGGGAAGAGATATACGCTTTTGACAGGATCTCAATAATTCCGAGCAGGACTCCGCCGATCAGGGCGCCCGGGATGGAACCGATCCCGCCGAAAACTGCGGCTACGAAAGCCTTGATACCAGGCATGGATCCTGTGTACGGGGTCAGGGACGGGTAAGCGGAGCAGAGCAGCACGCCTGCGATCGCAGCGAGAGCAGAACCGATCGCGAATGTTAAGGCGATCGTACCGTTTACGTTTACACCCATTAAGGTTGCAGCGCCGCGGTCCTCAGAGACAGCGAGCATTGCCTGACCTGCTTTTGTCTTGTTGATAAATGCGGTAAGTCCGATCATGATGACGATACAGGAGAGGATCGTAACGGTCGTCTCTCCGGTGATCGTGATGGCTCCGTCTGCGAGCTTGATCGCCGGGAATGTCACAACGGATGTAAAGGACTTTGTGTCGGCTCCGAATAAGAGGAGAGCGACGTTCTGTAATAAGTAGCTGACACCGATCGCCGTGATCAGGACGGACAGCGGGGAGGCGTCACGCAGTGGTTTGTAGGCAACGCGCTCGATGACGATACCGAGGAGCGTGCACACGACAACGGCCAGGAGCACGCTTAAGAAAGTCGGCATTCCCAGGTAGCGCGTTGTGATAAATACGGTATAGCTTCCGACCATGATGATATCTCCATGGGCGAAGTTCAGCATTTTGGCAATTCCGTAGACCATGGTGTATCCGAGTGCGATGATCGCGTAGACACTGCCAAGGCTGATTCCATTGATTAAATAGTTGATAAAACCCATCATAACTTTTACACCTCGGTATCTTTTCCGGCGGGTTTTCGCCGGTTCTTGCGGTCTATAATAGGAACGTACAGACCGGATGGACAGTTGCGGGCGGGATCCTGCTGACGGATTTTTGCCCCCGACAGCAAATTTTATGTTCATAATACCATAAGACCCTGAAAGAAACAAGAGGATTGCCGAAGCGACAATCCTCTTAATTCTGTCATTGTTACGGTTCACATGATGTGTCCGGTAACGTCATTCTTTCATGTCTGATTACATCGCCTGATAAGCGCCGTCTACAACCTTGACAGCCTTCGGTGCCTTGTGCGGCTCGCCGTCTTCTGTCCATGTCATGTTCTCACCTGTAAGACCGTTTACAGTGACCTTTAACATTGCTTCTTTCATCTTGTCGCATGTATCGCTTACAGAAGTCTCCGGTGTGATGCCAGCTTCCTCAGCAGCAGCTTTGATCGCATAGATCGCATCGTATGCATCAGCAGCGAACTGGATCGGTGTCTCGCCGTATTTCTCTTTGTAAGCAGTTACGAACTTCTGTGTGAGCTCGTCGTCAGCATCTGCTGCGAACGGTGTTAAGAGCATTAAGCCCTCAGCAAGCTTTGTATCGAAGTTGTCAACCTGAAGGATACCGTCCATACCGTCACATCCGAAGAATTTCGGAGCGTAACCCATAGTGTTTGCCTGGTTGAGGATCAGGGATGCTTCTGTGTAGTAGATCGGAAGGAATACAAGGTCAGCGCCTGCATCCTTTGCTTTCTGAAGCTGTGTGGAGAAGTCCTTGTTGGAATCAGCTGTGAATGCCTCAGCAGCAACGATATCAAGACCATGGTTTGCAGCCTCGGAAGCGAACCTCTCGTAGATACCGCTGGAATATACATCGGAGCTGTCGTAGATCACTGCGATCTTATCAGCAAGCTTGTTCTCAGCAATGTAGGTTGCGGATGCAGCACCCTGATCCGGGTCAGAGAAGCATACGCGGAATACGTTCGGGTTCTGTGCACACTCAACGGAAGAACCGGACGGTGTGATCTGGAACATATTGTCAGCCATTGTCTTGTCAGCGACTGCTACGCACGGAGCGGATGTTACAGTACCCATGAGCATCTGCATGCCCCAGTCTTTTAAGGTGTTGTAAGCGTTGACGGATTTTTCTGCGTCGTGCTCGTCATCCTGGAAATTAAATTCGATCTGGTATCCGTTGATACCGCCGTCAGCGTTGATCTCGTCGACTGCGATCTGTGCGCCGTTCTTAACTGCGAGACCGTATACGGCAGCTGCACCTGTTACCGGGCCGATACCACCGATCTTGAATACTTCACCGGAAGCTGCTGTACTCCGCTCCGTCCAGAAAGCTGTTGAACCCTCTCCGGCAGCGGCTGTTGTCGCGTCAGCTGCTGCAGCTGTTGTTGTTTCTGTTGTGGAAGAAGAGCTTCCACATGCTGTTAAAGATGCTGCCATTGCCATTGCAAGGCCAAGGCTTAAAAATCTTTTTTTCATAATGTTTCCTCCTCTGGAACTTGTTATCATGATAACCATTCACTGCTTTGTCAATTTGAAGTGGAACGGTTAAAGATTATTTTGAATTATAGGGAGTTTACTTCAAAATGTCAAGCTAATTAAAATTTTAACGGGGAAAAACACGTATTTTTTACGGGTTTATAGCATTTTGGGGAGAAAAACGCTGGATTTATTCAGAGTTGCGGAATAAAACAAGGCTTGTTTTACTGGACGGAAAGAAGCCGGTATTCCGCATTTCAAAGCGGCAGAATCCGCAGCTTCCGTTTGGAAATATTCTGTCCGTAAAAAATAGCGGACGTGTCAGACGATGTGTCTCTGTGATTGACAAAATGCGCGGGAATCGGTAAAATCTGAGTAACTGGGCGAACGAAGATCCTGGCCATCCGAACCGGCCGGAAAGGAGAGTATTATGACGCTTACGCAGTTAAAATATGTGATCACGATCGCAGACACCGGTTCCATGAACGAAGCGGCGAAGCTCCTGTTTATTTCCCAGCCGAGTCTCTCGCTGGCGTTAAAGGAGCTGGAACATGAGATCGGAACGGAGCTTTTTAAGAGAAGCAACCGCGGCGTTGTCCTGACCCCGGAAGGACAGGAGTTCCTGGGCTATGCCAGGCAGGTCACGGAACAGTATAAGCTGATGGAGTCCCGTTATATCGAAAAGAAGAACGTGAAGAAAAAATTCGGCGTTTCCATGCAGCATTATACGTTCGCGGTGAATGCGTTCATTGAGATGGTCAAGCAGTTCGGCATGGATGAATACGAATTTGCGGTGCGGGAGGAAAAGACTTACGAGGTCATCGAGGATGTGAAGACATTCCGCAGTGAGATCGGTATTCTTTATTTAAATGACTTTAACCGAAAAGTCCTCACGAAGCTGTTTGATGAGTCAGATCTGGAATTCTGTCCGCTGATGGACTGCGGGATCTATGTCTATCTCTGGAAAGGTCATCCGCTGGCCGGTCAGGACGAGATCACGATCGAGGAACTTCAGGAATATCCGTGTCTCTCCTTTGAACAGGGAAATTATAATTCCTTCTATTTTGCCGAGGAAGTCCTCAGCACCTACAGCTATAAACGGCTGATCCGTGCAAATGACCGTGCGACCCTGTTAAACCTGATGGTGGGCTTAAACGGATATACGCTCTGTTCCGGGATCCTCTGCGACAATCTGAACGGATCGGATTACCTTGCCGTCAAGTTAAAGTCGGATGAGGTCATGACGATCGGATATCTGAAGAGAAAAGGAATCGCGCTAAGCCCGTTGGGACAGAAATATCTGGAGGAGATCCGGAAATTTGAGGGAATGTGACGGATCAAAATAGCAATAGGAAAAACCTATAGCCAGGCACATAGCGAATATATTGGACGAGGGCAGATACCAGGTGGTATGCTGATAAGCATCCGAAAAAGAACGGATAAAAGGCAGATTATAACGGAAACAATAGATTAACCTGTAGTTATAAGTGACTTAACTGCCGGTTATATGGTCTATTATAATAAGGAAGAAACTCGTTCAAAACCGGAAAAGATCCTCGGAAACAGTGCAGAGAAGATCCAGGAAATATGAAAAAACAGTGAAGGAACCGATCAGAAAATGCAGACAGACAGAAAAGAAGCGCTCCGCTATCTGGGGCTTGGAAAACATGAACCGGATCCGGAGACGGAGCGGCTTTTAGAGGAATGTATCCGGGAAGCAGAGAGTGCGGCAGATTTCAGACATCTGATCCGGGAGTATCCGCTGATCATGGAAGATGATGGGACGATCAATGGCGGATGTTTTCGGGTGAAGAGTGAAAATTTAAGAAAAAACCTGGCTGGCTGTGATTCCGTGTTGGTGATGGCGGTCACTGTCGGCGCACAGGTGGACAGACTTCTGGCCAGGTACGGGAAACTTTCCGTGGCAAAAGCGGTGGTCATGCAGGCTGCCGCCGCTGCGATGGTGGAAGCTTACTGCAATGAGCTGAATGCCGGGTGGAAAAAGGAATATCTGGAAAAAGGTCTCTATCTCAGACCGAGATTTTCGCCGGGATACGGAGATTTTCCGCTGTCGGCGCAAAAAGAGATCCTTGACGGCCTGGAGGCGGGGAAAAGGATCGGGATCACTCTGACAGAGGGATACCTTATGATGCCGTCAAAATCGGTGACGGCGGTGATCGGTGTGAGCAGGACACCGGCAGCATGTACGATCGAAGGATGTGAAGCGTGCGGGAAAAAGGACTGCGCGTTCCGGAGATGTCAGGACTGAGATACGGAAAATAAAAAATGATGGAAAATTACGAGCTGATCCGGTCAGGATCCGGATCAGAGACGATAGGAGAGAACCATGAATATTCTGGAACTGATGAAAGAGAGACGAATTTATTTTGACGGAGGAATGGGAAGTCTTCTGCAGGCGAGAGGACTGCAGCCCGGGGAACTTCCGGAGACATGGAATCTTTCCAAATCGGAGATCATCGAGGAGATCCACAGGGAATACCTGGAAGCAGGCTCTGATGTGGTGACGACCAATACCTTCGGTGCGAACCATTTTAAATTCAAGGCCGAGGACGGATATTCGGTGCAGGAGATCGTTGCGGCAGCGGTGGGAAATGCGAAGCGCGCGATCAAAGCCTGCGGACACGGATACGCGGCGCTCGACATGGGACCGACCGGAAAGCTCTTAAAGCCGTACGGCGATCTCGAGTTTGAGGATGCCTATGAGGCATATAAAGAGGTGGTCATCGCCGGAAAAGAGGCGGGAGCCGACCTTGTGATCATCGAGACGATGGGAGACGGCTACGAGTTAAAGGCAGCAGTCCTGGCAGCAAAAGAAAACAGCAATCTCCCGGTCTTTGCGACGATCACCCTCGATGAAAAGGGAAAAATGCTGACCGGAGGAAATGTGGAGTCCGTGACGGCGCTTTTGGAAGGCCTCGGCGCCGATGTGATCGGATTAAACTGCGGACTTGGACCGATCCAGCTTCTTCCGTTTTTAAAAGATATGGTACGTGTTTCCTCCACACCGATCCTTGTAAACCCGAACGCAGGACTCCCGAGAAGTGAGGGCGGAAAGACTGTCTACGATATCAATGCGGACGAGTTTGCCGAGGCGATGAAGGAGATGGCACGGAACGGGGCGACGGTCCTCGGAGGCTGCTGCGGAACGACGCCGGAGCACATTCACAAGACAAAACTTGTCTGCGACGCGATCCCGGTCTGTGAGATCACAGATAAAGGACGGACCGTGATCTCCTCCTACTCCCATGCGGTGACGTTCGGCGGCCGCCCGATCCTGATCGGAGAGCGGATCAATCCGACCGGAAAGCCGAAATTCAAGCAGGCATTAAAGGATAAGGACCTGACATACATCCTCTCCATGGGTGTTGCCCAGCAGGAGAGCCGCGCCGATGTTCTCGACGTCAACGTGGGACTTCCGGGGATCGATGAACCACAGATGATGGTGGATGTCGTGAAGGAACTTCAGGGTGTCCTGGACCTGCCGCTGCAGATCGATACTTCCAATCCGGTGGCGATGGAGCGGGCGCTCAGGATCTATAACGGAAAACCGCTGATCAACTCGGTAAACGGAAAGAAAGAGGTCATGGAACAGATCTTCCCGCTCGTAAAGCATTACGGCGGTGTTGTCGTTGCCCTGGCACTCGATGAGGACGGGATCCCGGAGACTGCGGACGGAAGAATTGCGGTCGCGAAGAAGATCTACGAGACGGCGGCATCCTACGGGATCCCGAAGAAGGACATTCTCGTGGACTGCCTCTGCATGGCGGTTAGCTCCGATAAGAACGGGGCGCTTACAACCCTGGAAACTGTGCGGAGAGTCCGGGACGAGCTGGGCGGAAAGACGGTTCTCGGCGTTTCCAACGTGTCATTCGGACTTCCGATGCGCGAAAATATCAATGCGTCATTTTTCCTTCTCGCAATGCAGAATGGGCTTTCTGCAGGGATCGTGAACCCGAATCTGGAAGCGATGATGCAGGTTTACGACAGTTTCCTGGTGCTGACGGCACAGGATGAGAACTGTGCGGGATATGTGGGGATCTACGGTCCGAAGGAAGCGGAGAAAAAGAGACAGAAGGAGATCTTAAAGGCAGCGGCTGTGAACCAGGCGGCAGGCGTGAGCGGGACTGCGGGCACCGGAAGTGCGGCAGGTTCCGGAACTGCATCCGGGGCAGGAGCAGCGGATACGGGCTCTGCGTTAAAGAAGAGTATCATAAAGGGAATGTCCCAGGCGGCGTCTGATGCGGCGAGACTTGCCCTGAAGGATACGGATGCGCTCGAACTCATCAACACGGACATGATCCCGGCTCTCGACGAGGTCGGAAAGGGATTCGAGGCCGGAACGGTGTTCCTTCCGCAGCTTCTGATGAGTGCGGAGGCTGCGAAGGCGGCGTTTGCTGTCGTGAAGGAGTCCATGGAGGCGAGCGGAGAGGTCCAGGAGAAGAAGGGAAAGGTGATCCTGGCGACGGTGAAGGGGGATATCCATGATATTGGGAAGAATATCGTGAAGGTCCTTCTGGAAAATTATAGTTTTGATGTGATCGATCTTGGAAGAGATGTTCCGCCGGAGACGGTCGTGGAAGAGGCGATCAGGGAGCACGTGCCGGTGGTCGGACTCAGTGCTCTTATGACGACAACGGTTCCGTCGATGGAGGAGACGATCAAGGCGCTGAGGAAGGATGCGCCCTGGGTGAAGGTCATGGTCGGAGGTGCGGTTCTGACGCAGGAGTATGCGGATGCGATCGGGGCGGATGCGTATTGCAAGGATGCGATGGCGTCGGTGAATTTTGCGGCGAGTGTGATCGGGAAGTAAGAGATCAGAGCGTGATATAGTTGTGACTGCCGGGTTCTTTGGAGAGCTTGGCAGTTGTTTTTTCGGGAGAGAGCGTGTTGGCGAGAGCGGGGCGGAGAGCTTCCGGTCAGG
>OBXH01001520.1_pt1 | contig 11118 bp, 9 predicted proteins | sample 1538101 | NCBI WGS metagenome assembly OBXH01 (sample SAMEA2580141, study PRJEB22360) | human gut metagenome | biome: human gut; feature: human-associated habitat; material: faeces | place: Denmark | collected 2008/2010 | reverse complement strand
CAAGGTCCGGTCAGCACGTAGTACAGAATTTCGCGGATGATCTGTTTGCCGAGAATACGCGCATCCAGCGGTCGCTCCATCACATCCAGTAACCGCTCCGCCGCGCATAAAATCTCTTCTGATAACGTGGCAGAGTTAATCCCGCTGGCTGCCATCGACGGCTGGAAATGCTCATCTTCGCCAATGTCCATCAACAGTTCCTGTAACTGCAAAATATCGACATTGAGACGCAACCCTGCCAGCGGCACCTCTGACGTGGCATAGGTTTCGCACTCAAACGGCAACGGCACCGTCAGCAGGAGATATTCATTAGCGTCATAACGAAACACGCGTTCATTGATATAACCGATTTTATGTCCGGAAAAGAGAATTATGATGCCAGGCTCGTACATCACTGGTGTGCGTGCGAAAGGCGTCTCGCCATACAACAAACGCACATCGGGCAACAGCTCTGACAAACTATTTTCTTTATTTTTCAGTTTATTAACTTTATCCGCCAGCAAGTGGCAAATCTCTTCACGTTTCATATCGCGTAATTTCTTAGGAATAATGCGGCAATTTGATTGTGCGCAATTTTGTAGCATTTCTCCAGCACTCTGGAGAAATAGGCAAGACATTGGCAGAAATGAGCATTGAGAGGTACGGCGCTGGCGACCACAATGAAAAACATCAGGCAGACCGATCTCTGCCCTCATATTGACCCAGCAAAGGGAGCAAGTAATGAACAACTTTAATCTGCACACCCCAACCCGCATTCTGTTTGGTAAAGGCGCAATCGCTGGTTTACGCGAACAAATTCCTCACGATGCTCGCGTATTGATTACCTACGGCGGCGGCAGCGTGAAAAAAACCGGCGTTCTCGATCAAGTTCTGGATGCCCTGAAAGGCATGGACGTGCTGGAATTTGGCGGTATTGAACCAAACCCGGCTTATGAAACGCTGATGAACGCCGTGAAACTGGTTCGCGAACAAAAAGTGACTTTTCTGCTGGCGGTTGGCGGCGGTTCTGTACTGGACGGCACCAAATTTATCGCCGCAGCGGCTAACTATCCGGAAAATATCGATCCGTGGCACATTCTGCAAACGGGCGGCAAAGAGATTAAAAGCGCCATCCCGATGGGCTGTGTGCTGACGCTGCCAGCAACCGGTTCAGAATCCAACGCAGGTGCGGTGATCTCCCGTAAAACCACAGGCGACAAGCAGGCGTTCCATTCTGCCCATGTTTAGCCCGTATTTGCCGTGCTCGATCCGGTTTATACCTACACCCTGCCGCCGCGTCAGGTGGCTAACGGCGTAGTGGACGCCTTTGTACACACCGTGGAACAGTATGTTACCAAACCGGTTGATGCCAAAATTCAGGACCGTTTCGCAGAAGGCATTTTGCTGACGCTGATCGAAGATGGTCCGAAAGCCCTGAAAGAGCCAGAAAATTACGATGTGCGCGCCAACGTCATGTGGGCGGCGACTCAGGCGCTGAACGGTTTGATCGGCGCTGGCGTACCGCAGGACTGGGCAACGCATATGCTGGGCCACGAACTGACTGCGATGCACGGTCTGGATCACGCGCAAACACTGGCTATCGTCCTGCCTGCACTGTGGAATGAAAAACGCGATACCAAGCGCGCTAAGCTGCTGCAATATGCTGAACGCGTCTGGAATATCACTGAAGGTTCAGACGATGAGCGTATTGACGCCGCGATTGCCGCAACCCGCAATTTCTTTGAGCAATTAGGCGTGCCGACCCACCTCTCCGACTACGGTCTGGACGGCAGCTCCATCCCGGCTTTGCTGAAAAAACTGGAAGAGCACGGCATGACCCAACTGGGCGAAAATCATGACATTACGCTGGATGTCAGCCGCCGTATATACGAAGCCGCCCGCTAAGCTTTTTACGCCTCAAACTTTCGTTTTCGGGCATTTCGTCCAGACTTAAGTTCACAACACCTCACCGGATCCTGCTCCGGTGAGTTCATATAAAGGAGGAACGTATGGCTAATCCAACCGTTATTAAGCTACAGGATGGCAATGTCATGCCCCAGCTGGGACTGGGCGTCTGGCAAGCAAGTAATGAGGAAGTAATCACCGCCATTCAAAAAGCGTTAGAAGTGGGTTACCGCTCGATTGATACCGCCGCGGCCTACAAGAACGAAGAAGGTGTCGGCAAAGCCCTGAAAAATGCCTCAGTCAACAGAGAAGAACTGTTCATCACCACTAAGCTGTGGAACGACGACCACAAGCGCCCCCGCGAAGCCCTGCTCGACAGCCTGAAAAAACTCCAGCTTGATTATATCGACCTCTATTTAATGCACTGGCCCGTTCCCGCTATCGACCATTATGTCAAAGCATGGAAAGGCATGATCGAATTGCAAAAAGAGGGATTAATCAAAAGCATCGGCGTGTGCAACTTCCAGATCCATCACCTGCAACGCCTGATTGATGAAACTGGCGTGACGCCTGTGATAAACCAGATCGAACTTCACCCGCTGATGCAACAACGCCAGCTACATGCCTGGAACGCGACACACAAAATCCAGACCGAATCCTGGAGCCCATTAGCGCAAGGAGGGAAAGGCGTTTTCGATCAGAAAGTCATTCGCGATCTGGCAGATAAATACGGCAAAACCCCTGCGCAGATTGTTATCCGCTGGCATCTGGATAGCGGCCTGGTGGTGATCCCAAAATCGGTCACACCTTCACGCATTGTCGAAAACTTTGATGTCTGGGATTTCCGTCTCGACAAAGACGAACTTGGCGAAATTGCAAAACTCGATCAGGGCAAGCGTCTCGGTCCCGATCCTGACCAGTTCGGCGGCTAACGTGCAAATTCTCCCGGTGGCGGTAATGTTCCGCTACCGGACTTTTCAGAAATCATTTATTCCCCTCGCGTCCCGCCCGTTGCTACTCTTCCTTGTTCAGGAATGCCAAATATAAGGACATCATCATGCAGAGCCGGAAGCTCTTAAAAGAACAACTCATCTATATCCGGGATAAACGCAACGGAGAGGTGAAAAACAGATGAAAATAATACTTCTTTTTTTAGCAGCCCTGGCAAGTTTTACCGTACACGCACAGCCCCCCTCACAGACCGTAGAACAAACAGTCCGGCATATTTATCAGAACTATAAATCAGATGCCACTGCCCCTTATTTTGGTGAAACCGGAGAGCGAGCGATAACTTCTGCGCGTATTCAACAGGCGCTTACCCTGAACGACAATCTTACGCTGCCGGGCAATATTGGCTGGCTGGATTATGATCCGGTTTGTGATTGTCAGGATTTTGGCGATCTGGTGTTAGAAAGCGTAGCGATAACCCAAACTGACGCCGATCATGCCGATGCCGTTGTGCACTTTCGTATCTTTAAAGACGATAAAGAAAAGACCTCGCAGACACTGAAAATGGTGGCGGAAAATGGTCGTTGGGTCATTGACGATATTGTCAGCAATCATGGCAGCGTCTTACAAGCGGTTAATAGCGAGAATGAAAAAACACTGGCCGCTATAGCTTCGTTGCAAAAAGAACAGCCGGAAGCCTTTGTTGCCGAACTCTTTGAACATATTGCTGATTATAGCTGGCCGTGGACGTGGGTGGTTTCCGACTCTTACCGCCAGGCGGTCAATGCCTTCTATAAAACCACCTTCAAGACGGCCAACAATCCCGATGAAGATATGCAAATAGAACGGCAATTTATTTACGACAATCCGATCTGTTTTGGCGAAGAGTCGTTATTTTCACGCGTTGATGAAATTCGAGTCCTGGAGAAAACCACCGATTCCGCCCGCATTCATGTTCGTTTTACGCTGACCAATGGCAACAACGAAGAGCAAGAACTGATTTTACAACGGCGCGAAGGTAAGTGGGAAATCGCTGATTTTATCCGCCCGAACAGCGGCAGCCTACTTAAACAGATTGAGGCAAAAACCGCCGCCAGATTAAAACAATGAGCTGAATTAAATAACAATTAGCCGGAACAATAAATAAAAGGGAACACTATATGAAAACGATTTTCACCGTGGGAGCTGTTGTTCTGGCAACCTGCTTGCTCAGTGGCTGCGTCAATGAGCAAAAGGTCAATCAGCTGGCGAGCAATGTGCAAACATTAAATGCCAAAATCGCCCGGCTTGAGCAGGATATGAAAGCATTACGCCCACAAATCTATGCTGCCAAATCCGAAGCTAACAGAGCCAATACGCGTCTTGATGCACAGGACTATTTCGACTGCCTGCGCTGCTTGCGTATGTACGCAGAATGATAAAAAAATCCCCGGCAGCATTCTGTTACCGGGGATATTTTTTAACGTCCAACCGCCGCTTTAGGGCGTTTCTTCGCACCAGCATTCTGCAGGCGAGATTGCGTAGACGACGCTTTTTTTGCCGTAGCAGGCGTCTGACGCTGGGTCGCCATCGGCGTATGTTTAGTCAACGCCGGACGGGTATTGCGGTTCTGGCGGCGAGCCTCACGCATCTCTTCAATGGTTGGCGCAGGCACTAAGCAATCGCGACGGCTGGCAATCAGATGCTTTTTACCCATTGCTTCCAGCGCCTGGCGGATTAACGGCCAGTTTGCCGGATCGTGGTAACGCAACAACGCTTTATGCAAACGACGCTGTTTGTCGCCCTTCGGCACGAAGACGTCTTCACTCTTATAACCAATTTTCGCCAGCGGGTTTTTGCCGGTGTAATACATGGTGGTCGAGTTAGCCAGCGGCGACGGATAGAAGTTCTGCACCTGGTCGAGGCGGAAGCGATGCTTTTTCAGCCACAGCGCCAGATTCACCATATCTTCATCACGCGTACCCGGGTGCGCGGAGATGAAATACGGGATCAGATACTGTTCTTTACCTGCCTGTTTCGAGTAAGTATCGAACAGCTCTTTAAAGCGGTCATAGCTGCCCATGCCCGGCTTCATCATCTTCGATAACGGCCCTTCTTCGGTATGTTCCGGGGCAATCTTCAGATAACCGCCGACGTGATGGGTCGCCAGCTCTTTGATATAGCGCGGATCTTCTACGGCGATGTCATAACGCACACCAGAGGCGATGAGGATCTTTTTAATGCCTTTCAGATCACGCGCACGGCGATAGAGATTGATGGTCGGTTCATGGTTAGTGTCCATGTGCGGACAAATATCCGGATAAACGCACGACAAACGACGGCAGGTTTGCTCAGCGCGTGGCGATTTGCAGCGCAACATATACATGTTGGCAGTAGGCCCACCGAGATCGGAAATCACGCCCGTAAAACCTGGAACAGTGTCGCGGATCGCTTCGATCTCATTAATAATCGAATCTTCGGAACGGCTCTGAATAATGCGCCCTTCGTGCTCGGTAATAGAACAGAAAGAGCAGCCGCCAAAGCAGCCACGCATAATGTTGACCGAGAAACGAATCATTTCGTAAGCCGGAATTCGGGCATTACCGTAAGCCGGATGCGGCACGCGCTTGTACGGCAGCGCAAAGACGCTATCCATCTCTTCGGTAGAAAGCGGAATAGCAGGCGGGTTGATCCATACATAGCGGTCGCCATGTTTTTGCATCAATGCGCGGGCGCAGCCTGGGTTAGTTTCGTGGTGCAGAATGCGCGAAGCATGGGCGTACAGCACTTTATCGCCCTTCACTTTCTCGAAAGAAGGCAGCAACACGTAGGTTTTTTCCCACGGTTTCGGGCGTGGTGGCTGCACGGTTACAGCTTTGGCTTCCTGCTTTTTCGGAGCTACCGGTTTGTTATCCGCGCACGGCAAATCTTCGCCATACGGATGCGGGATTGGGTCGATTTTCCCTGGGGTATCAAGACGGGTGGAATCCACACCGCTCCAGCCTGGCAACGCCTCTTTTACGATAATCGCGGTATTACGCACATCGCGGATTTCACTAATCGGCTCGCCCATCGCCAGACGGTGCGCCACTTCCACCAGCGGACGCTCACCGTTACCAAACATCAGCATGTCGGCTTTCGAATCCACCAGCACAGAACGGCGCACGGTATCGGACCAGTAATCATAATGCGCGGTACGGCGCAGGCTGGCCTCAATACCGCCGAGGATCACCGGCACATCTTTCCACGCCTCTTTACAACGTTGGGTATAAACCAGTGTGGCGCGATCCGGACGCTTACCCGCGACATTATCTGGCGTGTAGGCATCGTCATGACGTAAACGGCGATCGGCGGTATAGCGGTTGATCATCGAGTCCATGTTGCCAGCAGTAACACCGAAAAACAGATTCGGTTTACCCAGACGCATAAAGTCGTCTTTGCTGCTCCAGTCTGGCTGGGCGATGATCCCGACGCGAAAGCCCTGCGCTTCCAGCATACGACCACAAATCGCCATCCCGAAGCTTGGGTGATCGACATACGCGTCGCCAGTAACCAAAATGATGTCGCAGCTATCCCAGCCAAGTTGATCCATCTCTTCACGTGACATCGGCAAAAACGGTGCCGGTCCAAAACAGGCGGCCCAGTACTGCGGCCAGGAGAACAGGTCGCGATCCGGTTGGATCAGGGAGATAGAGCTCATTTTGCTTCCAGAAATGGTAAAAAAATAATCAAAGGCCGGGGATTATACGCTGTATCACGCGCGGAAATGAAGTGATGTTGATGAACGGTGGCGAAATACCCTGGTGAGGTTTTTCACTGCCCGACTTGGGCAAGCACATTTAAGGCTGGCGGTATCGTGGCAACTGCCGCTACTATTTATGCCGATCAGCAACGTTCAAATCATATTGCACGACGATCGGCTATCCGAGGACACCCACAGTAAGGCAAGGTATGGAACAGGTTATTACAAAGCGCCGCTATTACGATATTGGTCTACAGATTGAAGAGCTGCTGTATTCAGGCGTATTTAAGGCCGGAGAACGCTTACCTTCAGAACGTGAACTGAGCGAGCGGTTTAATACCAGCCGAACTACCATTCGTGAAGCCATCATTATGCTGGAACTGAAAGGCGTATTGAATGTGAAGCAAGGGTCAGGGATTTTCTTTGTCGACTCCACCGATAAGCTCAACCAGAAATCATTAATGCCCTATTCAGAAATTGGCCCGTTTGAACTGTTACAGGCACGTCAGGTAATTGAGAGCAATATTACCGGTTTTGCTGCCAGCCAGATCAGCTTTAACGAGTTACAAGAGTTGAAGAAAATCATTGGATTACAGGAAAAAGCCATCGCTGCGGAAAGTGATAAATTTGAAGACCTGGATCACCGATTTCATAGCATTATTGCCGAAGCGACGCAAAATCGGGTACTCATCAAACAAGCTGCTGAATTATGGCGGGCAGTTCGTACAGAAAACCCCCGCTGGAAGAAACTTAACTACAAGTACCTGCATGAAAAGCATTTGCGTCTGCAATGGCTGGAAGATCACCGGGCTATTTTCCTGGCTCTGCAACAGAAAGATTCAGAGCTCGCCAGGGAAGCGTCCTGGAGACATCTGGAAAACAGCAAAAATGAACTGATCAAAATCTTCAAACAAGACGCTTCCATCAGCGATTTTGATGACTTTTTCTTCGCTCGTTAACCTTCATTAGTCCAGAGCTGGCGGAAAAAATAACGCCGGCTCTGCCTTCCGCCCTCCACTGGTACACGCTCTCTTTTTAATTGGTCTAATAAATCGACTATCATCAGATATCTTAGATTAGCGGCAATTATCCTAAAAACTGACCTCTAAAAAACTTTCCTTTCATTTTATTCATATAACTCATTGATACAGATATAAATAATGCCTTGTTGTTCTGTTTCGTACTTTTACCTTTCTCTGCAAGCGTGATGCATCCCTCTGTTTTTGGTCTAATGAATTATGTAAATTGGTATACACACAAGCCACCAGGAGTAAGAGCATAATGTCAGGGAACGAAAGTATCGATGCCGCCCACTATGATCAGGTAACCACCTGGCCTCGGGGCGGGTTACAGGCAGATATTGTCCATATTGGTTTTGGCGCTTTTCATCGCGGACACCAGGCTGTCTACACGGATCTCACTAATCAACTTTCGGACACCCGCTGGGGGATCTTTGAGATTAACCTGTTTGGTGATGCTCAACTGATCGAAAACTTAAATGCGCAAAATGGGCTGTTTTCGGTTGTGGAAACATCTGCATCGCAATCTACCTCACGCCTTGTGCGTTCGGTGGCTGGCGGTATTCATACCCCCAGAGATGGCATTGCCGCAGCAATCCATAAACTGGCTGAACCTCAGGTAAAAATCGTTTCATTAACCATCACCGAGAAAGGTTATTGCCTCGATCCGCAAACACGTTCACTTGATCTCACCAATGGATTAATCCAACACGATCTACAAAACCCGGATGCGCCTCTGTCAGCTATTGGCGTGATCGTCTGTGCTTTGCAACAACGTAAAGCGACAGGACTCGCCGCTTTTAGTGTGCTCTCCTGTGACAACTTGCCAGACAATGGGCATCTGACGCGCAATGCCGTTCTCGGTTTTGCCCGACAACTGGACCAGCCCCTGGCTCAGTGGATCGAAGAAAATGTCTCATTTCCAGGCACGATGGTCGATCGCATTGTTCCGGCAATGACTGAATCGCAATTCGCCTTACTGGAAACTAAAACCGGTTATGCCGATCCCTGCGGGATCGTCTGCGAATCATTTCGTCAGTGGGTGATCGAAGATAATTTTGTGCGCGGACGACCGGAATGGGATAAAGTCAGCGCGATGTTTGTCAGCAATGTTCAGCCTTATGAAGAGATGAAGTTACGCATGTTAAATGGTAGCCATTCATTTCTGGCTTATAACGGCTCACTGGCTGGCTATGAGTTTATCTGGCAATGCATGGAAGACGCTAATTTTCGTTCCATTACCCGCCAACTGATGATTAATGAACAAGCCCGAACACTTAATCCAGACTTAAATATCAACATCCAGGAATACGCCGACCTGTTAATTGAACGCTTTAGCAACCGTAATGTTGCACACCGTACCGGGCAAATCGCTATGGACGGTTCGCAAAAGCTTCCCCAGCGAGCGCTGACGCCCTGGCTGAAATTGCATCAGCAAAAACAAAACAATGCTGTTCTGTCACTGCTCGTTGCTGGTTGGTTGCATTATGTCATTGATGCTGTTGAGAAAAGCCAGTCTGTCGCTGATCCAATGAATGACCAACTTCAGGCGCTAATAAAGGAACAACAAGACGCATGGCAACAGGCGCTCGCATTACTGCACCTTAGCGCCATATTTGGTGATTTAAGCAACCATCAGCCATTTATAAATGAAATAAAAATCGCCTTTGCAAATATAAAAAACAAAGGCATCAAGGCCACCATCAGCCAATTATTATCGGATGAGCAGAAATGAAAACATTAATTTGTCAGCAGCCTGGCGTTATGGAATATGTGGAAAAGGATATTCCCACACCAGCAGATAATGAAGTGCTGTTAAAAATCAAAGCTGTGGGTATTTGTGGTACTGATATTCACGCTTTTGCCGGCAGACAGCCTTTTTTTAGCTACCCACGTGTATTAGGTCATGAAATATGCGCCGAAGCGGTTTCGCGAGGCAGCCAGTGCCAAACAGCACAATCAGGCCAGCGCTATTCCGTCATCCCATGCATTCCGTGTGGCGAGTGCGCAGCCTGTCGGGAAGAGAAAACGAACTGCTGCGAACGTGTTTCGCTGTATGGCGTGCATCAGGATGGGGGTTTTAGTGAGTACCTTGCGGTACGTGAAGACAACCTTGTGCCTCTCCCTGACGAGGTCAGCGACAGTGCCGGAGCATTGGTTGAATGTTTCGCCATTGGTGCACATGCCGTTCGTCGGGCAGAGATCAAGGCTGAACAAAACGTACTGGTGATTGGCGCTGGGCCAATCGGTCTGGCTACCGCAGCCATCGCCAGGGCTAAAGGGGCACATGTTGTTGTTGCTGATATTGACTGTCAACGTCGCCAGCACGTTGTGGATCATCTGGCAATTAATGTCTTCGACCCAACACAGGAAGGTTTTATTGCCGCGCTTAGTGAAGTGTTTGGCGGCGAACTGGCTTGCGTAGTCCTGGATGCGACGGGAAATAAAGCTTCAATGAGTCATGATGTCAATCTTATTCGTCATGGCGGCAAAATTGTTTTCATCGGTTTGTATATTGGTGAACTTGTTATTGACGATCCGCCCTTCCATAAAAAAGAGACAACGTTACTCAGCAGCCGCAATGCCACACGGGAAGATTTTGCGTTGGTGATTGAACTGATGCGCAGCAATAAAATTCACGAAAATTTAATGAAAAACCAGGCGTTCAATTTCTTTAGTGTTGGCGAAGATTACCAGCGTAACGTTGTAGAAAATAAAAATATGGTCAAGGGTGTGATCACTTTTTAAGGGAACAAATATGACAACTGTTTATGTCAGTGAAGAAAATTTAAAATCACTGGTGCACCACAAATTACATACCGCCGGGCTGGATACCGACACCACACAACAGGTGACAGATGTTTTAGTACATGCCGATATTACCGGTGTGCATTCACATGGTGTTATGCGTGTCGAACATTATTGCACCCGCCTTGCTGCCGGAGGGTTAAATAAAGCCCCGCAGTTTAGCATTGAGCAAATTTCACCGTCAGTGGCCATTCTCGACTCTGACGACGGAATGGGGCATTCCGCATTAATTAGCGCCACTGAGCACGCTATTAAACTGGCCCAGCAAGAGGGTCTCGGTTTTGTTAGCGTTAAAAACACGTCTCACTGTGGTGCGTTATCTTATTTTGCAGAGATGATCACCAACAAAGGGTTGATTGCTATCGTAATGACGCAAACCGATACCTGTGTGGCTCCCCATGGCGGCGCCGAGCGCTTTTTGGGAACTAACCCCATCGCCTTTGGTTTCCCGGTGGAAAACAGCCATCCGATGATTGTTGATATGGCGACCAGTGCCACGGCTTTCGGCAAAATACTTCATGCAAAGGAAACCGGAAAACATATTGGTGAAGGGCTGGCGATAGATAAAAACGGTTATGGCACCACTGATCCGTATAAGATTGAAAACCTGCTACCTTTCGGCCAACACAAAGGTTCAGGCATTGCACTGGCTATTGATGCACTGACTGGCGTGCTGATGAATGCGAATTTTGGCAACCATATTGTTCGCATGTATGGTGATTATGACAAGATGCGTAA
>OBXH01001519.1_pt1 | contig 11127 bp, 10 predicted proteins | sample 1538101 | NCBI WGS metagenome assembly OBXH01 (sample SAMEA2580141, study PRJEB22360) | human gut metagenome | biome: human gut; feature: human-associated habitat; material: faeces | place: Denmark | collected 2008/2010 | reverse complement strand
GGCTACATCAAGTAAAATTACAGATGGCATATGGTATTCCTGCGCTTTCTATTTTTTCCTCAGATTCTGCTGTTCCAATGATCTTTGAAGCTTCTGTAAATAGATCATCCACTTATCCTGCTCACTGGTTCCCTCAACCATCCTTCCTCTGGAACGCCCCACCGATTCCCAACTCCATACGGTATTTGGCGACCGTACGTCTTGAGATCGGCATTCCGGCATCCTGCAAAAGTCCGGCAAGCTGTTCATCGCTCCACGGTTTTTTCTTGTCCTCCGCAGCAACGAGTTCCTTCAATTTCGCTTTCACGGCATTTCTGCTCACGTCGCCATTCCCATCTCCCGATGGGATCCCTGTTGTAAACAGGCTGCGGAACAGGAAACATCCCGACGGTGCCCTCAGATACTTGTCACGGATCGCACGGCTGACCGTAGATTTGTGGATCTCCAGCGCATCAGCGATCTCCTCCAATGTCATCGGTTTTAACTGCCCCGTTCCGAGGAAATACGGCTCCTGACGTTTCAGTATCTCTCTGGTGTTGCTTGTGAGCGTCTCCCGCCGCTGTTCCACCGCATTTATAATAAACCGTGCTCTTCGCAGCTTATTTTCAAAGTATGACTTTAATTCCTGATCCTGGGCCGTCTCCATCATATGAATATAGTAGTCATTGCTCTGAAGATTTCCGGTCCATTTATCATTCAGCTCGATGTTCCACCCCCCGTCCTGATGGCTTAAAAGAACATCCGGGACGATATACTGGGCCTTTTCGCCGCCGATTCCGTTCAGAGGGCGCGGATTCAACCCTTTAATGACATGGATCATCTTCCGCACTTCCGCAGATGAGAGTTTCAGCGCCCTCGAGATCGTACTGATCTTTCCCTCCGCGATATTCTGAAGATGATGTTTTATCATTTCGGACAAGGTCTCTTCCTCATCCATCCCCTGAACCTGAATCAGAAGACATTCCTCAAGTCCGGACGCAAAAATCCCCTGCGGCTCCAGCTCCTTCAGCATGGACAGAACCTTCCCCGCCTGTTCTTCCGGAACATTTAACCGTTTTGCGATCTCCGGAACCGGAATCAGAAAATATCCGCTCTGTTCTATGGACTGTACGCAGAAATCCACGATCTTCCGATCCGTTTCGCTGATCTTCTTCCAGTGAAGCTGCATGTTTACCAGATCCTCAATGGACTTTTCGCTGTCCTCAATCTCATACAGCTCATTCTCCCGGCTGTTTTCCCGTTCCGTACCATTATAAAACCGTTCCGTCTCCTTATATGTAACAGGCGCAGCTTCCTCTCCACGCTCTGCTGAAAATTCCAGCAGTGGATTTTCAATTTCTTCCTTCTGCAGAAAATCCTTTAATTCTGTCATGGACATTGCAAGAATGTTTAAGGACTCCACTTGCATCTGTGAGAGTGCCTGTTTGGTCTGCAAGGAAATTCCTGCTTTCAGTTCCATTATTAAACCTCCGCTTTCCCATATTTCATCTTTTGCAGTCTTTTATGACCATTTTCTGTAAATTATAGTATACCACTTTTAAGCGGCTTCCTGCAAGGTCTCTTTTCCGGTCTGGAAACCGCGCAAAAAAGCCGCCATAAAATCGCTGTACGACTCTATGGCAGCTTTAGATCTCAATTTAAACTGTTTTTAGAAATATACTACACATGCCAGGATCGATACCAGAACGACCGTGATGAGGAACAGTGGTCCACCGGTCAGACCGAAGTCTTTCCAGGTATATCCTGCAGGAAGGATCTGCATGTTTACAGCTGTACCAATCGGAGTTGCAATCGCAAGGTTTGTTCCGATCGCAAGGACTACGCACCACGGAACCGGGCTGATTCCCATAGTAAGCGCCATGGAAATAACGATCGGGGACATCAGAGCGGCAACAGTACTGTTCTGCAGGAACAGAGTCAGAACACTGGAAAGTACGCAGATAACAACGGTTAAGACAACTACGGATGCGTTTGCACCGCCGAACATATTGAGGACTGTGTCAGCGATAACTGCACCGCCGCCGGAAACATCAAGTCCTGTACCAATGGCTGTTACAGCGCCGATGCAGATCAGGATATCCCACGGAAGATCACGGAGAGCTTTCTTTACCGGCACGCAGCCTGTCAGGAAAAGAACTACAGAACCGAGCATAGCGATATTCGCAATGTTGAAATAGCTCTTAAACGGTTTATAGCCACTTGCAATAAACAGAACGATACATGCCGCCATGACAGCTAATGATACGGTTCCCTTCCATGCCGGTACATCTTCCTTATCTTCTGTGGATAACAGTTCCGGATTTGCGAAGGCATTGTTCTTATCAAAATCCGGGCTACCCGGCTTTAACACCTTTTCAAGAAGTGTATAACCGATAGTTCCCCAGAAAATAACCTGTACAATAGCAACCGGTCCCATGACCTTTGTCATTTCGAACACGCCGAAACCTTCTTCAAATCCGGCTGTTCCCATTAACACACCGTTAACGACCGGCTGTGATACGGAACCGACTAATGTACATCCACCGCCAATGATACAGGCAATGCCTGCCGGGAAAATTACCATCTTGGAACGGATCTTTCCGTTGGATCCTGCTGCGATGGATGCAATGATCGGCATCCACATTGCAATAGTTCCAGAGTTGGAAAGGAACGCACTCATGAGTGTACAGATAATAACAACAGACATAATGAACACACGCTCATTTTTTGCCAGTGGAGTCGCCGCAATCTTTGCGCCAAGCTTCTGGGCAACACCTGTCTGGAACAGGGCATCACCGACAATACACATGCCAGCTACCATAACAACGGTACTTCCGCCGAATCCGGAATAGATCTGTGACAGCTTCATCTCCGGGATCAGAATACCCATTGCTAATGCCGCGGCACAGGATACCACGCTCATGGCAAATTTATTGCTGAAAAACAGTATCATCGTGATAAAGGTAATGATAATCGCTATTGTGCTGGATGACATAATATTGTACCCCCTTCTTCCAGCCGGTCTTCCCGGCCGGTATTGTATTTATTTTTTGCTATCCGAATAATCGTACCAACCTTTTCCTGTCTTTCTTCCAAACTCGCCTTTCTTGAACTTTTCAATTACCAATGGGTTTGGCGCGTCATACGGATCATGACTCTCTGCGTAACGGTCTACACGTACATAATAGTTTACATCGATTCCTGTAAGATCCATCAGACGGAACGGTCCCATCGGATAATTCAGCCCCTTTTCGCAGGCTGTATCGATATCTTCCACGGAAGCAACTCCCTGCTCTAAGAGAGATAACGCTTCATGGACAACAGCTGCATTGATGCGGTTTACAACAAATCCCGGAACCTCCTTATGTAAAACGATCGGGGTCTTTCCTGTATCAATGGCAAACTGTCTTGCTGTTTCCGCTGTCTCATCAGATGTATGCGGACCTTTTACGATCTCAACAAGCTTCATCACGAGTGCCGGGTTAAAATAATGGATATTTAACAGGCGATCCGGATGCTCTGTCACATCTGCAAGCTTCGAACTTACGATATTGGAGCTGTTTGTGCTCAGGATTGCACCCGGCTTACAGATCTTGCTGATACGGGCGAATAATTCTCTCTTTGTATTCAGATCCTCAATGATCGCTTCGATCACAAGGTCCGCTTCCTTTGCCGCCTCATCCACATCGCCGTTAATAACAAGACTTGCGGCTACCTTGTCTGCCTCTTCCTGGGTAAGACGTCCTTTTGCGACACGTCCGGCAAGATAATCTGCTGTCCATTTTGTTGCTTTCTCGATTGCTGCCGGGAAGCTGTCGCAAAGAATAACCTTGTAGCCTTTCTCCCGTCCGTTGAGTGCTGTGTTCATCGCGATCTGCTGTCCCATGGCGCCTGCACCGATGACAGCAACGGTTTTGATATTTTCTGCTTTCATAACATTTTACCTCACACCATATAATTCTCAAGATATAAATTGTTAATTTTTCTCCCTACACCATTTCGATCAGTGTAGCCATCGACTGTCCACCGCCGATGCAGAGTGTTGCAAGACCACGCTTCCCTCCTGTTCTCTTTAAATTGCTTATCAGAGTCACGATCAGTCTTGCTCCCGTGCATCCAAGCGGATGTCCCAGTGCGATCGCGCCTCCATTGATATTGACTTTCGCCGGATCTAACTTGAGATCCCTGATGCAGGCAACCGCCTGTGCCGCAAAGGCCTCGTTTAATTCCACAAGATCAAGGTCATCAATGGTCCAATTATTTCTATCTAAGATCTTATTTGTTGCTACGACAGGTCCGTATCCCATGATCTCCGGATCAAGGGCAGCAGCCGTCACGTCAACGATCTTCGCAATAGGTTTCACTCCTGTTTCTTTTACCTTTTTTCCGCTCATTAAGACCAGACAGGAAGCACCATCATTTAAACCGCAGGCATTTCCGGCTGTTACGGTTCCATCCGGTTTTACAATCGGTCTCAGCTTCGCAAGGATCTCCATGGTCGTTGTCGGTTTTACAAATTCATCTGTGTCAAAGATAAATGTATTTTTCCTTTCCTTTACCTCGATTGGAACGATCTCATCTTTAAAATACCCCATCTCGATGGCTTTTGCGGCGCGGTGCTGGCTTTCCATGGAAAAGGCATCCTGCTCCTCACGGGTAATGTGGAAACGTTCCGCAACATTCTCCGCCGTTCTCGACATGCTGAGTTCACTTCCGTATACGGAATACGGCTGAGCGGTTGTTCCAGCCTCAACATTGGAATCTACCAGCGTATTCTTGTTTCCGCCCCAACGTGTTCCACGAAGGTAAATCGGTGCACGGCTCAGGTTTTCGGTACCGCCCGCAACAATACAGTCAGCATCTCCCAGCCAAATCTCCTGACATCCGGAATTGACTGCCTGCATAGCTGATGCACATAATCGATTTACAGTAAATCCCGGGATTGTCTCCGGAAGACCTGCTTCCAGAAGAGCTGAACGTGCGATATTGGAAGCTTCTGTGCTCTGACGTACTTCTCCAAGAATTACCTCGTTGATAATATCCTTCTCGATGCCCGCGCGCTTAACAGCTTCCTTTATAACTTCCGCAGCTAATGTGTGAGCTGGAACATTCTTTAATGATCCGCCGTATTTACCGATTGCAGTTCTTACTCCACTGACGATATAAACTTCTTCCATCTCTAAAATCCTCCTGTTAAATTGCACATTGCTTGTCATGCTCTCTGCTCTCTTTATTGAGCAATTACTGTGCCAATTTTTCGCATTCTTTCTCATTTTTTCTTTTCCACACATCAAAAACATGCACTGATCTGTTTCTCTTCCTTATACATGTCAATTCATCTTTTTCTTCCATCTCTTTTTCTCCGTGTTGTATTCCGCTCATTTTTTGTCTGTTTCCACCATCCCGCCTCTCCTGTGTGCATGGGAAATGATTTTCTTGCACAATTCCCTGCACATGTTTGTGCATATATGTGCAATGTTTGCGCATCGATTGCACATATTTATTTTTTGTGCATTTTTATCTTTTCTCAACAGTTCTTCTGTTTTCCCCTCTATATAGAAATGACCAGCCATTTTAATGCCGATTCCATTCTTTTCCGCCATTCTTTCCAAACTTGGCACACATCTTGCTATATAGATGGTTAGATAAAAACGCAAAGGAAACTCGCCTGATTCAGGCAAACGAAAGGAGATCTATTACATGGGATTTGAAAATGTTCTCTATGAGATAAACGACGGGATCCTCTATCTGACACTCAACCGGCCGGAGGCACGTAACGCTTTGACCCCGGGAATGTGGAAGGATATCCAGGCAGCCGTTGAGATGGCACGTTTTGATGACAATATCAAAGTCGTGATCGTCAGTGGATCTGGCGACAAGGCACTCGCGAGCGGTGCCGATATTCAGGAGATCCATGATCGTGAAACTTTAAAAATGTTAGAGGGAATTTCTACTATCGCCTTAAAACAGCTGGAAGACCTCTATAAACCAGTTATCTGCGCTATCAACGGATACGCCCTCGGCGGCGGATGTGAACTGGCAATGGCCTGTGATATCCGAATCGCCACGAGCCGTTCCAAATTTGGACAGCCGGAAACAAATTTAAGTATTATCCCGGGAGCCGGCGGAACCCAGCGTCTTCCGCGTCTTGTAGGTGTCGGACGTGCGAAGGAACTGATCTACACGGGCCGCATCATTACCGCTGAAGAGGCTAAAGAAATCGGCCTTGTCAATCAGGTAACCGGCGATACCCGCGAAGAACTGATGGAAGCTGCGAGAGCGATGGCGATGAAGATCATGAAGAAAGGACCGATTGCGATCACCATGGCGAAGATGGCAATCAACGTGGGCATGGACACCGATATCAACACTGGTCTTCTCTTTGAACGCGTTGCCCAGACTGTGGCATTTGCGACAGATGACAGAAAAGAAGGTACTGCGGCATTTCTTGAAAAACGTGATGCCCATTTTACAGGACGATAAGAAGATATGACATTTATCATTTGAAGGAGGATATGATTTATGAAACCGTTGGAAGGCATTAAAGTAGTTGAACTTTCCACCATGCTGGCTGGCCCGATGACCGCACGCATCCTGGCTGAATGGGGCGCTGATGTAATAAAAGTAGAGTCCACAAACGGTGATGCCTGGAGAGATCAGGCCGGAACCTCTCTCTCCCCAAAGACAGACATCGCCAATCCAAACTTCGATATGCAAAACTTGAATAAGCGCTTCCTTTCCATCAATACAAGAACTGTTGACGGAAAACAGGCACTGATGAAGCTTCTGGAGACAGCCGATGTATTCTTAACAAACTACCGCGTGCAGGCTCTTGAGAAAATGGGACTTACATATGATCAGTTAAAAGGCGCTTACCCGAAGCTCATCCATGCTTCCGTCCTCGGATACGGCGAGAAAGGTCCGGAAAAAGACCGTCCCGGCTATGATTACACCGCTTTCTGCGCAAGAACCGGTCTTCTGGCAGATATGGCCCCAGCAGGAGGTCCACCGATGATGACAGTTGCAGGCTTAGGTGATCACAGTGTTGCCGTAGCTCTTTCTGGTGCCATCGCCGCAGCACTCTTCCGCAGAGAACGCACCGGCGAAGGTGAGAAGGTCGACGTTTCCCTCCTCCAGATCGGTACCTTTATCTTATCCACCGGACTCTTAAATGGTTTCAACGGACGTAAGTTCCCGAGAACCCATGCGGACTGCAGCCATGCCTGCAGTAATACCTACCAGGCAGCCGACGGCGAATGGCTATATCTGGCCATTGTGGATTACCGCCGCTTCCCGGAATTCTGTCAGGTTGTAGGTCTTCCGGAACTGGCAACGGATCCGAAATTTTCCACATCCACTGCTTATTATGCAAACAAAAAGGAACTGGTTGCCATTCTTGATGAAAAATTCAAAGAGCACCCGCTTTCTTACTGGCATGAACTCTTAAATGCCCATGACCTGCCGCACGAAGTCCTTGCACATTTCAAGGATGTTCCGGATGATCCGCAGGTCATCGCCAACAATTATGCTTACCACTATGAATACTCCGACGGAACGAAGACCATCTTCACAAACGGTCCGTCCCACTTCCGCTCCATCGATCCGGACACGATCCCGCACAAGATCTCCGGGCCGATCGGATGTGATACGACTGCGATCTTAAAAGAGCTTGGATATGACGACGAAAAGATCAAATCCATGTACGACGAAGGCGATATCCGCTAACAAATCCTTTGACAGACAGGGCAGCCGGAATACCCCATTTCAGTCTCCGGCTGCCACTCCATATCAAGGAGGAATCTTTATGTATACATTAGGAATCGATATCGGTTCTACCTCCAGTAAAACGGTTATTCTGGAAGACGGCATCAAGATTGCCGCCCATGTCGTTATCCCGCTCGGAACCGGCACCATCGGTCCAGAGACGGCATTGGACGAGATTTTCAGGCAGTCCGGAATCTCCAAAGACCAGATCACATACACCGTAGCGACTGGTTACGGACGTTTAACCTGTCCAGAAGCCAACGCCCAGATCAGCGAGTTGAGCTGTCACGCAAAAGGAATCCATTTTCTTCTTCCACAGGTGGACACCGTCGTCGACATTGGCGGTCAGGATGCCAAAGCGCTCACTATATCTCCGCAGGGAAAGCTTGCCGCTTTCCAGATGAATGACAAGTGTGCCGCCGGAACCGGTCGTTTTCTCGATGTCATGGCGCGTGTCTTAAATGTCCCAATCGAACAGCTCGGTCCTTTATCCGAGACCAGTGAACATCCCGCTACCATCAGCAACACCTGTACCGTATTTGCGGAGTCTGAAGTCATCAGCCAGCTATCTGCCAAGGTTCCGCTTGCTGATATCGCTGCTGGAATCCACAATTCTGTAGCCAAGCGTGTCGCAGGTATGGCTCTCCGGCTGGGACGTCCCGGCTGTATGGCCATGAGCGGCGGCGTTGCGTTAAATACCGGTGTTGTCCGGGCCATGGAACGCGAGATGGGATGTCCGATCCTTGTTGATCCTTTATGTCAGTCCGCCGGCGCCATCGGCGCAGCCGTACTGGCTTATGAAAAATTATCGAAATCAAAGGAGTGAATATTATGAGCGAACATACAGAAAACGTAAAAATAGAGACCAGCACTCCGCAGACTGCTGCACCAGCCACAGGGGCAGCACCAGCAAAACCGAAACGTCCAAAGCCGAAGAGCATGATCATGTTGGGCGAGCAGACTGCTGCTCTCTTCGATAATGCCCGCCTCGCAAAAGAACGTGGCGAGAAAGTCGGCTGGTCCGCCTCTATCTTCCCGCAGGAAATCGCCGAAACCTTAGGGCTCAATGTCCTCTATCCGGAAAACCATTCGGCAGGAATCGCTGCCAGACACCAGGCTGACCCGTTTCTTCAGGAATGCGAAGGTCCTCTCGGCTACTCCAACGACCTCTGCGCATATGCGAAAGTCAATCTGGCATATGCCTCCGTCTTAAATGGCGAGAGTGATGTGGAGCTTCCGGATGGTGGAAAGATGGTAAAACCAGATTTTCTTCTCCTCACAAACAATATCTGCAACCAGCTCACCAAATGGTATGAAAATCTGGCAAGGCAGATGAATATTCCGATCTTCTTTATCGATACATGTTACAACCCGTGGGATTATGTGACCGAAACCCGTGTCCGCTATGTACGTGCACAAATCGACCAGCTCATCAAGGATCTCTGTGAATTTACCGGAAAGACCTGGGATGATGAGCGCTTTAAAGAAGTCATGAAGATCAGTCAGCGAAACAGCTACCTCTGGGAACGCGCCAACAATCTTCTTGACCGCAAGCCTTCTCCATTAAGTGGATTTGAGCTTTTCAACTACATGTCTGCAATGGTCTGCAACCGTGGAAAGACTTCCTCCACCGCAATTTTGGAGCAGCTCAACAGCGAGATTGAAAAACATATTGAAGAAGGCACTTCCACATTCCCGGTCGAGGAACAGTTCCGTATCTCCTGGGACGGCATTGCCTGTTGGCCGTATCTGAGCCATAATCTCCGCACCTTAAAAAAATATGGCATCAACATGGTTGCTTCCAGTTACGGAAAAGCATGGGCGATCGAATATGAGGATCTCGACGGCATGGCACGGGCTTACTGTTTCGCTTCCACAAACGGCGACAATGCCAGCACCATGATTGACCGCCGTCTTGAAGCGCTGAAACGCTTCGGATGTGAAGGAACGATCTACCATGTCAACCGAAGCTGTAAGGTTATGGACTGCCAGATGATGGAAGTTCAGCGCCAACTCTCCAAGGCCGCCGGTGTACCGTTTACCGCATTTGACGGAGATCAGGCTGACTACCGAAATTACAGTGAAGCACAGTTTGAAACGCGCATCCAGGGTCTTGTGGAAGTTATGAAACAGAATAAGGAGGACTTTTAAGATGGCTGATTTACATACAAATATTGAATGTCTTAAGAATGCCTGTAAAAATCCCCGGGCACAGCTCGATAAATATCTGGCAGCCGGAAAAAAAGTAATTGGTTGCTTTGAACCATACACTCCGGAGGAACTCGTCCATGCCAGCGGCATGATTCCAATGGGACTCTGGGGCGGTCACACCGAATTAAAGCTCGTAAAGAGTTATCTCCCTGCATTTGCCTGCCCGATCATGCAGGCAAACCTGGAATTTGGCCTCAACGGCACTTATAAAGGAATCAGCGGTGTTATTATCCCGGCAATCTGCGATACACTCCGCTGCATGACCCAGAACTGGCGCTTCGGCGTTCCGGATATTCCGATGATCCCCATCGTATATCCGCAGAACCGCACCTCACCGGCAAGCACAGACTACCTGATCAGCGAGTACGAGAATGTTCTTGTCATGCTGGCCACCACTACTGGTCAGATGATGACGGAAAAAGCACTCTGCAGATCCATTGAGATCTATAATGAGCACAATGCCGTTATGCGGGAATTCTCTGCACTGGCAGTCAAGCATCTTGATGTCATCACTCCTACTGTCCGTCATGCAGTAATGAAGAGCGCATTCTTCTTCGAAAAATCCGAGCACACCGCTATCGTAAAAGAGATCAATGAGGCTCTCAAAGCGCTGCCGGACTATAAATTTACCGGCAAAAAAGTCATTCTCACCGGCATCACCGGTGAACCAGAAGAATTTCTGGAAATTCTTGAAGCAAACAACATCGCCGTTGTCGGAGATGATCTGGCACAGGAAAGCCGCCAGATCCGCACCGATACCCCACTTTCCGGAGGCGGCGGACTCAAGCGTCTCGCACTCCAGTGGAAAGATCGGACCTGCTGCAGCCTGATCCACGAAATCGGCAAGCCGCGCGGTGCTCTTTTAATCGAGCTCTGCAAGGAAAATGATGCCGACGGTGTCATCAACTGCCTGATGAAATTCTGTGATCCGGAAGAGTACGACCAGCCATGGTTCGAAGGTGACTTGAAAAAAGCCGGTTATCCGTGCCTGACCGTCGAAGTCGATCCGTTAAATACAAGCTTTGAGCAGCTTCGCACCCGCATCCAGACGTTTGCCGAAATGCTCTGATTTTCCAGCAGAAACCCTCAATCCCCTTCTTCTCCTATAAGAAAAACGCAGGAATCAGGACCCCCAGCTGACTTGAAAAAGTAAATTCCAGTGCAAAAGTAAAT
>OBXH01001504.1_pt1 | contig 11225 bp, 8 predicted proteins | sample 1538101 | NCBI WGS metagenome assembly OBXH01 (sample SAMEA2580141, study PRJEB22360) | human gut metagenome | biome: human gut; feature: human-associated habitat; material: faeces | place: Denmark | collected 2008/2010 | reverse complement strand
CGGAGGATTCAGAACAGGACGAAACAGAAGCCGCTGCCACAACAGAGGCAGGGCAGGACGCACAGTCTGATTATCAGATAGAGATGGTAAGCTACAAAAAGACGGATCTGATTGATATTTCTTATCCGAAGATTACAGGCTGGAGTGATACCGAAAAACAGGAAGAATGGAATACTTACTTTGAAAATACGGCAAAAGAAGCTGCCGGGGAAATGACGGGAGATACGGAGGAGATGAACCTTGGTGCAAATGATTCCGTGGTGCTCACATATACCGTGCAGGAACAGACAAAGGATATGCTTTCTCTGACCTGTCAGAGTTATTATGATTATGAAGGATCAGCGCATCCTTCTGCAGCACTTACTTCCGTTAATATTAACATGAAGACCGGAGAAAAAATGACATTTTCTGATTTTGCAGATCCGGATGAGACGGCTAAAATTTTATTTGCCGGAAAAGACAATACAGATACTGCACAGGGCTATACCGTGCTGGATCCGGAAGGAAATCCGACTACTGAAATTACGATGAAAGATATTTTGGAATTTAATTTCATCTGGATGGAACCGACGGAGGAAGCACTTGCGGCAAGTCTTACCCATTTTGACGGAGATGTGGACGATTACGGAGCCGATGAGACGATGGGAGAGTCTTATGTGCACGACGGAAAAGTATATGTGATCTTTTATGTCAGTCATGCAATGGGCGATTATACAGTGGTAAGAATAGATTAAATTATATGAAATAAAGGATTATTATGCAGTCAGTACAGGAAAAATATAAAAATTTACAGGAATATTTAAAGTCACTGGGCAGTGTTGCAGTCGCTTTTTCCAGCGGCGTGGATTCGACATTTCTGCTTGCAGCGGCAAAGAAAACACTTGGTGCGGATCATGTGATCGCAGTTACGGCATCCTCCTGTTCTTTCCCGAAAAGGGAGTTAGAGGAGGCAAAGCAGTTTTGCAAGGAGCAGGGAATCAGGCACATTGTATGCAAGTCGGAGGAACTTGATATCGAGGGATTTCGTCAGAATCCGAAGAACCGTTGCTATCTCTGTAAACATGAATTGTTTGAGAAAATACTGGAAATTGCAAAAGAATATCATATCAATGCCGTGGCTGAGGGATCTAACATGGATGATAATGGTGACTATCGACCGGGACTGGTCGCAGTTGCAGAGCTTGGTATCAAAAGTCCGCTCAGGGAGGCTTTGTTGAACAAAGAAGAGATCCGTACACTTTCCAAAGAGATGGGACTGCCCACCTGGGACAAGCAGTCATTTGCATGCCTTTCCTCCCGGTTTGTCTATGGGGAGACAATTTCCGAAGAAAAACTCGGCATGGTGGATAAGGCGGAGCAGCTTTTGCTGGATATGGGCTTTCATCAGGTGCGCGTAAGGATCCATGGGGATATTGCGCGTATCGAGGTGCTGCCGGATGAGATCGCAAAACTGGTAGAAGGGGAAAACAGGGAAAAGATTTATTCTTACCTGAAACAGCTTGGATTTTCCTATGTGACGCTTGACCTTGGCGGATACCGTATGGGAAGTATGAATGAGACACTTGATATAGAGAAAAAATAATTTTGTACAAGACGCAAGAATGCACTTCCCGATATGGAAAAAGTAATTTTGTACAAGAGGCAGGAATGAACTTCGCGATATGGAAAAAATAATTTTGCACAAATGATAATAGGAACTAAGAGATAAGGAAATAACAGGAGAAAAGCACAGGATATGTTGAATCAGTTTTCAAGAACCCAGTTACTGCTGGGTTCAGATAATATGGAACGGCTTGCAAATGCAAAAGTTGCAGTTTTTGGAATCGGCGGAGTCGGCGGTTATGTGGTTGAGGCGCTTGCCAGGAGCGGAGTCGGTTCTTTTGTGATCGTGGATGATGACAAGGTATGTCTGACGAATATCAACCGTCAGATCATTGCGACCAGAAAAACGGTTGGAAAATATAAAGTTGATGTGATGACGGAGCGTATCTTAGAAATCAATCCGGATGCAAAAGTGGAAGCGAGAAAATGTTTTTATCTGCCGGAAAATGCGCATGAGTTTGATTTTTCTGAGTATGATTATGTCGTGGATGCAGTAGATACGGTCACTGCAAAATTAGAGATCATCATGCGCGCAAAAGAGTGCAATGTGCCTGTCATAAGCTGCATGGGAGCTGGCAATAAATTAGACCCGACCCAGTTTGAGGTGGCTGACATTTACAAGACGTCAGTCTGCCCGCTCGCGCGTGTCATGCGCCGTGAGTTAAAAAAACGCGGGGTCAAAAAATTAAAGGTCGTATATTCCAAAGAGCAGCCGACAAGACCGATCGAGGATATGAGTATCAGCTGCCGGTCACATTGCGTCTGCCCTCCGGGAACCGTCCACAAATGCACCGAGCGCCGTGATATCCCTGGAAGTATTGCGTTTGTGCCGTCTGTGGCAGGACTGATCCTTGCAGGAGAGGTCATCAAGGATCTTACAAAGTAATATTGACTGTATTTTTGCATGGATTTGTTGTTTTTAGTTACAAAACTCCAGTTTGAGAACTGCCCTCCAGAAGTTAGATGAAAAATCTAATGGCTGGAGGGCTTTTTTTCTTTATAGGATTAGGGTGTCAAAAGGTGGTTCATAACTTAGCGATTGTCAAATTGCACTATTTGAGCTCAACATCATAGGATTAAGGTGGCAAAAAATTTTAAAATCATGATTGTTTGAGTGAGGGAAAATAAAAGCTATTCACCCATTATATTAACGGAAAAATAGTACGAAAGTACAAAATGTATAACATAATACTTGCATTTTGTAATGTGATGTGCTAAAGTGTTATCAGCGTAAAGGGGCGCAGAGGAAAAGAGCCATCTTTGCGCATTTTTATTAAGGAGGAAAATCCTCTCCTCGTCAGAGGACTCGGATTTTTGCTTCGCAAAAACAAGGAGGAAAATCCTCTGCTCCTGCAAGAGGCACATGCTATGCAGGCATAGCAGACATTTTGCTCCGCAAAACAAGGAGGATTACTATTATGAAAAAAACCAAAGCAGTTTTGGCTATTTTGATGGCCGGAACAATGATGCTTGGTCTTGCAGGCTGTGGCGGGAACAGTTCTTCTGCAACACAGGGAACAACCGCAGGCACAGAGACAGGCAGTGCAGCAGGTGATGCTGCAGGAACAGATGCCGCAGCAAGCGCATCAGACATGAATGTTATGCTTGAAACTCCGGTCGAGTCACTCGATCCGCAGCAGGCTACCGACGGAACATCCTTTGAGGTAATCGCTGATTACACCGACGGTCTGATGCAGATGGATGCAGACGGACAGGCAGTTCCGGCAATCGCAGAAAGCTATGATTTATCAGACGATGGTTTAACTTATACATTCCATCTTCGTACCGATGCAAAATGGAGCAACGGCACACCGGTTACCGCAGCAGATTTCGTATTCGGATGGCAGAGAGCTGTTGATCCAGATGTCGCATCAGAGTATGCATATATGTTAAGCGATATCGGTCAGATTAAAAATGCAGCAGAGATCATCGCAGGTGAGAAAGACAAGAGTGAACTTGGTGTGACAGCAGTAGACGACAATACACTTCAGGTTGAACTGAATGTACCAGTCAGCTATTTCACTTCTCTGATGTATTTCCCGACTTTCTATCCGGTAAATGAGGAGTTCTTTACTTCCTGTGGAGATACATTTGCAACAAGTCCTGAGACAGTATTATCAAACGGTGCATTTGTGCTGGATTCTTATCAGCCGGCAGCAACTGCATTCCATTTAACAAAAAATGCAGACTACTATGATACCGACAGAGTAAAACTTTCCGGATTAAGTTATCAGGTAATCCAGGATTCACAGCAGGCATTAATGAGCTACCAGACAGGAGCGCTTGATACAACATTAGTAAACGGTGAGCAGGTTGATCAGGTAAAAGATGATCCTGAATTCACAACCGTTGGTGCCGGTTACTTATGGTATGTCAGCCCGAATATGAATTCTGTTCCTGAACTCGCAAACTTAAATATCCGTCTTGCAATGACAATGGCAATCGACCGTGATTCCATCACAGCAGATGTATTAAAAGATGGTTCTGCTTCTACATACACAGCAGTTCCAATGCAGTTCGCAGCAGGTCCGGACGGATCTGACTTCTCCGAAGATCAGACAAAATTCTCTGATGTATGTGCTTATGATACTGCAAAAGCAGCAGATTACTGGGCAAAAGGTTTAGAGGAACTTGGTGAATCTGAGATCACTTTAGACATGGTAGTAGATGCAGATGACGCACCTCAGAAAGTAGCGCAGGTATTAAAAGAGCAGTGGGAGACAGCTCTTCCGGGACTGACCGTAAACCTGGTTGTTGAGCCGAAGAAACAGCGTGTGGAAGACATGCAGAACGGTAACTTCCAGTTAGGTTTAACACGTTGGGGACCGGACTACGCAGATCCAATGACATATCTTGGAATGTGGGTAACAGATAACTCTAACAACTACGGTCTGTGGAGCAACGCAGATTACGATGCAATCATTGATGAGTGTACAACCGGTGATCTTTGCACAGATGCAGAGGGACGCTGGGCAAGACTTTACGATGCTGAGAAGATCGTTATGGATGAGGCAGTTATTTATCCGCTTTACACACAGTGCAACGCAGAGATGCTTTCTTCTAAAGTAACAGGCGTTGAGTATCATCCGGTAGCTATCAACCGTGTATACAAAGATGCTGTAAAGACTGAATAAAGAAATTTAGACAGTAGAAATCCTGTTTTACAGGAAAATGAATATAGCCGCACTAAAGTGCAAAACTTTGGTGCGGCAATTTCATCATATTGTTGACGCTATAGGAAATGAGGCAGGAATTTCCTATGTCGTGAACGGAAAAACAAGGAGGATTAGAACGTGAAAAAATATGCACTTAAGAGAATCGTAACGTCTCTGTTTACGCTGCTTGCAATTTTACTCGTTCTGTTTATTTTGATGCAGCTGATGCCGGGTTCTCCATTCAACGATGAGAAGTTAAATGCAGACCAGAGAGCAGCACTGTATACGAAATATGGACTGGATCAGCCATTGCCGGTACAATTTGTGAAATATGTAGGCAATATGTTAAAAGGAGACCTTGGCGTAAGCTACAATATCTCAAAGAATACACCAATCTCCCAGTTGATAAAGACGAGACTTCCGATCTCCATCAGTATTGGAGGATATGCGGTGTTGATCGGTGCCGTGGTCGGGCTTCTGCTCGGGCTTCTTGCGGCGTTAAAGCATGATACGATATGGGATTCGTTAGCGACGATCATTTCGGTTATCGGTGTGTCGGTGCCATCGTATGTGTTTGCGCTGGCACTCAGCTATAACTTCGGATTTAAATTAGGATGGTTCCCGATGCTGTTTTCGGAGAGCGATATTTTCGGATCAAGCGTGCTGCCCAGTATCTCACTTTCGATGTTTACGATGGCGTCGATCGCCCGTTTTACGCGAAGTGAAATGCTTGAAGTACTCGGCAGCGATTATATGCTGCTTGCGGAGAGTAAAGGAATTTCGGGTTCAGCGCTGATTTTTAAACATGCGCTGCGAAATGCACTGATCCCGATCATCACCGTGCTTGCACCACTGATCGTCGATCTGATGACCGGTTCTCTGGTTGTTGAAAAAATATTTGCAATACCGGGTGTCGGAAGTCTTCTGGTAAATGCCATTCAGTCGAACGACTACAACGTGGTTATCGCATTAAGCTTTATTTATTCTGCAATGTACATTGCCATCATGCTTGTGGTAGATATCCTTTACGGAATCATTGACCCGAGAATTCGTCTGGCAAAGAAAGGAGACTGATATGGTGTCACAGGAAAATACCATGAATATGGGAACTGATGCTGCCGGCTACATACCGGTCGAGGCAGATTTTAAATTTAAACATACGGATGGCGAACTTGCGTTAGATGACAACTTTGCTGCACAGAGTTTCTGGAAAGACGTATTGATCCGCTATTTCAAAAAAATCAGTGCAGTGATCGGTCTGATCCTGATCATTATCATTACGGTATTTGCAATTATTGGCCCAGGGATGAATGATTTCAGTTACTCCGAACAGTCACTGACACAGAAGAACTTTGCACCGAGGGTAAAAGGTCTTGAAAAACTTGGTATCTTCGATGGTAGTGAAGGCATGAAAACAACGACCGGAACCAAAAAGATCAATTACTATGAAGAAAAAGGTCTGGATGATCTTTACTACTGGTTCGGAAGTGATAACTTCGGACGTGATATCTGGACACGTACCTGGTCCGGTGCACGCGTTTCCCTGATTATCGCCGTAGCAGCCGCTATCATCGATATGGTGATCGGTATGAGCTATGGACTGATCTCCGGATATTTTGGCGGGAAAGTCGATATGTTCATGCAGCGGTTTCTGGAGGTCGCGAACGGTATTCCGCGTCTTGTAATCGTAACACTTTTGTTACTGGTACTGCAGCCGGGTATGCTTACCATTATTTTTGCATTGATGTTGACGGAGTGGGTCGGCATGAGCCGTATCGCAAGAGCTGAGATGCTGAAATTAAAAGAGCAGGAATTTGTACTTGCATCACGGACACTTGGAGCAGGAAATTTCTTTATTATCTTTAAAGAAGTTCTGCCAAATATCATTGGACCGATCATTACACAGGTAATGTTCTCCATCCCGACGGCGATCTTTACCGAGGCGTTCTTAAGTTTCGTAGGTCTTGGTATTCCGGTGCCGCAGTGTTCACTTGGTTCACTGATCTCCGAAGGATTTAACAGTTTTACCACACATCCGTACCAGATCATTCCGCCGATCGTTGTAATGGCTCTTTTGATGTTAAGCTTTAACCTTGTAGCAGATGGTTTACGTGAAGCATTAGATCCGAAGCTGAAAGAAATGTAAGAAAGGGGATTCGTATATGTCAGAGACAAAAGAACAGATTTTAAAAATACGGGACCTGGATATTACGTTTCAGACGACTGCAGGAAGCGTGCACGCCATCCGTGGAGTCAATATTGACCTGATGAAGGGCGAGACAGTTGCGATCGTTGGTGAGTCCGGCTCCGGTAAATCCGTAACAATGAAAGCTGCCATGGGTATTTTGGCATCCAATGCGAAAGTAACGGGCGGTACTATAGAATTTTCCTATCATCATGCGGATGGAACACCGCAGACGGTAGACATTTTAACAAAAGATAAAAAGTGGATCAGACGACATATCAATGGAAAAAGAATTGCTATGGTATTCCAGGATCCGATGACGAGTCTTGATCCGACCATGACGATCGGAAAACAGATCATGGAAGGTATGATCTGGCATTTTAAGACACCGAAGAAAGAAGCCTGGGATAAGGCAGTAGAACTGTTAAAAGAGGTTGGTATCGAGGATGCGGAAAAACGTATGAAAAACTATCCGCACCAGCTCTCCGGTGGTATGAGACAGCGTGTGGTCATTGCCATCGCGCTTGCCTGCAACCCGGATCTTCTGATCTGTGATGAGCCGACGACTGCACTGGATGTTACGATTCAGGCAAAGATCATCGAGCTGATCCGCAGGGTACAGAAAGAGAGAGGCATTTCCGTTATTTACATCACACATGACCTCGGCGTGGTTGCCAAAGTGGCAGATTACGTCAATGTCATGTATGCCGGAAAAATCGTTGAGAAAGGTATGATCAATGAGATCTTCTATGATCCGAAACATCCGTATACCTGGGGACTGCTCTCTGCAATGCCTGATCTTGACACTGCGGATGAGAGACTCTACACGATCCCTGGTTCGCCGCCAAACCTGTTAAACGAAAAACCGGGCGATGCGTTTGCACCGCGTAACCAGTTTGCGCTTGAGATCGACGACAAGGCAGATCCACCAATGTTTCAGGTGACAGATACACATTATGCGGCTACCTGGCTGTTAGATCCGCGGGCACCGAAGGCAGAGATGCCGCCTGAATTAAAAGAGCGTATTGCGCGAATGAAGAAGGAGGCAAAGATCGATGACGGTGAATGAAAACAGTAAGCCTCTTCTTACCGTGAAAGGCTTGAAACAATATTTTAAGGTAAGTAATAATTATACCGTGCATGCGGTGGAAAACGTAAGTTTTCAGATCTATCCGGGTGAGACATATGGTCTGGTCGGGGAATCCGGTTCCGGAAAATCAACGATCGGAAGAAGTATCATAAGACTTTATGATCCGACCGCCGGGGAGATCAATTTTAATGGAATGGACATCAGCGGCAGGATCAATAAGGCAAACAGCCAGGCACTGCGCACGCAGATGCAGATGATCTTCCAGGACCCGATGGCATCCTTAAATCCAAGAAAAAAGGTGCGCGATATCATCGGCGAGGGGTTAGATATCCATCATATGTACAAGACACGCGCAGAGCGTGAGGAAAAGATCAAAAACATCCTGGCAAAAGTTGGACTTGCGCCGGAACATGCGGGCCGTTATCCGCATCAGTTTTCCGGTGGACAGAGACAGCGTGTCGGAATTGCGAGAGCGCTGATCATGAACCCGAAACTGATCATTGCAGATGAGTGTATCTCTGCGCTGGACGTTTCCATTCAGGCACAGGTCGTTAACCTGATGAAGGATATCCAGCAGGAGACAGGAACCGCGTATCTGTTTATCGCACATGATCTTTCCATGGTCAAATATATTTCGGATCGCATCGGGGTACTTCATCTGGGACATCTCTTAGAGACCGGAACAACGGAGGAAATCTTTGAGAATCCAATCCACCCATATACGAAGAGCCTTCTTTCTGCGATACCTGCACCGAATCCGGTCGTGGAAAAAAATCGTGTGGCACTGAGCTACGATTACAAGACTTCCGGCATTGATTATAATAAGGGAACGGATCATCTGGTGTCCGGGACACATTATGTGAAATGTACGGATGAAGAATTTAAGAAGTGGACAGAATAATATAGCAGGAAACCATCACAAACCGGGAGCCGGGGAGTGGTGGTTTTCTTTTTTGGTAAAAGTGCTGAATTTTTTTGCGTGGGATGTGCTGAATATTATGCGAAAAGTAGAATATGAAAAATTGAACCGAAACCGTATTGACTTTGAAAATGGAATTTGGTATATAAGAGTAAAAATTCAAAAATTCAATAGAGAAAGGAAATAACAATCTATGTTGTCACAAAAGAGTACAATGAAAGACAAATTGGAAAATATGCATCTGCAGGAGAGGATAAACTATGGCTACGGAAAAGTCATTAGTATGATGTTGATTTCGGGTCTGTTTTCTATTGTGGTCATAGGTGTGTTATTTGCTAATATGTTACATTATATAGATGATGTCAATGCTGCGGATCAGGCGGTAAAAATCTGCAGGATCAATGTGAATACGTCAGCGAGAAATATCAGGGAAATGGCATTAAATAATGATACATCTGCTTATGACAGTTATGAGCAGAATGTAAAAAAGCTGCTTACAGAAGTGGATTCGCAGCTGGAAATATTAAAGAAAACCAAAGTCTTACCGGATGAGGAATATAATGAGTATGCATCTGCTCTTTCTGATTGGGGAAACATTGGTTATTCGATTATAGAAGAAATTAAAAATGGCGAAAAAGAGAAAGCGATTGATGAAATTTTTAATAGTTGTACACCTGCATTAAATAAACTTGTGGAAATTGCCATAAGATTAGATGAGATCACAGATGAAGTAAGTGAGCAGTCTGCAAGAACTACAATTATTTTTGCTGTTGCAGGAATGGTGTGTATTATTATCTGTCTGGTTTGTGCATGCACACTGGCTAAGGTAATAAGTAAAAAGGTACTTGAAACAATTCTGGATCCGTTACGTGCAGTGGAAGACGTTGCAAGGGAACTGACAGAAGGAAATTTACACAGTGCGCTGGAATATCATTCGGAAGATGAGATTGGAAGACTGGCGCACAGTATGCGCAAATCAATTCGTATTTTGGGAACTTATGTAGATGATATTGATCGTGCAATGAAACTGTTCTCAGAAGGAAATTTTGATGTTCAGCCGGAAGTAGAGTGGAAGGGAGATTTTGTCGGTATTTTAAATTCTTTCATGTCATTTGAGAAGAGTATGGCAGAAACGATCAAAGGAATTAAAAATGTTTCGAGTGAGGTTTCAAGTGCAGCAGACCAGGTGGCATCAAGTTCCAATGATCTTGCAGATGGAGCTACGAATCAGGCAGCGGTTGTAGAAGAACTGACGGCTACAGTTGCCGGGGTTTCTGAACAGGTAGAAAAAAATTCACAATCTGCAAAAGCAATCAGTGGAAGAGTGGATGAACTTGGAAATGCCATTTCAGACAGCAATGGTAAGATGCATGAAATGGTTGCTTCTATGCATGAGATTAATGAGGCATCAAAAGAGATTGATAAGATTATTGCAACAATTAATGAAATTGCTTCCCAGACAAATCTGTTGGCGTTGAATGCTTCTATTGAAGCGGCAAGGGCCGGAGAGGCAGGAAAAGGATTTGCAGTTGTAGCGAATCAGGTAAATTTATTAGCTGAACAGAGTGCCCAGGCGGCAAAAGAATCAGCATCACTGATTGAAACATCTGTGAATGCGGTAGAAAAAGGTATGATAATCGCGGAAGAGACTGCGGCACAGCTGGAGGAGGTAGCAGAGAACTCCAAGCTGATTACGGAAGACGTTACACATATTGCGGATACATTAGAGACACAGACAACAGAAATCCAGCAGATCAATGAGGAAATTGAGCAGATCAATGACGTTGTGCAGACAAATTCTGCAACATCTGAGGAGTGTGCGGCTGCCAGTCAGGAGATGAGCAGTGAGGCAGAGAGTCTGCAGGGAATGATCCAGAAATTTAAAATTCCGGAAACTGAAAATGTAACAGAATAAAAATATTTCAACTATATTACATTAAATTATCACTTGTTTATTGCATGAAAGAGACAATCTATAGTATGATAGAGAAAGTACAAACTAAGGATGGAAAAGGTATATACTATGATAGTCTCGGTCATTGAAAAGATCTACGCATTTTTATGGGGAGATCTGATTACGATCCCTTTGCCGCAGGAAAGCAGCATAGGGATTTCTTTACTTGTAATTCTTCTGATTCCGACAGGAATCTATTTTACGATCCGCACAAGATTTTTGCCGGTCAGGCTTTTCCCGGATATGATAAAAGCACTTATGGCAAAAAAGGAAACAAAGGACAGTCTTTCCACATTTCAGACGCTGATCGTCTCGACGGC
>OBXH01001496.1_pt1 | contig 11283 bp, 9 predicted proteins | sample 1538101 | NCBI WGS metagenome assembly OBXH01 (sample SAMEA2580141, study PRJEB22360) | human gut metagenome | biome: human gut; feature: human-associated habitat; material: faeces | place: Denmark | collected 2008/2010 | reverse complement strand
GCTCGAATCCTACATTTATGCGCGCAGTGCCACCATTGAAGATGACAAAACGTGGATCCTGCATGGTGTGAATCATAAAAAATGGCTGAATGGCAAAGAAACGCTGGAAACATCTGATAATCTTGCCTGGCAATCGACCTTCACCAGTATGAATCTTGAAGAGTTATCGATGCCGGGGAATACTTTTTCTGTCCGTCAGCTTAATCATTACATCCATTATTTGCAGGAAACCGGGCAACCCAGCAGCGAATACCGCCTTGCACTGTGGGAAAAACTGGGGCAACCCATCTTGACTCTGGCGATGATTTTGCTGGCTGTGCCGTTTACCTTTAGTGCCCCGCGCTCGCCAGGGATGGGTAGCCGTCTCGCTGTAGGCGTCATCGTTGGTTTACTCACCTGGATCAGCTATCAAATCATGGTCAATCTGGGATTGCTATTTGCGTTGAGCGCACCTGTTACCGCGCTCGGTTTACCGGTAGCGTTTGTGCTGGTGGCGTTGAGCCTGGTGTATTGGCATGACAGACAACATTAAACCCGCCGTGGCGCAACACCACGGCGGGTTCACATTACTGCTTCTGAGTAGCAAATGCCTGAATGATGGCATCGATTTGCTCACGACTGTGGGCAGCGTTTACGCTACAGCGCAGCAGCGTGATGCCAGCAGGCGCGGCAGGTGGCAGGATAAGATTCACATAAACGCCCAGCGAAATAAGCTTGCGCCAGATGCGTAAACCTTCCTCTTTCGAACCGATTATTACTGGCACTACCGGGCTAATATGTGAACTTAACTCGTAACCCAGTTTTTGCAGACCATCATACAGATGGTTGGCGTTATCCATCAGCTTTTGGCGCAGCTCTGGTTGTGAGGCAATGGTTCTTAACGACGAGCGCACGGTCGCAATGCAGGACGGAGAAGGAGAGGCGGTAAAAATATACGGGCGGCTGCCGTAGCGCAGCACTTCCATCGCTTCCGAACCGACAGCAAAACCGCCAATCGAGGCCAGACTTTTACTGAAGGTGCCAACGATAATATCCACGTCGTCTTCAACGCCGACAGCTTCGGCCAGTCCGCGCCCCGTTGCGCCTAACACGCCAAACGAATGTGCTTCATCGACAATTAAATATCCGCCGAGACGACGTTTGATATCAACAATTTCTGCCAGCGGCGCAACGTCACCGAGCATACTGTAGATGCCTTCAACGATAATAATCGCCTCTTTCGCCCGTTCACCGAGGCGGACCATGCGCCGTTCCAGATCGTTGACGTCATTATGGCGGAAACGAATAATCTCCGCGCCGCCGAGAGAACAGGCGTCATAAATACCGGCGTTATGGTCGGCAAGTGTGCTGATGACGCCTAAATTAGCGGTATAACCGGTTGAAAAAACGATAGCGGTAGGGCGATTGAAAAACTCGGCAATCTCTTTCTCTAACGCCAGATGCGGCGCATAACTGCCGTTTGCCATACGAGAACCGGTGGTGCCGGTGCCTTGGGCCGCTAACGCTGCCTGACCTTCGCGGATAGCATCATGATTAAAGGTTAAACCGAGATAATTATTGGTCCCGGCCAGAATCACTTTTTTATTGCCGATCCGGCCTTCGGTGGCGGAATATACTTCATCAATACAGGTGCCAAATGGTGTTAACCCGTTGTCACTAAATTGCAGGCGCTCGCCAGCAAGGCGCGCATATTTATCGTATAGCCCCATTATTTATTCTCCAGCCATGGAAGTAGAGTTTCCATTAATTGCGCAGGGGTTTTGACATCCAGCAGAATATTAATAGGAATGGAAATATCGAATCTGTCTTCCAGCATCATTAAGAGATCCATCACTTTGATCGACTCCAGGCCAAGATCGTTGACGAGATCGCTGTCGGGCTTAATTTCCACACCGTTTTCGACCAAATCCTGTAAACAGGAAAGGATGTAATCCATTACTATTTCACGATTTACCATAGAAACGTTAACACACCTTTAAACAAGACAATCAAAATAGCCCGTTGCGTAATGCGTGTTCCAGGCTAATCCCGGGAAACCAATTAATATCTTCAGAAATACGGTTATTACTTGCCGACCAGTCGGCATGGGTTAATTCACGGATTTTCGAACGAGTCAGCATCGGTTCTTTACCCGCCAGACGGTTCAACGCGGTACTGATATCCGCAAGGCAGGTGAGTAGCGGCTGAGGAATACCGACCATCCGCACGGAACCACAGCGGACATCGGCAACAAGCTGTTGGACACGTTGCCAGTCATAGCCTCCGGCGACGCCATCGCATAATTCATAGGTTTGCGTCTGTACAGTTTCGGCGCTTAACCACTGACCCACTGCTTGCGCAAAATCGGTGACGTGAAGAAAAGAGAGCAGTGTCTCTGGCGTGCCAAGTCGTGGCAGCAGACCGCGCAGCATCCAGTCAAACAGCGGTTTTAACTCTTTATCGCCGGGACCATACACGGCTGTCGGGCGAAAAACGCCCAACGTAATTTCGTCAGCCATTGCAGTCAGCCGTTGTTCGGCGACGTGTTTGGAATTTGCGTACCAGGAGAGTTCGGGATGGCGCGCCGCCAGCGAAGAGATAAACAGAAAACGTTGGCAAAAGCCGCTCTCTTTTGCCGCTTGCATCAGGCGCAGGCTGCCGTCAACGTTGCAGCGGGTAAAAATCTCTTCTTTGTGCCCGCGCACTTGCCCGGCGCAATGGACCACCGCGCTGGCTCCGGCAACCAGTTCGCTAAGCGAATGTGTATCTTCCAGCGAACCGCGCACCCAAGTGAGATTATCATTGACGTGAGCGCGGGCAGTACGCGTCAATGCGCGAACGTGAAAGCCGCGGGCGAGCAGGTTATCAATAATATATTTACCGATAAACCCGGTAGCGCCCGTCACCGCGACAGTTTGATTCATGCCAGGGATTCCTGCACATGAAGACTGGCAGCATAAGCCTTCTGATAACGTTTTTTCGCTTCCGCACGGGCAGGCTTGCCGGAGGATGTTCGGGGAATACTGTGGGGCGGCAACAGATCGATATCCGCGGTAACGCCAAATTCGCTTTGGATCCGAGCTGCCAGCGCGTGGATAAGCTGCCCGCGACGTTCTTCGTCGCTGATCCGACACTGGATCTGCAAAATGATTTTTTCCTGGGCGGTAACAAAAGCAATCGCATCGCCAGAATGAATTTCCGGCTCCTGTTCCGCAATGTATTCAATATCCTGCGGCCAGATATTACGGCCACGAATAATAATCAGATCTTTAATGCGTCCGGTGACATACAGATAACCGTCCAGCAGATAACCAAGGTCTCCGGTGTCTAACCAGCCCGTCGCGGCAATCTCGTCTTGCGAAACCTGGTCGCCAAAGTACCCGCTCATCAGGCTGGGGCCGGAGATGCAAATATGGCCTACCACACGTTCCGCGACAGGTATATCTGCTTCATTGCGGATTTCAATGCCATGTTCCGGCAACGCTTTACCGCAGTTGACGAAAGTCGATACGGCGCGTGTTTCAGCACCCGGCGCGACGGCTTTACCCTGGTATTCGAGGATGTCGCGATCCACTTCGTTAACCACAACCCCGCAGGCTTCATCAGAGAAGCTGACAGCCAGCGCATTTTCTGCCAGTCCGTAGCACGGCATGAAAGTTTTATCGTCAAAGTTAACCTGACGGAAACATTCAGCGAATTGATGGAGTTGTTCTGCGGATATGGGTTCTGCGCCAATACCAGCGACGCGCCAGCAGGAAAGATCCAGTTCAGCGAGATCTTTTTCATTCACGCGGCGCTGGCACAATTCATAGCCAAACGGCGGTGCAACGGAAACGGTGCCACGATTTTTACTGATCAATTTAAGCCATTGCAGAGGACGCATGGCAAAATCCTGAGTGCGCAAATAATCTACTGAAAGCTGCGTGGCGACGGGGGTCAGGAGAAAGCCGACCAGTCCCATATCATGGTAGAAAGGCAGCCAGGAGACGCAGCGGTCGCCAGGGCGTAATTTAATCCCATCGTGGCTTATAGCACGTAGATTAGCCATCACTTCGTGATGGGTGATAATGACGCCACGGGGAAAACGGGTGCTGCCGGAGGTGTACTGGAGGTAGGCGATATCGTTTGGAACTGGACGCTGGAGCACAACATCGGCTTCCGGTAATGCCTTAAACCAGGCGTGGCTTAAAACATGTAATTCGGGGTTGTTGTTATGCGTCGCGGCATTGACCAGTGGCAACCACTCATCACCAGTGATAATGGCTGCGGGCTGGCAACTTGCCAGTAAACCCTGCAGTTTGGCGCTCCAGGAATCCCGCTGACCTACGCCCATTGGAATCGCCAACGGGACGGCGACTAAGCCGGCATACTGGCAGGCAAAAAAGCCTCTACAAACCCGCTACTCGTTTCGGCAATCAGCGCCACGCGATCGCCTTTTTTCAGGTTCAGCGATAACAACCTTTTCGCACCAGCTTCGGCACGCGCTTTTAACGTCTGATATTCCAGTTGATCTTCAAGTTGGCAACGTCTGTCATAAAAATTCATTCCGGCGCTACTCAGAGCGGCGTAGTCCAAAGCATCAACCAGCGTTGGAAAATCGGCATAGCGCATAGGTAGGGAAGATTTTATTAGACATATACACCACGAAAAAATTGGATATCAAAAATAAAATGACAATAATGCGGTGGATTATATAGGCATAAAAGATAAATGAGATAGTATTTTCATCGGTGTGAAAATGAACATTGATTTAAATAATAGGTTTGGCTTTTTTGTTTTTATTGTGAATGATATTTAATTTGTGAATATATTAAGAAGGAGCCTTGTCCGGTCGCCTTAAATCGACAAAAGGCATTGTGGCGCTTCTGTGTAGTCTCTGACCTTATCGTAATCATTAATAAATACTATTTATTCTTTGTTTGTATTCATTGGGTTGATTATTAAGATGCCGTTCGTTGCTGTTGCAACTTGTTTTTCACCGTTAATTATTTGTTATCCACAGAGATATGGAATGCGATCTGCTGATGATTAAAATTGAAAAAGTAATTAATAAAAAAGACCTTAAGGCATTTATCGCTTTTCCGTCATCACTTTATCCCGATGATCCAAACTGGATACCCCCTTTATTCATTGAACGCAGCGAGCATTTGTCTGCGAAGAATCAGGGGACGGACCATATCATCTGGCAGGCGTGGGTGGCAAAAAAAGCGGGGCAGATAGTTGGGCGTATTACCGGGCAAATAGATACCTTGCACCGTGAGCGTTACGGTGAAGATACCGGTCATTTCGGAATGATTGATGCCATTGATGATCCGCAGGTTTTTGCCGCGTTGTTTGGCGCAGCGGAGGCGTGGTTGAAGTCACAAGGTGCAAGTAAGATCAGCGGGCCTTTCAGCCTGAATATCAATCAGGAAAGCGGATTACTGATTGAAGGTTTTGACACACCTCCCTGTGCGATGATGCCACACGGCAAACCGTGGTATGCCGCGCATATTGAACAACTGGGTTATCACAAAGGCATTGATTTACTGGCGTGGTGGATGCAGCGAACCGATCTCACTTTCTCTCCGGCGCTAAAAAAACTGATGGATCAGGTGCGCAAAAAAGTGACCATTCACTGCATCAATCGCCAGCGGTTTGCCGAAGAGATGCAGATCCTGCGTGAGATTTTCAATTCTGGCTGGCAGCACAACTGGGGATTTGTGCCGTTTACCGAACATGAATTCGCGACCATGGGCGATCAACTTAAATATCTGGTGCCGGACGATATGATCTACATCGCTGAGATTGATTCTGCACCCTGCGCGTTTATTGTCGGCTTGCCGAACATCAACGAGGCGATTGCCGATCTGAACGGATCGCTCTTTCCCTTCGGCTGGGCAAAATTGCTGTGGCGTTTGAAAGTCAGCGGTGTGCGAACTGCGCGAGTGCCGCTGATGGGCGTGCGGGACGAGTATCAGTTCAGCCGCATCGGCCCGGTGATTGCGCTGTTATTGATTGAAGCCTTACACGATCCGTTTGCCCGCCGGAAGATCGATGCGCTGGAAATGTCATGGATCCTCGAAACCAATACAGGCATGAATAACATGCTGGAACGCATTGGGGCGGAGCCGTACAAGCGTTACCGATTGTATGAAAAGCAGATTTGATGGCAGTCACCCCTGCTTCATCTCCAGCGGCACCGCCGAGCGAATCAAATGGTGGCCTTCCAGCTCGATATCGTGGAGATTCTTTTTCACGGTCCGCACATGATCGCGTGCTGCGCGCTGGGCAACGTGCGGCAGCCGCTGCAACACCGCGTTGTAGATCCGCGCATGCTGGCGATCGATCTGCTTTTTTTGCTGTGGTCGATGGTAGAGATTATTTACGCTGGCAAACACCGAATTAAACATCAGGTCGGTCAATGATTGCAGCGTAAACACCAGCACCTGATTGTGAGAAGCCTGACAAATGGCGAGATGGAAAGCGTGATCCAACTGCGCATGTTCGATCAGCGAAATCTCTTTGTTGTTCTCACTGGCGGCGAGCATTTTTTCATAACAGCGGGTTATCACAACAAAATCAGCCTGGGTTCCCAGCGTTGCCGCCAGCCTTGCCGATTCGCCCTCCAGTAATGCGCGAACGTCGAGCAGATCGTACAGCGTTCGCGGCTGCGTACTGAACAGATGGATCAGCGGGCTGGCGTCCTGCACCCGATTAAGCCGTGCGACACGAGAATCGCGACCCTGCGCCGTTTCAATAATCCCGCGCCCGCGCAGCACGGTCAGCCCTTCACGCAGTGCGGAGCGTGAGAAGCCGAGCTTTTCACACAGTCGACGTTCCGAGGGAAGCGGCTGACCGACCTTCAGTACGCCGTCGATAATTAACCGTTCGATACTTTCTGCAACCACTTCGCAAATAGGGCGACGTTCATCTTTCATTCCCGGACCTCGTGCACAGGTAGGACCAATTTTTCTGTTCTTAACTCGCAAAACACGCACATCACGTAAGTGATTATGTTACATCAATTTAACATTAAGTTAACCAAAGCAAGGTCACAGAGCTGGAAAAAAAATGGTCTGACCGGTAGCTAAAGAGATAGACGAAAACGAAAAGCCCGCTTAATAACTGTTCACAGAAGCAGCGCGAAAAAATCAGCTGCCACACAACACAACAAAGCGAACCCTACTCATGAGCATCTTGTACGAAGAGCGTCTTGATGGCGCTTTACCCGAAGTCGACCGCACATCGGTACTGATGGCACTGCGTGAGCATGTCCCTGGACTGGAGATCCTGCATACCGATGAGGAGATCATTCCTTACGAGTGTGACGGGTTGAGCGCGTATCGCACGCGTCCATTACTGGTTGTTCTGCCTAAGCAGATGGAACAGGTGACGGCGATTCTGGCTGTCTGCCACCGCCTGCGTGTGCCGGTGGTGACCCGTGGCGCAGGCACCGGGCTTTCTGGTGGCGCGCTGCCGCTGGAAAAAGGTGTGTTGTTGGTGATGGCGCGCTTTAAAGAGATCCTCGACATTAACCCCATCGGTCGCCGCGCGCGCGTGCAGCCGGGCGTGCGTAACCTGGCGATCTCCCAGGGCGTTGCGCCGCATAATCTCTATTACGCGCCGGATCCGTCCTCACAAATCGCCTGTTCGATTGGCGGCAATGTGGCGGAAAATGCCGGTGGCGTTCACTGCCTGAAATATGGTCTGACCGTACATAACCTGCTGAAAATTGAAGTGCAAATGCTGGATGGCGAGGCGCTGACGCTGGGATCGGACGCGCTGGATTCGCCTGGTTTTGACCTGCTGGCGCTGTTTACCGGATCGGAAGGTATGCTCGGCGTGACCACCGAAGTAACGGTGAAGCTGTTGCCGAAGCCGCCCGTGGCGCGGGTTCTGTTAGCCAGCTTTGACTCGGTAGAAAAAGCCGGACTTGCGGTTGGTGACATCATCGCCAATGGCATTATCCCCGGTGGGCTGGAGATGATGGATAACCTGTCGATTCGCGCGGCGGAAGATTTTATTCATGCCGGTTATCCCGTCGATGCCGAAGCGATTTTGTTATGCGAACTGGACGGCGTGGAGTCTGACGTACAGGAAGACTGCGAGCAGGTTAACGACATCTTGTTGAACGCGGGTGCGACTGACGTCCGTCTGGCACAGGACGAAGCAGAGCGAGTACGTTTCTGGGCCGGTCGCAAAAATGCGTTCCCGGCGGTAGGACGTATCTCCCCGGACTACTACTCCATGGATGGCACCATCCCGCGCCGCGCCCTGCCTGGCGTACTGGAAGGCATTGCCCGTTTATCGCAGCAATATGATTTACGCGTTGCCAACGTCTTTCATGCCGGAGACGGCAACATGCACCCGTTAATCCTTTTCGATGCCAACGAACCCGGTGAATTTGCCCGCGCGGAAGAACTGGGCGGGAAGATCCTCGAACTCTGCGTTGAAGTTGGCGGCAGCATCAGTGGGGAACATGGCATTGGGCGCGAAAAAATCAATCAAATGTGCGCCCAGTTCAACAGCGATGAAATCACGACCTTCCATGCGGTCAAGGCGGCGTTTGATCCCGATGGTTTGCTGAACCCTGGGAAAAACATTCCCACGCTACACCGCTGTGCTGAATTTGGTGCCATGCATGTGCATCACGGTCATTTACCTTTCCCTGAACTGGAGCGTTTCTGATGCTACGCGAGTGTGATTACAGCCAGGCGCTGCTGGAGCAGGTGAATCAGGCGATTAGCGATAAAACGCCGCTGGTGATTCAGGGCAGCAATAGCAAAGCCTTTTTAGGTCGTCCTGTCACCGGGCAAACGCTGGATGTGCGTTGTCATCGCGGCATTGTTAATTACGACCCGACCGAGCTGGTGATAACCGCGCGTGCCGGAACGCCGCTGGTGGCGATTGAAGCAGCGCTGGAGAGCGCCGGGCAAATGCTCCCCTGCGAGCCGCCACATTATGGTGAAGAAGCCACCTGGGGCGGGATGGTCGCCTGCGGGCTGGCGGGGCCGCGTCGCCCGTGGAGCGGTTCGGTCCGCGATTTTGTCCTCGGCACGCGCATCATTACCGGCACTGGAAAACATCTGCGTTTTGGTGGCGAAGTGATGAAAAACGTTGCCGGATACGATCTCTCACGGTTAATGGCCGGAAGCTACGGTTGTCTGGGTGTGCTCACTGAAATCTCGATGAAAGTGTTACCGCGACCACGCGCCACCCTGAGTCTGCGTCGGGAAATCAGCCTGCAAGAAGCCATGAATGAAATCGCCCAGTGGCAACTCCAGCCATTACCCATTAGTGGCTTATGTTACTTCGACAATGCGTTGTGGATCCGCCTTGAGGGCGGCGAAGGATCGGTAAAAGCAGCGCGTGAACTGCTGGGTGGCGAAGAGGTTGCGGATCAGTTCTGGCAGCAATTGCGTGAACAACAACTGCCGTTCTTCTCGTTACCAGGTACCTTATGGCGCATTTCATTACCCAGTGATGCGCCGATGATGGATTTACCCGGCGAGCAACTGATCGACTGGGGCGGGGCGTTACGCTGGCTGAAATCGACAGCCGATGACAATCAAATCCATCGCATTGCCCGCAACGCTGGCGGTCATGCGACCCGCTTTAGTGCCGGAGATGGTGGCTTTGCCCCGCTACCGGCTCCTTTATTCCGCTATCACCAGCAGCTTAAACAGCAGCTCGACCCTTGCGGCGTGTTTAATCCCGGTCGCATGTACGCGGAGCTTTAAGGAGCAGGCTATGCAAACCCAATTAACCGAAGAGATGCGGCAGAACGCGCGGGCGCTGGAAGCCGACAGCATCCTGCGCGCCTGTGTTCACTGCGGATTTTGTACCGCAACCTGCCCAACCTATCAGCTCCTGGGCGATGAACTGGACGGGCCGCGCGGGCGCATCTATCTGATTAAACAGGTGCTGGAAGGCAACGAAGTCACGCTTAAAACACAGGAGCATCTCGATCGCTGCCTCACTTGCCGCAATTGTGAAACCACCTGTCCTTCTGGTGTGCGTTATCACAATTTGCTGGATATCGGGCGTGATATTGTCGAGCAGAAAGTGAAACGCCCACTGCCGGAGCGAATGCTGCGCGAAGGATTGCGCCAGGTAGTGCCGCGTCCGGCGGTCTTCCGTGCGCTGACGCAGGTAGGGTTGGTGCTGCGACCGTTTTTACCGGAACAGGTCAGAGCAAAACTGCCTGCTGAAACCGTGAAAGCTAAACCGCGTCCACCACTGCGCCATAAGCGTCGGGTTTTAATGCTGGAAGGCTGCGCCCAGCCTACGCTTTCGCCCAACACCAACGCGGCAACTGCGCGAGTGCTGGATCGTCTGGGGATCAGCGTCATGCCAGCTAACGAAGCAGGCTGTTGTGGCGCGGTGGACTATCATCTTAATGCGCAAGAGAAAGGGTTAGCGCGGGCGCGCAATAATATTGATGCCTGGTGGCCCGCGATTGAAGCAGGTGCCGAGGCAATTTTGCAAACCGCCAGCGGTTGTGGCGCGTTTGTCAAAGAGTATGGGCAGATGCTGAAAAACGATGCGTTGTATGCCGATAAAGCGCGTCTGGTCAGTGAACTGGCGGTCGATTTAGTCGAACTTCTGCGCGAGGAACCGCTGGAAAAACTGGCAATTCGCGGCGATAAAAAACTGGCCTTCCACTGCCCGTGTACCCTACAACATGCGCAAAAGCTGAACGGCGAAGTGGAAAAAGTGTTGCTTCGTCTTGGATTTACCTTAACGGACGTTCCCGACAGCCATCTGTGCTGCGGTTCAGCGGGAACATATGCGTTAACGCATCCCGATCTGGCACGCCAGCTGCGGGATAACAAAATGAATGCGCTGGAAAGCGGCAAACCGGAAATGATCGTCACCGCCAACATTGGTTGCCAGACGCATCTGGCGAGCGCCGGTCGTACCTCTGTGCGTCACTGGATTGAAATTGTAGAACAAGCCCTTGAAAAGGAATAACAAAATGAAAACTAAAGTCATTCTTAGCCAGCAAATGGCGAGTGCAATTATTGCCGCAGGTCAGGAAGAGGCGCAGAAAAATAACTGGTCTGTTTCCATTGCTGTTGCCGATGACGGCGGTCATCTGCTGGCGTTAAGTCGCATGGACGATTGCGCGCCGATTGCGGCTTACATCTCCCAGGAGAAAGCGCGTACCGCCGCGCTGGGGCGTCGTGAAACTAAGGGCTATGAAGAGATGGTGAACAACGGACGTACCGCGTTCGTGACTGCGCCGTTACTGACGTCGCTGGAAGGTGGCGTACCGGTTGTTGTGGATGGGCAAATTATTGGTGCCGTGGGAGTTTCTGG
>OBXH01001481.1_pt1 | contig 11376 bp, 10 predicted proteins | sample 1538101 | NCBI WGS metagenome assembly OBXH01 (sample SAMEA2580141, study PRJEB22360) | human gut metagenome | biome: human gut; feature: human-associated habitat; material: faeces | place: Denmark | collected 2008/2010 | reverse complement strand
GAGCAGGGCGATCATGGACACCTTCATCCGTCCTACCGCCTGGAAGATCTTTTCGAAGGCCAGTCCTGCCATGATGATCGGAGAGAACAGGAACGCAATAGACGCGTAGCGCACGCCATAGTGAATGACCTCCTGATCGCGTGTGAACATGCCAAGGAACCACGGCATGATGGCGATGCAGGCCGCCGCCAGGATGATCCCGTGGATCACAGACAGGACAACACCCTGAGTCGCTTTCCGGCACCTCTCGCTGTGGCGATCAGAGCGTTGATTCCCACGCCGAAACCGATCGCCATGGCATTGATGAAGTTCTGGATCGGAAATACCAGAGACAATGCTTCCATGGCATTCTCACTGATCCTGGCAACAAAATAACTGTCTACTATATTATAAAGAGAATTCACCAGCATGGACAGGACCATGGGCATTCCCATTCCGAGGAGAAGAGGAAAGATCGGCTTCTCCTTCATGAAAGTTTCATTCATGATTCTAACCTCCCATATAATTTTTAAAGTAACGGTTCCATATGTAAAACTTCGTTGATATAAGCAATAAAAAGAATGTACCTCGACACATCATTGGCACGTAGTTCCTTTTTGTTTAGCGGGAAGTTCTATCGGAATTTTCTGTTAAACAAAAAACGCCACACAACCACCCATAAAGCTTTTAGGTGATTGTGTGGCGAAAAAAGTTCTTCTCTAAAAATCCACACGAGTTTTAACGTCTGGTAGAATAACATAGATTTCGGATTCTGTCAACTATCCGGAGCTCGAAGACTCGGTGATCCGAACCGCTCACTCTCGAAGGCCCGAACATCTCACTTCCGCATCTGTCCGGCAAAATCTGCCATGTCCGATGCTGGCAGCTGATCACGCATCTGCGATGCTGTGATTCCTTCTGTTTCACAGCGATTTCGTACCTTGCTTCTTTTTCTCCAGATAATCATTTAACTCCGCGTTCTTCACATTCGTGATAAACATATGACCCGGAGCGTGGGTGATGACGATCGGCGGCTTCGCCCGCTCGATGGCTGCCTGTGGGGTCACGCCGCAGGCCCAGAATACCGGGATCTCGCCCTCGCGGATCTCCACTGGATCTCCATAGTCCGGATGGTCGATATCCTTGATGCCGATCTTTTCCGGATCGCCCATGTGGACAGGACCACCGTGAACATTCGGGAACTTCTCCGTGATCTCCGCCGCTTTCTTTGCGTTCTCCGGCGTCATCGGGCGCATGCTGCATACCAACGGACCTTCAAACACACCGGCTTTCTCACATTCGATGTTCGTCTTGTACATCGGAACATTTCTGCCCATCGAGATGTGGCGCACGTCGATTCCGGCCTGTAAGAGCGCCTCCTCGAAGGAAAAGCTGCAGCCGATAAGAAAACCAACGAAATCATCCTGCCAATATTCAGAAGCATCTGTCACCTCATCGACCTTCACGCCGTTTTTATAGATAAAGTACCGCGGAATATCGGTAACGATATTCGCTCCCTCGCCCATATCATGAACCAGCGGGGAGCCATCCATGATCTCGAGGATCGGACACGGTTTCGGGTTGCGCTCCGCGAACTTTTTAAAATCCTCCGCATATTTTTTCGGCAGGATCACAAGGTTTGCCTGTGCGTATCCCCCGCACATTCCGGCTGTCGGTTCTGTGATCTCACCGTCACGGATCTTTTTCCAGATCTCTTCCGGTTTTGTCGTTCTGTAATCTCCCATTTTTCACTACCCCTTTCTCCTATGCCGTTCTTTTCGTTTCCGGCATCTTAAGGTCCCTGTTCCCCATGACTCATTCTGCTGAAATGCTTCGCCGATCAATTCATTTTCCGGCCTGCATCTCCATATTTCTTCTTACCGGAATCTCACAACCTCTTTTTCAAGCTCCACAAGAAACTCTTTTCCATTTACGGAGATCTTATAGGTTCCCGCCTTTACCCATGCGGTCTTGTTCGCCTCGGATGCCGCTGCGATCGCCACCGCCTGCTCATCATCCGCCGGTTCCACCGGGGTATTCAGTTTCTTCGCAAGCGCGTCAAACTCTTCTTTTTCCTTACAATAGAGAGCCTGCGCCTCATCCACCGTGACTTTCTCAAAATGGATCTTCATTCCCGGCATGCACTGGGCAAGCACCGGAAGGTCCACAGAGATCACATTGGCGATCTTTGTGTAGCCGCCTGTGGTCTGATGGTCCGCCATCATGACGATAGGATTTCCGTGGGACGGAACCTGGACAGCGCCGAAGCTGATGCCGTCGGTGATGATGTCGCCGCCGTTTTTATGCTCGATCACATCGCCTTCCATGCGGCAGCCCATGCGGTCATACTCGTTGGAGATCGTGTAGGTGCTGTTTAAGAAGGTGTTGATTCCCTTATCTGTAAAACAGTCGTCCTGCGGGCCCATAACGACTCTGAGTGTCCATTCCTTTGCACCGTAAGACGGAAGTCCGTATACACGCTCGGCCATATGCGGGAGCCAGGATGCAGGAGCGCGGAAAGCGATCTCATCGCCGGTTCCTAATTTTCTTCCCTCGTATCCGCCAACCTTTGATTTCAGGTTCGTGGATCTGCTTCCCATAACGACCGGGATATCAAGTCCGCCCGCAAAAGCGATATACGCACGGCTTCCGCCGTACATGCCCATGAAGCTCAACGTCTGTCCCGCTTTTACCAGAACCGCACGGTATCTCTCCACCGGTTTTCCGTCGATCTTTGCCCCGAGGTCGCCGCCTGTCACCGCGATGATCTCATCTTCTGTAAATTTCATCGTCGGGCCCATCATCGTGATCTCGATGACCGCCTCGTTCGTATCATTTCCAACAAGGATATTGGCGAGTGACGCTGCCCTGGTATCCATGACACCAGATACGGACATTCCAGTCTCCTGATATCCGTAACGTCCCATATCCTGAATCGTTGTCAGGAATCCGCCGTTTATGATCTGAATGCCCATCACTCCGCCTCCTTATCATATACTACATACTGATATGTATCGTTCTCCACCTGTTTTTCGATGGCTTTGTACTCTTCTTCCGTCACCGGGCGGAATTTGATATACTGTCCGGACTCCAGGAGTACCGGTTTTTCCCGCTCGGAATCATACAGCTTTAACGGAGTTCTTCCGATGAGCTGCCAGCCGCCCGGGGATGCCACCGGATAGATTCCAGTCTGCTCTCCGGCGATTCCCACGGAGCCGCCCTCGATCTTTACGCGCGGACTCTTTAAACGCGGAGTCGCGATACGCTTGTCCATGCCGCCGAGGTACGGGAATCCCGCGATAAATCCCAGCATGTAGATCAGGTACTCTTCGGAGGAGTGGATCTTTACGACTTCCTCTTCCGTAAGTCCGTTATGCTCTGCCACATTCGCAAGGTCCGGTCCCATCTCCCCGCCGTAAAGCACCGGGATCTCGATCACCGTTGGCGGCGGGATCTGGATGCTGCCCATGGAGGACAGAACCTGCTCAAATTTTTCTGTCAGTGCTGAGAACCGGATCACTTCCGGCTTGTATACAACGAGAAGGGAACGATAAGTCGGTACGGTCTCGACGATTCCCTCAATCTGTTCTTTCTCTAACGCGATCTTGAATGCGCGGATCTTCCGGTTGATCTCCGGACTGATCTCATTTCCAAATTCCACGGTGACTGCACAGTCGCCGGAAACCAGATATCTTACATTTCCCACAGCGAGTCTCCTCTCTATACATTTGCGGCTGTTTGACATTTGTAAGATGTCAAACAGCTGCACTCTTTTTCCTATAAACTTAAATTTTTGATCTCGACGCCTTCCGCGATCAGTGTCTCACGGATATTCTTTACGAACTCCAATGCCTTTGGGTTATCTCCGTGAACGCAGATAGAGTCTGCCTTGATCGCGATATCGTTTCCGTTGATGGACTCGACTTTTCCTTCTTTTACCATACGGATCACACGTTTGATCGCGAGATCTTTGTCCTTGATCACTGCGCCCGGAAGCTTTCTTGATACGAGAGTTCCGTCATCGTTGTAAGCGCGGTCAGCGAAGACCTCACTTGCAGCGCGGAGACCGACTTTTTCTGCTGCCGTGATCATCTTGGAACCTGCAAGTCCCATGAAGATGATGTCCTTATCTACCTCATAAACTGCCTCACACATCGCGATGGCTAACTTCTCGTCAACAGCTGCCATATTGTAAAGAGCGCCGTGCGGTTTTACATGCTGGATCTTTACGCCGTGGGCGGTACAGAACGCCATGAGAGCGCCCAGCTGGTAGCGGACATAAGCTTTCGCTTCATCCGGCGTCACTGCCATATTGCGGCGTCCAAATCCCACAAGGTCCGGGAAGCCCGGGTGTGCTCCGACGGCTGTTCCGAACTCTTTCGCCAGAGCAACGGTCTTTTCCATCACCATCGCGTCACCTGCGTGCCAGCCACATGCCACGTTTGCGGAGGAGACGTATTTTAAGATCTCCTCATCCATTCCGATCGTATAATTTCCAAAGCTTTCTCCAAGGTCACTGTTTAAGTCTACACGGTACATAAAATTTCCTCCTTGCTTTCCCTGCCGGTATTTTCTAAATTTCCTATCTACTATTTTAAACGACTTGCATCATAATCTCAATACATAATTAGCCTTAGCCGAACATCTTTAAGATTCCCGGAAGAGCTTTGATTCCGGAGAATCCTGTGAGCAGTACCACGCACACACCTAAAACGATGAGGATCGTCGGATGCTTGTAATCCTCGCCGACGATCTTCTTGTTTCTGCTCGCGAGAAGGATCGTTAAGAGGGTCAGCGGAAGGATCAGTCCGTTTAAAGCGCCCGCAAGTACAAGAAGTGCTGCCGGCTTTCCGAGGATCGCCATGATCAGTGTGGAGGCTGTGATAAATCCGATCACGAACCACTTTTCGTTCTTCATGATAAACGGATGAAGAGTCTTTAAAAATGAAACCGATGTATAAGCCGCGCCGATGACGGATGTTGTAGCGGCGAAGAAAAGGACAAGACCAAAGATCTTATATCCGATCACGCCCGCTCCGAGACGGAACGCGTCTGCTGCCGGGTTTGAAGCGTCGAGTGTCACATCCGGGTTTGCTGTCACGACACCGAGAACCGCAAGGAACAGCAGGATTCTCATGATTCCGGAAACGCTGACACCCATTAAAACGGACTGGCGTACATGCGGAAGATCTTTCTTTCCGGAATATCCGGCGTCAAGAAGACGGTGCGCACCTGAGAATGTGATATATCCGCCGCAGCTTCCTCCGAGAAGCGTGATGAGTGGAAGGACAAGGGCACCCACATCGCCCGGGTGGAAAATACTGCTCACAGCGTCCCCTACCGGAGGTTTGGATTTGATCGCCACATAGAGAACTACGATGATCATGATACTTCCAAGGTATTTTGTCAGCTTATCCATGCTGGCCTTCGCGTCCTTGGAGAGGAAGATCAGGATTCCGATGATTCCCGCGATAAAGGTTCCAACCGTCGTCGGTATTCCGAACAATACGTTGAGTCCCAGGGCGCCGCCTCCGACGTTTCCGATGTTGAATGCCAGACCGCCGAGGGCAACCATGAACGCGATAAAGTATCCGAGCCCCGGAAGGACTTTATTTGCAATATCCTGTCCGCGCATGCCGGACACACCGATCACCGACCAGATATTCAACTGTGTCGTCACATCCAGCAGGATCGTGCAGATGATCACCAACGCGAAAATGCTTTTATACTGAGCCGTAAATGTGGAAGTCTGTGTCAGGAAGCCCGGTCCGATCGCGGATGTCGCCATCAGGAACGCAGCTCCCATCAAGGTCGTCATGTTGCTGTGTTTTTTCTTTTCCCCCATAAATGAGTACCCCTTTCGTATCTTTTCTACAACTGATGCCTTGATTTTATCTGACTTTTTAGTGATATTCAACTATATTTTTCGGTTTTGGAAAATCTTTTTGAAATTTTCAAAAAAATCGTGCGAATCCGCTCATTTTCAGCGAGCGATTTCGCACGATGTGAATTTTTGCACGTTTTCAATTGTTCAGCAGATCTGCGCCCTTCCGCGAGGGCCGTAAGATTTCAGTCTTCCTTATCAAGTCTTCTCTTCATGGAGAATCTTGTGATCCCCAAAAGGGCCGCCGCTTTTGTCACGTTGTTTCCGCAGAGCTTCAGCGCCTGGTCCATGTAGATCTGTTCCAGCATGGAAACCTCCTGATCGAGACTGATCGGTCCTTTCCGAAGATCCTTTAGCGCAAACGGCTCTCCTGTCCGGGTATCATCTTTCCAGTCCACCCGTTTTAATTCCACATGTTTTTCAAGCACGTCCCCCTGACAGAATAAGAAGCAGCGCTCAAAAATATTTTTCAGTTCCCGAACATTCCCTTTCCAGTCATACAAAAGCAGCTCCCGCATAAAATCAGGATCCACATGGGTGATATTCTTTCCAAACATGCCGTTATAATATTTCAGGTAATAATCGCAGAGCGCCGGAATGTCCTCTCTCCGGTCCCGTAACGGCGGGATCACAAGTTCCATGACATTGATCCGGTAAAAAAGGTCTTCCCGGAATTCCCCCTGCTTTACGGCGTGTTCCAGATTCCGGTTTGTCGCCGCGATCACTCGGGCATCCACTTCGATGTCCTCCAGGCCACCCACACGCTTGAACTTCTTATGGTCCAGGAATGTGAGGATCTTTGTCTGCATGGAGAGGGGAAGTTCCCCGATCTCATCTAAGAACACGGTTCCGCCTGCTGCCAGCTCGATCAGACCTTTCTTCGTCTTCATCGCGCCCGCAAAGGCCCCCCGCTCATAGCCAAAGAGCTCGCTCTCCATCAGATGTTCCGGAATTGCACTGCAGTTGATGCGGACCATCAGGTGGTCCCGCCGGTCGCTGCAGGCATGGATCAGGGACGCCGCAACCTCTTTTCCCGTTCCGGTCTCGCCCCGGATCAGAACATTCACCGTGGAATTCTTTCCGAGAAGTCCGATGTGGCGCCGGATCCGCATCGCGGCATCGCTGACTCCGATAAATTCCTGCGTTTTTCCCTTTAGGAACTCCAGGGATTCCCGATCCTGCATCTGGCCAATGCAGCGGCTGGCGATCCGGTCGATCTCGTCAATATCAAAGGGCTTTAAAATATAGTCGTAAGCGCCGCGCTTCGTCGCCTCCACCGCCTGGGCGACAGAGCCGTACGCCGTCATCAGGATCACCTGGACCTCCTCATCGGCGGAACGGAACGTGGAGATCTCGTCGATCCCGAGGCTGTCCTGCAGGCGGTTATCCAGGAGGATCACCTGCGGATGGAACGTTTTCATCTTCTCGAGAGCGTCCTTCACCGTTTCCGCCGACTGGGTCTCGTATCCCCGGTCCTTCAGTCCTTCCTCCAGCGTAAACCGGATCAGAAATTCGTCATCAACGATCAGTACCTTTTTCATGTTCATCCCTGCTTTCAAAAATCAGGCGCACCGTTGTTCCGCAGCCCGGAGCGCTTTCCATTTCCATTTTGCCGTGGTTCTGCTCGATCAGCCGGTTTACGATCGCCAGACCGAGTCCGACGCCGTTAATGCTCTTCGTGTAGAACGGTTCTCTTGCACGTTTCAGTTCCTCTTCATTCATTCCTTTTCCATTGTCGGAGACGCAGAATGTAGTCATACCTCCGTCGGAAGACACTGAGAGACGGATCTTCCCCGTGCCGTCCCGGCTGACCGCCCGCATGCTGTTCGTCAGAAGATTGTACAGCATCTGGCGCATTTCATTCTCATCGGCAAACACCTCACATGCCACGCAGTCTGTCTCGAACGTGACATTCTGCTGTTCGCACTCCTTCGCGTAGATGGATGCCACCTCCCGCAGCACCGCATCCGCCGGAAAGACATGTCTGTGGTTTTCCTTCTTTACCGACAGCGTAAACAGGTCATTGATCAGCCCGGTCACCCGGTCGATCTCATGAAGCATGCTGTCGCAGAGAAGCTTTTCATTCTCCTTCACCGCCCGTCCGCCCAGGACCTGGATCCCGGAACGGATCCCGGCCAGCGGATTCTTAATCTCGTGGGCCAGCGCCGATGACATCCGGCTCGTATACTCCATTTTTGTGTAATTATCAAGGTTTTTAAGAAGATCCTCAAAAGTTCTCGCCAGCTGGCCGATCTCGTCCTTTCTCGCTGTCTCCGGAAAGCTGTACTCCCGGAACCCGTCCTTGTTCTCATCGAGCTTTTTACACGCCGCGCCCATGCTGCGGATCGGTTTTGTGAGACTCCAGGCGAGGAACACGCTGACCTGGACGATGACCAGGAGACTGGCCACAGCGCCCACAATGACGTAATTCTGTTCTTCCAGGATCGCGTTCTCGAATGACTTTTTATCCATCCAGTATTCCAGACGCCACCCCAGGGAATTTCCACTGTCCGCGTACAGGAGTTCCATGTTCCCGTCCGGGATCTCCTCGTCACCCGTGATGACCGTACCGTCGGCAGCCATGATCCGCACCGCCGGATCATAATAGAAATTATACTTCTGCCGGATCTCATCCTCACTCAGTTTTCCCTGCAGATAGTAAATATCCGCCTCCATGCCGCGGATCGTGGTCCTCGCGTACTCTTTTCTGTCCTTAAGCTTTTCCGTATATCCATTATACACCGAAATAGCACAGAATGCACAGACCACCAGAATTCCCACCGTGACGAACGGCAGCATGATCTCATGCTCGATCCTGCAGAACCATGATCGAAACAGTTGTTTTTTCTTTCCGCTCATTCTTCTGCCCCTCTCTTCTTCTCAAACATCGGGATCACAACATAGACCGCCGCTGCGCACAGTGTTGCCGGAAATGCCCAGTATATCTGGAGATCCATTTTCCAGAACAGGACAGAGCAGATAAGTCCCGTAAAGAACGCTCCCACCGCCCCGGCTTTCGTTCTCCGTTTCCAGTACAGTCCACCGTAGATCAGAGGGGCAAGCGCCGCCGAGAATAATCCCCAGATGTCCGCTCCGAAGGACAGCATGTCCTCCGGCGGATTTACGGATAAGATCAGAGCAGCCGTGCCACCTATGAAGATAAATACCCGCGCCAGGATGAGGATCTGCTCCTCCGACATCTTCTTTTTTGTGATCTGGGCAGCCACATCGTAGGACAGCATGCAGCCGATCAGGTGAAGCTGGGAGTTCGCCGTTGAGACACAGGCGCCGATCACGCTGATCAGGAAGAAACCGCTGAACGGTGTGTTCATGAGATTGACCACTGCATAGATAAATACGTCATCCGCGGAGCAGTAATTTTTCAGCTGCGGAAAGAGGATCCGCAGTCCAAGACCGATCTGGGTCAGTGCAAAGTACAGCACGCACAGGAATACCAGTGCATGCAGGATCATATGTTTTGCGGTTTTTTTATCCCTCGCCGCCAGGATCCTGACCATATACTGGGGATTTGACGCCAGTCCCATTCCCCAGCCGAAGAACATGGAGATATATACGAAGATTCCAATCTCCGCTGTCTGATTTTCAAAAACGCCCTTGCTCTTTATGAGTTCATGCACAGTCTGATCCGTCAAAAACCAGTGTCCCGGAACATTTTTTACGATAACCAGATACAGAACCCCGATGCTCACAGAGAGCATAATCAGATTGAGGCAGTCCGACTTCGTGACGGAGTTAAAGCCGCCGAAGCTCGAATAGAGGATAAAAAGATAGACAAGAAAGACAGCTACCTTGTAATTGATATTCAGTAGGCTGGATACCGCAATGCCAAATCCCTTGATCTGGATCATCAGATAGAAAATATAGCCGCAGATCATAAAAATGGCCGATGCTGTCTGCAGAAATTTTGAATCATGCTTTTTTCCAATCAGCTGTGGGATCGACAGGACATCATTCTCATATAGCCGGTCCGTCATCAGATACAGGAGACCCGCGCCGATAAACCACGGGATGACCGACGACGCGATGACAGAGAGTCCGCTGTGGTATACGTTTCCCGTAAATCCCAGAATCGTCGCCGCGGAGACCCAGGTTCCGACAAATGTGAAAAACAGGCGTTTTTCGTCATTTTTTCTCTCACCGACGAAAAACTTGGAGAGAGAATCGCTTTCCGAAAAGGAGAGCTTTCCGATGACCAGGAACACAACGGAATAGATGACAAAATAGATCAGCTGGATCAGTACCTGGTTCATAGCGCTCTCCCCGTATATTCCGTTCCGTAGCTGCCGTCATCCAGCCTGCGGAGTCGGTAATATCCATAGCTTTCCGTCTCCGACACCTCATATCCATCCGGAATCGTCACAAACACTTCCTTCGCCCCATTCCGGTATGCCTGATGCACCATTCGGCGGATCAGGCGGGGGAGTTCTTCCGGTTCGGAGAACCTGATCCGGACGCAGGAGATTCCGTCGGATTCCAGTTTACTCTGATCCAGAACAGCGTCCCAATGTTCATTTCTCCCAACGATCTCCTTTGGGATCTCCCTCTCATACTCGATTCCCACCAGTGTCAGCCCCTTCGCCGGAGCAGTCTGTCCCGCCTCTTTGCGGTTTCTTGCCTCCAGTACCTCTTTCACATGTTCCGGCTCCCACTCGCCGGTTCCGACTTTTAACAGGGTTCCCGCGATGATCCGCACCATGTTGTAGAGGAATCCGCTGCCGCAAAGGCGGATCGTTACGATGTCCTCATCATTCTTTTTCACCTCGGCCCCGTAGATCGTCCGGACCGTCTCCTCCGCCTGGTGGTTTGCGGCGCAGAAGCTGATGAAATCATGTTCCCCGATGAGATATTTTGCCGCCTCATTCATCTTTTCCACGTTTAACGGGTAATAGCAGAAATGGGCGTAGAGGCGTCTTGTCGGGATCTCGATCTTACAGTTTAAGATCTGATACTCGTAGGTCTTTACGCAGTTCTGCTTTCTCGGATGCCAGTCCAGGGGAACTTCCTCGGACTTCACCACACGGATATCCTCCGGGAGTCCGCGGTTTACCGCGTAACAGAATTTATCTCCTGGGATCCGGCTCTCCGTGTCGAAGACCGCCACGTTTCCTCTTGCATGGACACCGGAGTCAGTCCGGCTTGCCCCAATGACGCAGACAGGCTCTTTCAGAAGATCCGAAAGAGCCTTATTTAACATCTCCTCTATGGTAACGCCATTGGGCTGGAGCTGCCAGCCCTTGTATGCGGTGCCGTCATAGGAAACCGTCAGTTTGATTCGTCTCATAGCTTTATTGTTTTCCCTCTGCTGCCCGGGGATTCCCGGGCAAATTTACTTTTATACAAATCCAGCAGCTAATTTGCAGCCGAATCCAATTCTGCCTGGTTTTCCGGATAGAATCAGATATCAAATTACTTTTTCCTGGCTGAAATCGTTCATTTCTTGTAACTATTCAGTACCTTCATAGTTACGTGCAAAAATCCATTCCAGATCAGCT
>OBXH01001475.1_pt1 | contig 11438 bp, 8 predicted proteins | sample 1538101 | NCBI WGS metagenome assembly OBXH01 (sample SAMEA2580141, study PRJEB22360) | human gut metagenome | biome: human gut; feature: human-associated habitat; material: faeces | place: Denmark | collected 2008/2010 | reverse complement strand
CTTTCAGGAATCTCACGAAACGACCTTTCTTTTCACGTTTGATTTCGTGGAATTGTAAAACTCCATAAACAGAATCTCTGGAAAGACTATATTTCTTCATGGCTTCCTGTACGGTATAGTATTCCGATGAATCATCTTCTATTGTTTTCTTCGACAGATCAAAGTGCAGTTTGGAATAGAATATCTGACCATGTTCTTTCTTTGAAGGGATGTTGTTCCGATAGACATGGGAACGGATGGCTACACGTGTCATTCCGTACTTTTCCTCGATTTCTTCCGGTGTGTACCATTCTGTTAATGCATCATCCGTCTTGTATTTGGCAAAGACAGCATCAATATGCTTCTTGCTATAATAGTTGAACTGCCGGATACGGATTTTTGGGATATTGTTCTCTCTTGTATATGCCCAAATCCATTTTTGCGATACTTTGTACTTTTCGGAAATTTGCTCGGCAGTGTAGTACTCAGTTATATCAAGGTCATCTTTAATTTTTCTTCGTTCATAGGGGCGCGTTTTAAGCATCAGCTCAATGTCGGCTCTGCGAATAATTGACATCCTTGCACTGATTCTTGATGCTCTCAGCTTATCCTCCTTGACGAGCTTATAGATGTATTGACGAGAAACGCCCATCAATTGTGCTGCTTGTGCGAAAGTAAAGTAATCTTGATGGTCTAACTTACTTTTGACTTCTATCAATTCTTGTAATTCACGAAGTTCGATTCTTCGTTCTTTCATACGGTGTTTGTAGCCTTGACTGGCACATTGATGGCTACAATAATTCGTAGTTGTTTTCTTCGCAATGAATGGCTTGCCACACCATTGACAAATTCTTTTTACTTCCATGTTGTTTTCTCCATATTTTTAATGAAACCATATAGTTTTAATTTCGCTTTTTGTCTACCTATGTAAACCATTGTCAACACATGTTGTGGACTACCTCGCTGTGACATCGCGGTTTTTGGTTCACTTGTTTCGCGGTAGAAATACGGTAGAAAAATATGGTGAACAACACTATCCAATCGCTATGAACTGGATTTTGGGTAAATAAAAAAGCCGCTGAATTTCAGCGACTTCATTATAGTTGATTCTAATTCGTTGCGGTTAATTGCGATGTATCATTTTCCGATGCAAAAATGCTGAAAAATATTCTGGAGCACCATATCATTCGTCACTTCCCCTGCAATATCTGAAATGAAGAAAATACACTCCCGTATATCTTGTGAAAGAAAATCTCCGGATATATGCGTGTCAAGCCCATTCTGCACTCGATGAATAGCATCTAAAGCTTTACTTAAAGCTTCATAATGCCTTACGTTTGTCACAATAATATCATTCTGTGTTACCGTAGGTAGATGTGCTGCATTAATAAGCATCTTTTGTAACTCGTCGGTCTGTCTACGTTCTTTTGCCGATATGAAGATAGATTTCGTGTATTCTTTAGAAAAGTCCTTTAATAAAGCAGATAATTCTTTTTTCTGCTTTTCCTCAATCAAATCCGCTTTGTTGAATACAACAATTAGTTGCTTCTCTTCACAACGAGGAATGATCTTTTCTGATAATTGCTTTATCTGGGCAGATGCATCAGATGAATCAATCATCCAAAGTACAATCTCCGCTTGATCCAATTTTTGGAATGTACGTTCGATACCAAGACTTTCAATGGTATCATTTGTTTCCCGGATTCCAGCAGTATCAATGAATCGGAAAGTGATGCCACCTATATTAATAGTATCTTCAATGACATCACGTGTGGTACCATGAATATCACTGACGATTGCTTTATCCTCATTCAGTAATACATTCAGTAAAGTCGATTTTCCCGCATTCGTTTCACCGATGATAGCCACCGGAACACCATTCTTAATGGCATTCCCTACATTGAATGAATGGACCAGTCGGGAGATAACCTGCTCTATTTCATCTGCGAGTTTTCGTAATGCCGAACGATCTGCAAACTCCACGTCCTCCTCACTGAAGTCAAGTTCCAGTTCGATCATGGAAGTAAAGTTTAGCAACTTGTTGCGTAGATCTGTTAACTCTTTACTAAAACCTCCCCGCATCTGACTCATAGCCAAACGATGGGTAGCTGCGGAAGAAGATGCAATCAAATCGGCTACAGCCTCTGCCTGACTTAAGTCCATCTTTCCGTTGAGGAATGCGCGTTGGGTATATTCTCCCGGTTGAGCCATACGACAACCGTTCTTAATCAACAACTGCATCACTTGCTGAAGAATATAAGCAGAACCATGACATGTGATTTCTGTACTGTCCTCTCCCGTATAGGAATGAGGAGCACGGAAAAGACTCACAAGGACTTCGTCTATGACTTCTTCTCCATTATAAATACGCCCGAATGTCAGCGTATAAGGCTTTTGTTCACTAAGTAATTTGCCGGGCTTGGCTGGTTGGAAGATGTGGCTTGTTATAGAAATAGCTTCCGGACCGGAAACACGGATGCTCCCGATAGCACCTCCTTGAGCAGTAGCAATAGCGCAGATAGTATCTTGATTCATTATATTTCTTTTTGGATGATGCAAAGATAATTGTTTCTGAGTAAAAAAAATAAGATTAGACACAACTTGTGCTTTATTTGTTTATATTTGCTGCCATTCAAACAATACACATACAAAATACAATTATAGCCTATGGAGCCGGATACAAATTTATATTCACCGAATGAGAATAATGAAATCATACGGGAGAATTCGCAAAAGATACTTTCTGTACTTGCCGCACATCAAATTGCTTTATGGGAATATGACATTCCGACAGGGAAATGTAGTTTCACCGACGATTACTTCCGTATGTTAGGACTGAAAGAGGCAGGAGTGGTCTTTAAAGATATTGATGATTTCTATCGTTTCGTCTACCCCGAAGATATGAATACCTATCAGACGGCTTTTGCTAATATGCTTGCTTCGGAGTCCAAGACATCTCAGATTCAGGTTCGTTGTGTAGGAGAGCATGGTGAAGTGATTTGGTTGGAGGATCATTTTCTGTCTTATAAAGGGAATGAAGAAGGAGATCCGGATAAACTGTTGGCATATACTGTAAACGTCACCTCCCAATGTGAAAAAGAACAGCATATTAAGCATTTAGAAGAACATAACCGTAAAATAATAGAAGCTTTACCCGAATTTATCTTCATCTTTGACGAGGACTTCTTTATAACGGATGTCTTGATGGCGCCGGGTACGATTCTGCTACACCCGGTAGAAGTACTGAAAGGAGCAGACGGACGAAGTATTTATTCTCCGGAAGTAAGTGATTTGTTTCTCTGTAACATTCGGGAATGTCTGCAGGACGGTAAGCTGAAAGAAATAGAGTATCCATTGGAAGTAGATGGAAGTAAACATTATTTTCAGGCACGCATTGCTCCGTTTGAAGGTAACACTGTGCTGGCGTTGATACACGATATCGGTGATCGTATTCGCCGTTCCGAGGAATTGATAGAAGCTAAGCGTCGTGCAGAGGATGCTGACCGGATGAAGTCTGTATTTCTGGCGAATATGAGTCACGAGATTCGCACTCCGCTGAATGCTATTGTGGGATTTTCGGAGATTATGGCTGTAACGGAAAATGAAGAGGAGAAACATGAATACCTGGAGATTATTCAGAAGAATAGTAATCTGCTGTTGCAGTTGATCAATGATATTCTGGACTTGTCCCGTATAGAATCCGGTAAATCGGAAATGCATTTTCAGCAGGTTGAAATAGCCGGCTTGGTAGACGAAGTAGAGAAGGTGCATCAGTTGAAGATGAAGTTGAATGTGGACTTGAAAGTGGTCCGTCCACAAGGAGAGTTCTGGACTTCTACTGACCGAAACCGCGTGATGCAGGTACTATTCAATTTCTTGTCCAATGCCATTAAGAATACTGAAACGGGGAGTATCACGTTAGGATTGAAGCAGGAGGGAGATTGGCTGAAGCTGTTTGTCAGTGATACAGGCTGTGGAATCCCGGAAGAGAAACTTCCTCAAATCTTTACTCGTTTTGAAAAACTGAATGACTTTGTACAAGGTACCGGACTGGGACTTTCTATTTGTAAAAGTATTGTAGAACGCTTGGGTGGTCGTATTGAAGTCAGTTCAGAACAGGGAAAAGGAAGTACATTTGCACTTTACCTGCCTTATCGGGAGATACCGGCGGAAGTCGTCGAACGGACTCTGTCTACTAAGATTGATTCTGAATCTGTCCGCCATAAAAAGATTTTGGTAGTGGAGGATATCGAATCGAACTTTGCCCAGCTGAATATCTTACTGAAGAAAGAGTATACCATCCTGTGGGTGCGTAACGGACAGGAAGCAATCAATAGTTTTATTCGCGAAAAACCGGATTTGATATTAATGGATATTCGTATGCCTGTGATGGATGGCATTCAGGCTACAGAGAAGATTCGAACTATTTCTCTTTCGGTTCCTATTATTGCAATTACAGCCTATGCGTTCTATACGGAACAACAACAAGCTATTCAGGCAGGATGCAATGCTGTTATCTCCAAACCATATTCTTTGGAGAAGCTGAAAGAAACGATAGAAACCTATATTGGATAATTAATTTTCTAAAAGGAAACCAACATTCTGAAAGTTAGATTGTTATTAAAGTAATAATAACAATCTAATTTTTGTTGGAATATGGAGAAAGTGAAAAAGATAGTCCTCATAGGGGCTAGCGGCTTTGTTGGTTCTGCTCTGTTGAATGAGGCGTTGAATCGTGGCTTTGAAGTGACAGCCGTAGTTCGTCATCCCGAAAAAATAAAGATAGAGAACGAGCATCTGAAAGTAAAGAAAGCGGATGTCTCTTCACTCGATGAAGTATGCGAAGTTTGTAAAGGAGCCGATGCTGTAATCAGTGCATTCAATCCGGGATGGAATAATCCTGATATATATGACGAAACCATCAAAGTGTATCTGACTATCATTGATGGAGTGAAGAAAGCAGGGGTGAATCGCTTTCTGATGGTGGGTGGTGCCGGATCACTGTTTATTGCGCCGGGATTGCGACTGATGGATTCGGGTGAAGTTCCTGAAAATATTCTGCCCGGAGTTAAAGCTTTAGGAGAATTTTATTTGAACTTCCTGATGAAGGAGAAAGAGATAGACTGGGTATTTTTCTCTCCGGCAGCAGATATGAGACCGGGAGTGCGCACCGGACGTTATCGTTTGGGCAAAGATGATATGATTGTGGACATCGTGGGTAACAGCCATATTTCTGTAGAAGACTATGCGGCTGCGATGATTGACGAGTTGGAACATCCCAAACATCATCAGGAGAGATTTACAATTGGCTATTGATTAAGAGGTTAATCATTATATAAATTTGCTTGTGTAAAATTTGAGTTAACAAGTAAAAATAATGGCTTGAGGCATACATTTTGACGTATGGTTCAAGCCATTTCTTATTTTATTTTCCGATATTTGCATTGTGTCGGTATTGTAACACAAAATGAAACAAAGAAGAAATACTTAATGATATTCTGAACTATGATATTCAAACAAGAAACTCAAATCTTAAAATGTACCTTTGAGAAGGAACATTTTTCTAAAGTAAAAGCTGCCTTCAAAGATAGATGGCCTGTTGTATATATTATCGAGGATGATGAAAAGGGACAAGCCTATATAGGAGAGTCTACAAATATATGTACCAGGATTTGTGATCATTGGAATAATACCGAACGCAGAGCTTTGAAAAACATATATATTATCTTTAATAAAGTCTTTAATAAATCTGTAATCCTGGATCTTGAAGCGTTTCTTATCGGATATATTGTAGCTGATGGTAAATATAGACTCCAGAATGGCAATGGTGGCCAGCATGTTCATAACTATTATTTGCGTGATGAATATCAGAGAGAGTTCAGACACATTTGGCAGCTTCTTCAGGATGAAGGTGTTGTCAGGCATGGAATTACTCTTCTTGAGAATCAAGACTTATTTAAATATTCTCCATATAAGATTTTGAATTTGGACCAATTTAATGTTGCTGTGCAAATTCTTACCGATCTGAAATATGATTTAGGGAATAATAATCAATCCCGTTCTTTTATAATTGATGGAGGGGCAGGTACCGGTAAGTCTATTCTTGGAATTTATTTGCTGAAGCTGTTGATTGATGCAAAGAGTTCACCTGCATGGACTGCGGAAGAAGAAGCATTGGATGAGAATCTTAGTTATATAATTGGCCATTTGAGCCCGAACTTAAGAGTTGGGTATGTAGTTCCTACACAAAGTTTTCGTGAGACATTGAAAAAAGTTTTTGATGGAATACAGGGACTTGATTCTAAAATGGTACTTAGCCCCGAAGATGTTGCCAACTCGGGTGAAGGTTTATATGATCTTCTGATTGTTGATGAATCACATCGTTTGAGGCGTCGTCGTGCATTATTTAATTATGGATCGTATGATAAAGCTAACAAGGCATTAGAGTTAGATGAAGAAGCGACGGAATTGGACTGGATACTGAAAAAAAGCCGGTATCAGCTATTCTTTTATGATTCCAGACAATCGGTGAAGCCTTCTGATGTGGAAGCACTAAGATTTTTCTCATTGTCTCAGCAAGAGGATACCCGGAACTATAAGCTTACTTCTCAGATGAGGTGTAAGGGTGGAAATGATTACATAGAATATATTAACAATATATTGGAGTGTCAACAAGAAGAAATGCTCACTTTTGGTTCATCCTATGAACTACTGTTGTTTGAGGATGTTGAAGACATGGTATCTGCAATTAAAGAGAAAAATAATAAAATGGGGCTCTGTCGGAATATGGCGGGGTATGCCTGGCCTTGGAAGACGCACAAAATGAAACTGTCTAAAATTCAAAAAGAAGGATTATATGATATTGAGATAGAAAACAAATACGAGGTAAATAATGCGCATAAGTACATTTGGAATACTACCCAAAGAGACTGGATAAACTCAGAAAATTCAATTAATGAGATAGGCTGTATACATACGACGCAGGGGTATGATTTAAATTATGCAGGTGTGATAATAGGTTGGGAGATAGACTATGATCCTATAAATAATATTATTACTGTATCTAAGGATATGTATCAAGATGCCAAAGGCAAAGAAAAGGTGGATGAAAAAATATTGCGTAATTATATAAAGAATATTTATGCTACTCTTTTGGAAAGAGGTATGTACGGAACTTATATCTATGTGTGCAATGAATCTTTGAGAGATTACTTTAAAAGATTCTTTACCTTTGTTCCTCATCGCACCAAAGGCTAAAATATTCCTCTTATTTGAAACTTTATATATGAATCAATAAAAAGACCTTCACTAAAGGATCATTAATGGTTTTAGTGAAGGTCTTACATTGTAATTGATATTATCCTATATCCTATCGAGCACAGTCTGAATCAGTGTATCGATCGTATTCTTATATCCGGTATTAGCCTCTTTGATTAGTCGGTTGGCTATCACCATACAGACGGTCATCGCCTTATGTCCCATCAGTCGGCTAAGTCCTGCAAGTGCCGAACTCTCCATTTCGAAGTTGGTAATCTTAAAGCCTTTATATTCAAATGCTTCAATCTTATCATTTTGTTTCGGGTCTGCTAATGGAATGCGGAGTTCACGTCCTTGTGGTCCAAAGAAGCCTCCTGCAGCGATAGTTACACCGCGTACCATATCTTTTTTAGCGATCCGGTCAATCAGTTCTTCACTGGCATCGATAACATAAGGCGCAGGGGCACACATATTTCCCGACCAGCCCATGTGATTAAGGAAAGCACGTTCGAAAGGAAGATCGCATACCGCATTACGTCCGGCATAGAAATTCAATAATCCGTCGAAACCGATAGATTTCTGTGAGCAGACGAAGGTGCCTACCGGAGTATTTGGCTGCAATCCGCCACATGTACCGATACGTACTAACTCCAGTTGGCGGAACTTTTCTTTTTCTTCCCGTGTCTCGAAGTCGATGTTGGCAAGCGCATCCAGTTCGTTCATAACGATGTCGATATTATCGCAACCAATTCCGGTAGAAACCACTGTGATTCGTTTACCTTTATATGTACCCGTGATTGTTTTGAATTCGCGGCTTTCCACTTCGCATTCTTTGTTTTCAAAGTGAGAAGCTACGAGTGCTACACGTCCGGGATCTCCTACAAGGATCACTTTATCTGCCAGCCATTCAGGCTTTACGTGAAGATGGAATACCGAGCCGTCTTCGTTGATAATCAGTTCAGAGGATGGAAAGTACTTTTTCATGTTATTGAACGGTTTTAGTTTTACAATAAGTCGTATATAAATAGAAACGCCGGAACCGGATTTTAGTTCGGAAGAGGTATCTTTCTTTTCTTTTGCAAGTTTGTCAAAGAGAAGATACGCTGATGAACTGAATAGGAATCGGGTTCCGGCGTTTGGTAGACTATTTACTCAACGGCTGGTTGGTGGCACCACCAGCCGTTGGTTTGGCAATGTTTTCGCGCATTGAAGTGTCGGCTTCGATATTTTTCATACGGTAATAATCCATTATACCCAGATTGCCGTTACGGAAGGCTTCTGCCATTGCCTTAGGTACTTCCGCTTCCGCTTCGATTACTTTGGCACGTGCTTCCTGTGCCTTAGCTTTCATTTCTTGTTCGGAAGCGACAGCCATTGCACGACGTTCTTCTGCTTTAGCCTGTGCGATGTTTTTGTCTGCATTAGCCTGGTCAATCTGCAAAGCTGCACCAATGTTTTTACCTATATCGATATCCGCGATATCAATAGACAGAATTTCAAAAGCGGTCCCTGCATCCAATCCCTTACGAAGTACAAGTTTAGAGATAGAATCCGGATTCTCGAGTACAGACTTATGGTTTTCGGAAGAACCGATGGAAGAAACGATACCTTCACCTACACGGGCGAGAATTGTATCTTCTCCGGCACCACCGACCAGCTGCTTGATGCTGGCACGTACCGTTACACGAGCTTTTGCTATCAGCTGGATACCATCTTTGGCTACCGCAGTAACAGGAGGAGTATCAATCACTTTCGGGTTTACAGACATCTGAACAGCTTCAAACACATCACGTCCGGCAAGGTCAATGGCAGTTGCCATCTGGAAAGACAGTTCGATGTTCGCTTTCGATGCGGATACTAGCGCATGAACAACTTTTTCTACATGTCCTCCGGCAAGGTAGTGGGCTTCCAGTTCATCGCGGGTGATGTTTTTCAGTCCGGCTTTGTGAGCTTCAATCATGCCCGGGACAATGATATACGGCGGAACATTACGGATACGCATCAGGAAGAGTTGAATCAACGAGATGTTAACGCCTGATACTTTAGCCGACAACCAAAGGAAGAACGGCACATAATGGAAAAATAGTATTAGGAAAATAATACCTCCAACAATCAGAACGATAGGTAAGTACAAAGATGTTTCCATTGATAATTATATTAAGTGAATATTATATTTTGTGTTTCTCAACCAGAATGGTGCCATCGGTAATGCGGCTTACGATAATCGGTGTTTTCTCATTAAGGAAACCATCGATGGATCTTACTTCCACGATATTACCGTTGATCTCAGCATAACCGATTTGGGCCAGACGGGTAGTGCTGATACCTTTATCGCCTACTTTTACATTTTCTTCCGCACTCCGGTCTACCTTCGAATCGATATCTTTTTTCAAAGCCAGCTTATCCAGCATTTTCGAACGCATGAACCAGATCAGTGACCCGATGCAGGCAAGAGCTGATATTCCCAGAGTAACGAATCCTCCCGCCATGCCCATATTGGCAAATGCATAGTAGTTAGCATAGAGGATGCAAGCCAATGCCGAAATACCTGCGAGGCTGATTCCGGGTATGACAAACAGTTCCACTAAAAATAGTATCACTGCAGCAATAATGAGAACGGCGATAATTAGTATGTCCATAACTCTGTATTATTTTGATTTTGTTTTTTCAGCATTGCGCACACTCACTCCGAGAGCATCCAGCTCTACATTCATTTGCAGAATCCTTTTTTCCAGATCGAGTATAGCGGGAGCCAGTTTTTCTTTTCCTTGTTGGTTGGCAGTTGCGTACTGTTGACGGAGGCCATCCAGCTTATCTTCCTGTTGCAGATAATCTTTTTCCAGTTGCCGGTAACTTTGGAAAAGTTGTTTGGCTTTAGGAGATTGGAAGTCACTCAGGAGGTAATAAGTTGTGTTGTCATCAATGACAAATTCGAAGTCAACTACACGGCGTTCCTGCGGTTTATGATTGATTGCTTCTTTCAGACGCTGCAATGCTTCTGCAACTGTATTTTCATCTTTCCATGTTTCTTTTAGCGAATGAATCTGTGCCAGACGGATCATTTGCTGCGGGTCCATCGCTTCATAGTTATAAGTCTGTTTGGATGAATTGGGAATGAATACATAGATGCAGACTTTTTCTTCGGGTTGGAAACGATCGGAGGCAAACCAACCTAGATTATTGTATTCGTCGATGACGTACATGTAATCGTTGTAAGGAGAATTGAATGGCATTCCTACATTTTCCGGTGTTAAATACGAATCTGTATTTGTGTTATAGCGAGTGACAAAGATGTCGTACCCTCCTAATCCTTCACCATCAGTTGCATAATAGATGGTAACACCGTCCGACAGTACAAACGGGTAGTTGGCATTTCCGGACTCGTTGATGCTACCGGGTAACGGACGTCCGTTGCTCCATTCATTCAGCAATTTGTTTTTGGAGAAAATGTCCAGATTTCCTCTTTCTCCCTTTTCACTATAATAGATTTTATTTCCGATTTCTGTTTCATAAACTGTTCCCGGATGATCTCCTTCAGTCTGGAAAAACTCATTAAACATGAACAACTTGCCCGACTCTTCGCTGATTTTGTACGCACTCAGGAAGTTTGCCTTGTCTACCACAAAGCTGTCGATGATACAAACATCCTCTACTCCTTTGAGCATACGCAGATCGGCTTTGCTTTTCTCCAGCAGAGCTTCGGCCTCTTCTGTCGATCTTTTGCGTTTAGTGAGGTCGGCAATATATTCCTCGAAACAGTTGACTGCATCTTCGAAGCGGTACGTATCGTTGTAGGCTTGTCCCAGATACAGTTGTCCACCGGCTACCCGTCTTTTTACGGCAGTCTCAAGATACTTGACTGCCTCTTCCGGCTCGCCGGTTTTCAGGCAGCAGACACCATACCAATAGCTGTAGTTGCCATTGGACGGTTGAGATTTGGCATATTTCTGAAATACAGGTTTGGCTTGTTCATAGTCGCCTTTTGTGAATAAGGCGCGTGCCTGTTCCAATGTTTGTGCAGATGCTCCGCCAAGGAAGAAGCTGCAAATTAAAAATAGAATATATTTTCTTTTCATTGTTTTATTCAATAATCCATGCATCAATTGTTCAAAAGTACAAATTTATTAGAAATAAACCCTTTTTCAGAGATTCTATTATGTTAATTCTTCTTTAAATCATTCTTTTCGCTTACTTTTGCAGCC
>OBXH01001465.1_pt1 | contig 11511 bp, 7 predicted proteins | sample 1538101 | NCBI WGS metagenome assembly OBXH01 (sample SAMEA2580141, study PRJEB22360) | human gut metagenome | biome: human gut; feature: human-associated habitat; material: faeces | place: Denmark | collected 2008/2010 | reverse complement strand
AAAGCTGACGCAAAAAAAGCCGATGTAAAATCTGATGCAGTAAAAGCCGAAGTTAAAAAAGAGGCGAAAGCGGATGATGTGGCAGAAAAAGTATCTGAGAAAAAAGAAACGGTTGTAGCGCAACAAGTGGCAACGGCTCAGAAACCACGCGTAATTCCTGCTGAAAAAGCATCGAAAGAAAGTGCTAAGCATAAACAGAAAAAAGCGGTATTGAATGTGTTAGAAAAGCAATATAAACAAGTTCGTTGTTCTGCTGATGCGAAAAACTTAAGCGGTGATAGTTTCTGCCGTCAAGAAGAACGCCGTTTATTCTTAGAAATTCAACGTATTAAAGATGAATTAAGAGGGATTAAGGCATAATCTCACTCTTACCCATATGAGGGCGTGATCAATTTGCCCTCAAAATTAAAAAATAGATTTTTTGTGACCGCACTTTATGAACGATATTACCTTTTATCAACGGTTCGAAGCTGATATTCTCGCCGGGCGTAAAGCTATCACCATTCGGGATAAATCCGAAAGCCATTTTAAAGTAGGCGATATTTTGCGTGTTGGGCGGTTTGAAAATAATCAATATTTCTGCACCATTGAAGTGTTAAGTGTATCGCCGATTACTTTTGATGAACTGACGGAGCAGCATGCGGCACAGGAAAATATGAGTTTGGCGGAATTGAAAGAGGTGATTAAGGCGATTTATCCTAGTGAAGATAAGTTCGTATTAATCAATTTTAAGATAAAATAATCAGAGGGAATCATGCATATAAAATATATTAGAGTCATTTTATTGCTTCCTATTTTTCAGTCGTTGTCTGCATGTCTTAGTTTCGATGGGATATATCCGAAGTATAAAGATTATGCAGGTAGTGACTATGGCACATTAAGTGTAAAAAATTACGCAACTCATCTTATAACTATTTATAAGAAAGATGATGTTAAGCAATGTTTAGTACAAGATGGCCCTCGAAGAGTTTTAGTTTTACGTGAGCTTTTTCTACCTGATTTTCAAAATGGAGTATTTAATAATTCACCATTTAAAGACTCCGAAAAATATTTATCTGAAAGTAGAGTAAAGGCTGGATCCTATGTGCAATTAACAAAAAGATCTAATAATTCCAATATAAGCTCTCAAACTTTTAAATTTATTATTGAGAATAAAGGGTATTATTATTTTCAACGAATAGCTAATAAACCTATACCAATTTTAAAGATGGATGAGGATATTAATGAGATTTTCTATCTTTTGCCGGATAAAAATGGGACTTATAAAAAGGATACCTATAGTGAAACAACAAAGAGACATTATACATTAGATGGATTACTCAGCGAAAACGATACTATTATTCGTTATAAGAATGAAATTCCCGCAAAAAAATGGGATCTTCCTGAATGTGAGTAGTTAGATTGTAAGTTAGTTAAAGAGAAAATAAATGACACAAAAATTCGAAATGGCAGACCGTTTTAATCCGTCTGCGGTAGAACAAGCCCTTTATCAACATTGGGAAGATAGCGGTTATTTTAAACCGTCTGAAAATAAAAACGTGCCGAGCTATTGTATTGCGATTCCGCCACCGAACGTAACAGGTTCCCTACACATGGGGCATGCTTTCCAACAAACTTTAATGGATACGTTAATCCGTTTTAACCGTATGGAAGGGCATAATACCTTATGGCAAGCGGGGACAGACCATGCGGGGATCGCCACCCAAATGGTGGTGGAGCGTAAAATCGCCGCAGAAGAAGGCAAAACTCGCCACGATTATGGTCGTGAAGCGTTCATCAACAAAATCTGGGATTGGAAAGCTTATTCTGGTGGTACAATTAGCCAACAAATGCGTCGTTTAGGTAACTCTATAGACTGGGAACGTGAGCGTTTCACCATGGACGATGGCTTATCGAATGCGGTAAAAGAAGTGTTTGTTCGCTTGCACGAAGAAGGTTTGATTTACCGTGGCAAACGCTTAGTAAACTGGGATCCAAAACTTCACACTGCGATTTCTGATTTAGAAGTGGAAAATAAAGAGAGCAAAGGCTCGCTTTGGCATTTCCGTTATCCGTTAGCAAACGGTGCCAAAACGGCAGATGGTAAAGATTATTTAGTGGTGGCAACCACGCGTCCAGAAACCATGTTGGGCGATACGGCGGTGGCGGTGCATCCTGAAGATGAACGTTATCAATCTTTAATCGGTAAAACAGTGGTTCTGCCATTGGCAAACCGTGAAATTCCGATTATTGCCGATGAATATGTAGATCGTGAATTCGGTACAGGTGTGGTGAAAATTACCCCTGCGCACGACTTCAATGACTACGAAGTGGGTAAACGTCACAACTTGCCGATGGTTAACGTGTTAACTTTAAATGCAGATATTCGTGATGAAGCGGAAATTATCGGTACTGACGGAAAACCACTTGCGGGTTATGAAGCGACTATCCCAGCTGATTACCGCGGCTTAGAGCGTTTCGTTGCACGTAAGAAAATCGTGGCAGATTTTGAAGCGCTAGGTTTATTAGACGAAATTAAACCGCACGATTTGAAAGTACCTTATGGCGATCGTGGTGGTGTGCCGATTGAGCCGATGTTAACCGACCAATGGTATGTGAGCGTGAAACCGCTTGCTGATGTGGCGATTAAAGCGGTGGAATATGGCGAAATCCAATTCGTGCCGAAACAATACGAAAACCTTTACTTCTCTTGGATGCGCGATATCCAAGATTGGTGTATTTCTCGCCAACTTTGGTGGGGACACCGCATTCCTGCATGGTATGATGCAGAAGGCAATGTTTATGTTGCACGTAACGAAGAAGAAGTGCGGTCAAAATATAACTTAGATTCTGCGGTTGAACTTAAACAAGATGAAGACGTGCTAGATACGTGGTTCTCATCTGGCTTGTGGACGTTCTCTACTTTAGGTTGGCCAGAGCAAACTAAAGAACTCAAAATGTTCCACCCAACGGATGTGTTAATCACGGGCTTCGACATCATCTTCTTCTGGGTTGCACGTATGATTATGTTCACGATGCACTTTGTGAAAGATGAAAATGGCAAACCACAAGTGCCATTCAAAACGGTGTATGTAACAGGCTTGATCCGTGATGAAAACGGACAAAAAATGTCGAAATCGAAAGGTAACGTGCTTGACCCAATCGATATGATTGACGGTATCAGCCTTGACGATTTACTTGAAAAACGTACTGGCAACATGATGCAGCCGCAATTAGCAGAGAAAATTGCTAAAGCGACCCGCAAGGAGTTTGCGGAGGGCATTGCTGCTCACGGTACAGACGCATTACGTTTCACATTAGCTGCATTGGCTTCAAACGGTCGTGATATTAACTGGGATATGAAACGTTTGGAAGGTTACCGTAACTTCTGTAACAAATTGTGGAATGCAAGCCGTTTCGTCTTAACGAATGATAAATTAGATTTAAGCGAAGGCGAGATCGAATTTTCATTAGCCGATCGTTGGATTCAATCAGAATTCAACCGCACAGTGGAAACTTTCCGTAACTCATTAAGCCAATATCGTTTCGATCTTTGTGCCAATGTGATTTATGAGTTTACTTGGAACCAATTCTGCGACTGGTATTTAGAATTGACTAAACCAGTATTTGCAAACGGTAATGCAGCACAAATCCGTGCGGCAAGCCAAACCTTGGTTCATGTGTTAGAAAAATTATTACGCTTAGCACACCCGCTTATTCCATTTATTACCGAAGAAATTTGGCAAAAAGTTAAAGGGTTTGTGGGCATTACGGCTGACAGCATTATGTTACAACCTTTCCCACAAGTAGAAGAGAACGGCTTTGATCCAGAAGCAGAAGCTGAAATTGAGTGGTTAAAAGAAGTGATCGTTGCGGTACGTAATATTCGTGCAGAAAGCAACATCGCACCAAGCAAAGGCTTAGATCTGTTATTCCGTAATTTAAGTGCTGAAAATGCAAGAATTCTTGAAAAACAGACCGATCTTTTAAAAGCGATGGCGAAATTAGATAACGTTCAAGTGTTAGCGGCAAACGAAACCGCACCACTTGCCGTAGCGAAACTCGTTGGCAATGCTGAATTGCTTGTGCCAATGGCTGGCTTTATCAATAAAGAAGCAGAGCTTGCCCGTTTAACTAAAGAGATTGAAAAATATCAAAACGAAGTTAAACGTATCGAAAACAAACTCAGCAACGAAGCTTTCGTGGCTAAAGCACCAGAAGCAGTGATTGCAAAAGAGCGAGAAAAACAAGCAGAATACCAATCTGGATTAGAAAAAATCCAAGAGCAGTATAAAGCGATTGAAGCGCTTTAATAGATTCATGAAAAACGCTGATTAAAATCAGCGTTTTTTGTTTCATCGTATATTATTTATTGCTCAATATTAATATTGTCTTGAGATTGGGAACTTATTTTAGTAAGTGTTTTTCTTTATTTTATGCAGTGTTTATTGATGAATGATTTTGCTATAATCCACGGCAATTTTTATTTCGGACTAATTTGATATGAACAAGAAATTTACCTTTATTGATTTATTTGCTGGTGTTGGGGGGTTTCATTTTGCACTTAAAGAGCTTGGAGGGGAGTGCGTATTTGCAAGTGAATGGGACGAAAATGCCCAAAAAACGTATGAAGCGAACCACGGAATAAAGCCATTTGGCGACATCACCAAGCCTGAAATAAAAGCTCTAATTCCTGAAAAATTTGATGTGCTTTGTGCGGGTTTTCCTTGTCAGGCTTTTTCTATTGCGGGATATCAAAAAGGATTTTCTGATAGTCGTGGTACTTTGTTTTTTGATATTGAGCAGATCATTGAAAAACATCGCCCTAAAATTGTTTTTTTAGAAAATGTGAAAAATCTTGTTGTGCATGATAGAGGTAATACATTTAAAGTGATTTTAGATATATTAGAAAAGAAATTGAATTATCAAGTTTTCTATAAAGTTATGAATAGTTGCGAATATGCAAATATTCCTCAAAATAGAGAACGTATTTTTATAGTTGCTTTTGATAAAGATAGTGATTTAGACTTCTCTCAATTCACTTTCCCTGAAAAAATCACATTAACAAAAACGATTCACGATATTTTAGATCACGAAAAACAAGATGAAAGCTATTATTATGATAAATCAAAATATATTTCTTTATTAAAAGAAGAAATGAAATCAAAAGATACACTTTATCAATGGCGCAGAGTTTATGTTCGTGAAAACAAAAATGGTATTTGTCCAACATTAACAGCTAATATGGGAACGGGAGGACATAATGTTCCATTGAGAATAGATGATTTCGGTATTAGAAAATTAACACCAAAAGAATGTTTCGCATTTCAGGGCTATGATATGAATAAATTTGTTATGCCAAATATCGCCAAAAGTAAACTTTATATGCAAGCTGGTAATAGTGTAACTGTGCCATTAGTTAAGCGAGTGGCTGAACAGTTTTTGAAGGTGCTTTAAGATGCCAAATTTAAAAATAAATTCCGAATATGTAGAGTTATTGAAAATAATATCCTCACTATCAGGATTATTTTCAGATAATAATGTGCCTTATTTATATTATAGAAATGCCGAAAATTTATTGTTACGCTTTGGGTGCTAAAAATTTAAGTAGAGATGATACTGCTTTTGATGCATTGCTTGACATAAATGGCAATAATATAGGTGTCGGGCTAAAAACATTTATCTGCCAAGGAAATTCTAGCAAAGAAAAAATTGCAGAATTTAATCATCTTTCATCAACATTTATCAGTAAAGATCTCGAAGAGTTAGCAAGAATGATTTCTAATGCTAGAAATCAAAGAATTATGTTTGCTCAACGAATGTATAAGATTAATACGGCTATTTATCATCTAGTATCAAGAAAGGAGAATGAACTTAGAATTTTTGAGGAAAATTATGATTTGATAAATATTGATGAAATTAAGCTAGGGAAATGCACCCAAAGTAGTTTGGTTTTTCAAGATGATAAGCATTATTATAGCTATAATTATTCAAAGAGCACCTTATTTAAGAAATTCATAATTCCTCAAGAGTATCATAGTATCCCAGTGGAAATAATTTCAGACCCTTATCAGCTATTACTAGGTTTAAAATCAGTCTTGGAGAATGAAAGAAAAATGCAAGTTCCTCAATATGAAAGAATTGTGTTACCACTTTATTCAACTAGAGATAATGACGTGCCTGAACACAGTGGATTGAATCAGTGGAATGCGAATGGTAGAAGCCGTAGCTTAGATGAAGTGTATATTCCAGTTCCATCATTTATCAGAAATAATTATTCTTCATTCTTTCCTGAAAGAGACAAACCTTTTAATTTAACAACGCCTGATGGAAAAATTCTTAATGCTAAAATTTGTCAAGAAAATGGTAAAGCATTAATGACTAATCCTAATTCTGCTCTTGCTGACTGGCTACTTCGTCAATTATTGAATTTAAAAGAAGGTGAATTAGCTACAATGGCAAGATTGCAATTAATGGATTGTGATAGTGTTGTTATTACTAAAATTAGTGATACAGAATATCGAATAGATAAAGCAAAATTTGGAGCATATAGAGAATTTAGTTTTCAATAATAAAAATGATCAATGCCATAATGATCTGACCGCTTTTTATTTTCTACAATATTGTTATAAGTCGAAAAATCCACTCTAGTTATTCAACACTTCAAGCAATGCTTGAACAGGGTGTTTCAAGATAGCTTTTTCATATCGCTTCACTTGGCTACGGCAGGAATAGCCGGTCGCGAGGCAATGATTCGGATCTTTACCTTGTAATTTTTTGCCCCATGATACGTCATAAATGTCTTTCGACATGGTTTGATTTTGTACTTCATGACCAAATACGCCCGCCATTCCACAGCAACCGACTTTTTCGACCTTTAAGGTTTGTCCAAATCGCGCGAAAATATGCTGCCATTCTTTTGGGCTGTTTGGCATAAAGGTGGATTCAGTACAATGAGGGAATAAATGCCACTCAAAAGTGCGGTCAGATTTCGCGATATTTTTCACCGCACTTTGTAATGCCTTACTTTCTAATTGATTGGTCAGCCATTCGTGCGCTGTGAGTACATGGAAGTCACCGCGAGAATCGCCTAATGCCTCTTTATATTCATCTCGATAAGAAAGCACAATCGCAGGATCTACACCGACCAAAGGCACATTTAATTTAGCAACGCGATTTAAAAACTCCGCTTGTGTTTTTGCTGTTTTACTAAAGCGAGTTAAAAAACCTTTAATATGCATGGCTTTGCCATTCGGTTTAAAAGGCAGAATGATTGGCTCAAAACCTAGTTTTTGTGTGAGAGCCACGAAATCCCGAACTACTTTAGCATCGTAATAAGAGGTATAAGGATCTTGTACGATAAATAGCATATTGGCTTTTTCTGTGGCAATGAGACTTTCCAACTCTTCTAATTTTTTGCCTTGGTAGCCAATTTCGACTAATTGTTGTTGAAGGTTAGGCTCAGAAAGGAGAGGCAAGTCAGTCATACCCAGTGTTTTTTCAACCAAGCGTTGTGTGACTTTGAGCTTGGTGAAATAATTGAACAATGCCGGTTGTTTCGCCATATAAGGTGCTGCCACTTCTAAATTCGCCACAATATGATCTTTGGCTGGACGCAAATACCGGCTGTGATAAAAATGGAAAAATTTTGCACGGAAACTTGGTACATCAATTTTAATCGGGCATTGGCTTGCACAGGCTTTACAAGCCAGACAAGTATCCATTGCTGCCTTCACTTCATTTGAGAAATCATATTCGCCACGCCATTTCTGTACGCTATTGCGGAAACGTTCCACAAGTGCGGTCAGTTTTACTTGCGTTTTATGAAAATCTAATTGATCAGGCGAGACGTTTTCATTCGCCATTAATCGCAACCATTCACGCACCATCGCGGCTCCCCCTTTTTGCGAGAATACGCGATTTTTACTCACTTTCATGGAAGGGCACATAATGCTGTGCTCATCAAAGTTAAAGCAAAGCCCGTTACCGTTACAATTCATTGCACCTTTGAATTCGTTTCGCATCTGAATCGGGATTTGGCGATCATTGTCCGCTCGCATCGGTGAGAGAATCGAATAGAGTTCCGCATCGCTGTTAAGTGGCGTACAGATTTTGCCTGGGTTGAGACGATTGTTTGGGTCAAATAAAAATTTTATATAACATAATTCTTGCCAAAGTTCAGGGGTAAAGAATTTCTCCCCATAATGAGAGCGTACGCCTTTTCCATGTTCCCCCCATAACAAACCGCCATATTTTACCGTGAGTTCAGCTACTTCATCTGAAATTTGTTTAAAGAGTTTAACTTGTTCTTTATCGCATAGGTCTAAAGCAGGGCGAACATGCAATACGCCAGCATCAACATGGCCAAACATCCCATATTGCAGATTGTGACTATCTAATAAGGCTCTAAATTCTGCAATGTAATCCGCAAGATGTTCTGGTGGCACACAGGTATCTTCCACAAAAGGAATCGGTTTGGCTGCACCTTTCGCATTACCTAATAGTCCCACCGCTTTTTTACGCATGGCATAAATACGTTCAATAGAAGGCAAGTCAGAACAAAGTTGATAACCGATAATATGATCTTGGCCTTGTGCAATTTTTTCATCTAATTGCTGACAAAGTGCGGTCACTTGGCTGTCAATTTTAGCTTGATTGTTGCCCGCATATTCCACAATGTTTAAACCCAGAATTGGATTTTGTTCTTCTTCTGTTAAAAGTTCTTTCACTGAATGCCAAATAATATCTTGCTTAGCAAGGTTCAACACTTTGGAATCGACGGTTTCAACGGAAAGGGCATTGGCTTTCACCATAAAAGGCGCATTGCGAAGGGCAGCATCAAATGAGCTGTACTTCACATTAATTAAGGTACGATATTTAGGAATCGGCAATAAATTGAGTTTGGCTTCGCAGATAAACGCAAGTGAACCTTCTGACCCCGTTAAAATTCGGGTGAGATTAAATTCACTTTCATCTTTATTAAAGACATTCTTAAGATCGTAACCGGTGAGAAAGCGATTGAGTTGTGGTAAATCTTGAATGATTGAGGCGCGTTTCTCTTTACAACGTTGGAAAATTGTTTGATGTAACGTTTTTCCATTTTCTGCAAGCGGGTAGTTTTCTAAAACATCTTCAGATTTGACCGCACTTGTATCTAATATTTCACCATTCATCAAAACAGAACGTAATGCTAAAACGTGATCGGAGGTTTTTCCGTATTGTAATGAGCCTTGACCAGATGCATCGGTATTAATCATTCCACCGAGGGTTGCTCGATTACTGGTGGATAGTTCTGGCGCAAAGAATAAACCGTGAGGTTTTAAAAATTGGTTTAGTTGGTCTTTTACTACGCCTGCTTGTACGCGAACCCAACGTTCTTCTATATTAAGCTCCAAAATGCCCGTCATGTGGCGAGAGAGATCGACAATAATGTTGTTATTAATAGATTGTCCATTGGTACCCGTGCCACCACCGCGAGGTGTAAAGGTTAGATGAAGGTATTTCTCTTGATTAGCTAATTTGGTAATGCGTACCATATCGGCAACAGATTTAGGGAACAAAATAGCCTGAGGAAGTTGTTGATAGACGCTGTTATCTGTCGCAAGACTTAAACGGTCGGCATAATTTGAGGCAATATCACCTTCAAAATGCTGTTTTTGGAGTTCGCTAAGATAATCACTTACCACATTATTAAGTTGTGGCACATTAGAAAGACGGGGCAACATAAAATCACTCACACATAAATATAAATAGAGAAGAAAGTGAATTTGATGATATATGAAGCTCAAAAAAAGTCGATTTGAACAAAAGATATTTTTTGTTAGAATAGAAAACGGGTTAAAAATTAACCCGTTTTTTGTGAATGAACGTTCATTTTAGAGGTTGTTTGTCTATAAAATAACCAAAAGGGGCAAAAAAAGTTTGATCTTTGGTGTTTTTATAGGATAATAACCATACTTTTGAACGTTCCTTTGGCTATGGCAAAGGAATTGAATTTGTCAAAAGGATAAGTTAGGGCAAATTCAAAACCCTAGTTAAGCAATGTTTAGAGTGTTTCTTTTTTATAAAGTTCACAATAAACAAGGAAACTTTTCTTAATTAATAACGATGACTAAATAGAGGACATCAAAATGAAAAAAACTGCAATCGCATTAGTCGTTGCTGGTTTAGCAGCAGCTTCAGTAGCTCAAGCAGCTCCACAAGAAAACACTTTCTATGCAGGTGTTAAAGCTGGTCAAGCATCTTTCCACGATGGTATCAAAGCTAACACTGTAGTTAACTCTACTAATGCATACTCTGATTTTGGTGCTGGTTACAACCGTAACTCTTTCACTTACGGTGTATTCGGTGGTTACCAAATCTTAAATCGTGACAACTTAGGTTTAGCGGTTGAATTAGGTTACGATGACTTCGGTCGTGTTAAATTCAAAGACGCAGGTAAAGTAGCATTCAAACACACTAACCACGGTGCTCACTTAAGCTTAAAAGGTAGCTATGGTTTAGGCGGTTTAACTTCTGCTTTAGAAGGTTTAGACTTCTACGGTCGTGCTGGTGCAGCTTTAGTACGTTCAGACTACAAATTCTATGACACAGCAACTGGTGCACGTGATCACGAAGAAGGTCGTCACAGCTTACGCGTTTCTCCAGTGTTCGCTGCTGGTTTCGAATATGCATTACCTTCATTACCAGAGTTAGCATTACGTTTAGAATACCAATGGTTAGCTCGCGTAGGTAAATTACGTACTCAAGATACTCACAATAGTTCTCAAGACTACAACCCATGGATCGGTTCTATCAACGCTGGTTTATCTTACCGTTTCGGTCAAGGTGCTGCTCCAGTTGTTGCACCTGAAGTTGTAAGCAAAACTTTCAACTTAAGCTCTGATGTAACTTTCGCTTTCGGTAAAGCTAACTTAAAACCACAAGCTAAAGCAACTTTAGACGGTATCTACGGTGAAATCGCTCAAATCAACAATGCTAATGTAGCTGTTGCTGGTTATACAGACCGTATCGGTAAAGATGCACCAAACGTGAAATTATCACAACGTCGTGCAGACTCTGTAGCTAACTACTTAGTAGCTAAAGGTGTTCCAGCTCAAAGCATCTCTGCAGTTGGTCACGGTAAAGCTAACCCAGTTACAGGTTCTACTTGTGACGCGGTTAAAGGTCGTAAAGCGCTTATCGCTTGTTTAGCACCAGACCGTCGTGTTGAAATCGCAGTTAACGGTACTAAATAATTTTATTTAGTTATCCATTAACGGATTAACATTAGAAGACCTAAACTTCGGTTTAGGTCTTTTCTTATATAAATTAAACCTATAATTGAAGGAATTTTTGAATGAAAAAGTGGATTATCTTGATTATTATTGCCGTTGCTGCAGGTTTTGGCTTAATGTCTAGCTACAATGGCTTAGTAAAAGCAGAAACTGAAATTGATTCTGTTTGGGCAAATGTTGAATCATCTTATCAACGTCGTGCTGATTTAATTCCAAACTTAGTGAATACTGTAAAAGGTCAAGCTAATTTTGAACA
>OBXH01001463.1_pt1 | contig 11527 bp, 9 predicted proteins | sample 1538101 | NCBI WGS metagenome assembly OBXH01 (sample SAMEA2580141, study PRJEB22360) | human gut metagenome | biome: human gut; feature: human-associated habitat; material: faeces | place: Denmark | collected 2008/2010 | reverse complement strand
TGTTTATTTATTTAAAATAATAATGGCGGCATTTGGTTTAAATATTATTTTATTACAAATAGTCTCTTTTATAATAACTATATTTAAAGTATTTTTTTATTATTTATATTTCAAAAAAGAATATAGATGGATAAAATTTAAAAAACCTAAGGGCAAGTTAAAACTGAAAGATAGAAATGCTTATATATTAACAGAAATAGCATCTACAATTTTTAATTCAACTGATATGATTGTTTTATCTTTCTTTATTAGTACTAAGCTATCAAGTGTTTATGGAATATACAGTATGATATACACGAATATTTCATTATTATTAAATTCAATATATTTTAGTGTTATATACGTATTAGGTTATGCGTATCATGAGAGCATAATTAGATATCAAAAATTACATGATTCTTTTACCTCAATTTTTTTGGGACTTGTTACTATTTTTATGTCAGTTTGTTATGTATTAACAATACCATTTGTATCATTATATACAAATGGTATAACAGATACTAATTACATATATGAACAGCTACCGCTTATGTTTTGTTTAATTCAAATGTTGTCTTGGAGCAGGTATGTAAGTGGTAATTTAACTGGAGTTGCTGGTTATGCAAAACAAACTAGTTATATATCTATTGTAGAAGCACTTATAAATATTTCATTATCAATTATATTATCATATAAATATGGCATAATAGGGGTTACGTTAGCAACTGTAATAGCTCTTCCTATAAAGGTTATTTGGTGTACATATATTGCAGATAAAAAAGTTATGAAACGCTCTTATAAAAAATCAATATCTATTATAGGTGTAAATTTTATTTTCTTTTTTTCAATCGTATTATTATCTAATTTGTATAAACCTCAAATTACGATATACATGCAGTTTATTATTTGGGGTATATTTTTAACATTATTATTTGGAGTGATTAATATTATATTGAATTTTAAGGTTAATAAAAATTGTTGGCATGTTATTAAAAAATATATTTTTAAAAGATGAAAATAATAAAAACGAAAATTATACAAGTAAAACATTTGTCTATTTAGAAATTAATTCTAATTAGACAAATGTTTTTTTATATTTCATATGTTCATTAAAATAAGAAAGGGGAAAATCGTGAACAAACGAGAGTTAGATGTACTAAATTCACTGTCATCCAAAACATATATTAATCAGAGAGTATTATCTGAAATATCGGGGCATTCACTTGGTGTAGTGAATCGTTCAGTAAAAAATTTAATAAAAAATGGATATGTAGATAAACAAATGCAATTGACAAAATTAGCAAAAAAAGAATTTATTGCATTATCACCTAAAAATGCCATTATATTAGCAGCAGGTTTTGGAATGAGAATGGTGCCTATTAATACTCAATATCCTAAAGCATTAATTGAAGTAGATGGTGAATCGCTTATTGAAAGAATTATTAAGCAACTTAATTGTGTTGGGATAAATGATATATACATAGTTGTAGGCTATATGAAAGAACAGTTTGAATATCTTATTGACGAGTATAAAGTGAAATTAATAGTAAATGAAAAGTATGCAGAAAAAAATAATTTACATTCATTAAGACTTGCAGCTGATTATTTATCTAATACATATATTATTCCATGTGATATATGGTGTGAGAGGAATCCATTTCATAGAAATGAGTTGTATTCATGGTATATGGTAAGTGACATTGTTACAGATGAGAGTAATGTCAGGGTAAATAGAAAAGCCGAATTAGTCAAAAATAATGCAGGTGGCAATCAGATGGTAGGGATAACTTATCTGGTTGAAGAAGACAGCAGGATAATTAAAGAACGATTAATAGAATATGATAATCAAAAAAAATATGATAATTCATTCTGGGAAGAAACGCTTTATAGTGGAGAAAAAATGATTGTCCAGGCAAATGTTGTACATTCAGATGAAGTTGTTGAAATTAATACATATGAGCAGTTAAGAGAACTTGATGATGAATCTGCACATCTTAACAGTGATGCAATATATACAATAGCAAATGTGCTTAAGGTGAATGAAAAAGAAATAACCGACATCCAGGTATTAAAAAAAGGAATGACAAACAGATCATTTTCATTTGTATGCAGAAATAAAAAATATATTATGAGAATTCCGGGTGAAGGAACAGACCAGTTAATAAACAGGGAGCATGAAGCAGATGTATATTATACGCTTGAAGGAAAAGGCATATGTGATGATCCTATATATATAAATTCAAAGAATGGATATAAGATTACAAAATATCTGGAGGGAGTAAGAACATGTGACTGTATGAATCAGGATGACCTGATAGTATGTATGAAAAAATTAAAAGAATTCCATGATATGGATTTAAAAGTTAATCATACATTTAATATTTTTGGACAAATTCAGTATTATGAAGAATTATGGGATGGAACACCTTCTATTTACAGAGATTATAAAAAAACAAAAGATAATATATTGTCTTTAAAATCATATATTGATGAACATAGGAGCAGATGGTGTTTAACACATATAGATGCTGTGCCTGATAATTTTTTATTTTATGATGATGGTATGCAGCTGACAGACTGGGAATATTCAGGTATGCAGGACCCACATGTGGATATTGCCATGTTTTGTATATATTCTTTGTATGATCGCAGACAGATTGATAATTTGATAGACATATATTTTGATGGAAAATGTGACAGGGATACGAGAATAAAAATATATTGTTATATTGCAGTCTGTGGTTTGTTATGGAGTAACTGGTGCGAATATAAGAGAAAACTGGGTGTAGAGTTTGGTGAATATTCGTTATGTCAGTATAGATATGCAAAGGAATATTACAAAGTAGTTAAGGAGGAATTATCTTATGAAAGTTAATAATGCAATTATTATGGCTGCCGGAACATCAAGCAGATTCGCCCCGTTATCATATGAACTGCCCAAAGCACTTATAAACATAAGAGGAGAGGTTCTTATAGAAAGACAAATAAAACAGTTGTTGGAAGCTGGAATAAAAGAAATAGTGGTTGTTACTGGATATAAAGCAGAGAGGTTTGAATATCTTAAAGATAAATATGGAGTTAAGCTGGTTCATAATCCACTTTATCTAACAAGAAATAATAATTCTTCAATATATGTTGTAAAGGACTATTTAAAAAACAGTTATATATGTTCATCGGATAATTATTTTATAGAAAATCCATTTGAAGATGATGTGGCAGAAAGCTACTATGCTTCTGCATATGTATCAGGTAATACTGATGAATGGTGTATTTATGAAGAAGACGGATGGATAAAAAAAGTTGTTGTTGGAGGAGCAGATTCCTGGATAATGCTTGGACATGTTTTCTGGACGGAAAAATTCAGTGAAAGATTTATCAGTATTTTAGAGCAGGAATATGGTAAAGAAGAAACAAAAGATAAACTATGGGAGTCTATATATATTGAACATATAGATGAGCTTCCAATGAAAATAAGAAAATATAAATCAGATTTTATTTTTGAATTTGATACACTAGATGAATTGAGATTGTTTGATAGTACATATGTATATAATACACGTTCGGAAATCATAAAACATATTGCTGATAAATTAGGTGTGGGAGAAGATAAGATAACGAATATAAAAGCTTTTAAGGATGGCAGCAACGCAGCAGCAGGTTTTACATTCAATGCAGATAGAAAATATAGATATTATTATAATACACATAAGATGGAGGAAATAGGAGATGTTAAATAAAAAGAAAGTAGACTGGCTTATAACATTAATGCCAATGATTATCATAATAGGAATCAGTCTGTTATTTTTTGCTTTACCAGAACAGTCAAATGATATTCTTGGAAATATAAGATTTTTCTTTGGAGATACACTTGGTACATATTATATTATAATAGGTCTTGGTGTTTTTGTTGTTTCAATTTATTTATGCGCATCAAAATATGGAAGTATAGTATTAGGAGAGCCTGATGAGAAACCAAAGTATTCTTTTTTTGCATGGGGCTCAATGATGTTTACATGTGGACTTGCAGCGGATATTTTATTTTATTCTTTTTCAGAATGGGTTATGTATGCAACTAACCCACATATTGAGGAATTAGGTTCAATACAGGAGTGGGCAGGGGTATTCCCATTGTTTCACTGGAGTTTCATACCATGGGGATTTTACCTTGTTCTGGCAGTGTCATTTGGATTTATGTTACATGTAAGAAAAAGAAACAGACAGCGTTTTTCTGAAGCATGCAGACCTGTATTGGGAAAACATACAGATGGAGTAATAGGAAGGTTAATAGATTTGTTAGCCGTATTTGCATTACTTGCAGGAACAGCAACCACATTTTCAGTAGCAACTCCATTAATGGCTACAATTATAGAAACGCTTTTTAACATTACAATAAGCAGAACGGCAATAACAATATTTATTATACTCATAACGTGTGTAGTATATACATATTCATTATTACATGGTTTTAAGGGAATAAGTATTCTTGCCAAAGCCTGTATATATATGTTTTTCGGACTAATGTTATTTGTATTATTAGCAGGAGGAAATGGAAGATATATAATTGAAACCGGAATAGAATCGTTAGGAAAAATGGTCCAGAATTTTATTGGATTATCCACTTATACAGACCCATTAAGAAGTACCAATTTCGCGCAGGACTGGACTATATATTACTGGGCATACTGGATGGTATGGTGTGTAGCTGCGCCATTTTTCATAGGAAATATATCAAGAGGAAGAACTGTAAAACAGACAATTCTTGGAGGATATATATTCGGTGTTGGTTCAACAATAACAAGTTTTATAGTATTTGGTAACTATGGATTAGGATTGCAGACATCAGGTCTTAAGGACTTTATTTCACAGTATAATGCCGATGGTGACTTGTATTCAATGATTATTAATATAATCCAGACATTACCATGGGCAAAGATAGTACTTGTGTGGGTACTTGTAACAATGATAGCTTTTTATGCAACATCATTTGATTCAATAGCATATACAGTATCGTGTTACAGTTATAAAAAGCTTGAAGAAAATGAACAGCCACATAAGCTTATACAGTTATTATGGTGTATTCTGCTTATAGTACTGCCGATTGCCCTTGTATTCTCTGACAGCTCTATGAGTAATATACAGTCAGTAAGTATAATAGCAGCATTTCCATTAGGTATAATTATGATTTTAATAATCTGGAGTTTTTTGAAAGATGCTGGAGAATATATAAGTAAAAAATAAAATATTTAAAAATTTAGGAGAGATATATTGTGGTAAATATGATAGAAACATTGGTTTATGCGGGTAGAATAAAGGATAATTCAATATTACTGAATAGTTCTTCAGGGGGAGCATTTACAGCATTGTCTGATTATTTCCTGAAAAATGGAAATGCTGTGGTTTCAACAATTTATAATTATAAAAATCATACTGCAGAGTACAAAATGATTTTAAATCAACAGCAAAGAGATAGTGCAAGAGGTTCAAAATATATGCAAAGCAAACCAGGAGATATTTATAAAAAGGCATATAGTTGGCTAATAAATAATCCTAATAAAAAGTTACTTTTTGTAGGAATGGGGTGTCAGGCAGATGGATTTAGAAAATACTGTGAAATAAAAGGAGTTCGTGAGCAGGTATATGTTGTAGATATTATTTGTCATGGCTCATCTAGTCCCAAAATATGGAGAGAATATGCAGAATCCATTCAAGAGAAAAAAGGAAAAATAACATATCTTACATTTAAGGACAAGCGCAATGGATGGAAATTTCCAACAGCATATGTAGTAGTCAATGGAAAAGAAAAATTTATAGATGATTATGTGAAAATTTTTTATAATCAGTGTGCATTAAGGCCATCTTGTTATGAATGTCCATATGCTACTATAGAGAGAAAAACGGATATTACTATAGGTGATTATTGGCATATTGATGAGACTATTCCAGATTTTTATGATTCAAAAGGTAATTCGTTATTTATTATTCATACCAATAGAGGCAAAAAATTATTTGAAATGATAAAAGATAATTTAGACTATAGATTAAGTAATACAACTCAGTGTTGGCAAATGAATCTAGAATCCCCTACTCCAAGATCAGAAAATAGGGGAATGTTCTGGCAGGATTACTACAGTAAAGGAATTGATTATATAATAAAAAAATATGGTTCGGAATCAATAAATGTAAAGATAAAAAATAAAGTTATAAAATGGATAAATAATATAGTGCAGAATGATAAATGAATTTAGTAGATTATTATTTTATAACTATTATGGCATAAAATAATTATAAGTTGGTGAATAAAGATGGAAAAGAAAATACCGGTATTGTATAAGAGAAAAGAGGATTGTTGTGGATGTACAGCATGTTATGCAATTTGTTCTAAAGAAGCTATTTTTATGAAAGAGGATGAAGAGGGATTTGAATATCCACAAATTGATAAAAACAAATGCGTATATTGTTATCAATGTATTAAGGTATGTCCTTTAAAAGATTTAAAATTGTAGGTCTTGTGGAGAGAAGTTATTTGTCAGGTATAACTTAGTATATTTGTATCTGTTAGGGTTATTTGTATAACTAATGAAATCAAATATTACAATTGGATAACAGAAACTGAAAAATAAATATTAAAAACATCATAAAATGGTTATGTTTATTAATAATGATATACCAAAACAATAGTGTCTAATAGCAAGGACTCATTGTATAGGGGGCTAAAAACAGGTGTATCATTTTAAAAATGCCCTTGACAAAGGTGTATCGTTTATAAATTAAGATATTTTTATTATGCGATTGATATTAGGTAATTGCGAAACTCAATAACTAAAATATATGTATTTTGTACAAAAATAGATTTTAAGTGCGATGTTTTAAAAATAATTTTTGTACAAAATAGACATAAAAATTAAAAACTATGTGAGGAGAAACAAAATTACAAAAACAAAAAAGTCAGCATTTATGTGGTTTTTGGCGTTTCGCAAACGCCTAATGCGATTGATATAAAAGAAGGGAGAGAACACAATCTTGAGAACAGAGAGTGTTGACGTTTTGAAAGCAATAAGTGCTTTTTAAATTGTCTGTATTCATGCACCATTTTCGGGTGAAATAAGTGCCTATTTTATTGTATTTGCTAGGGTGGCAGTGCCAATTTTCTTTATGATTACGGGATATTTTTATTCGGATACCGTTGTACGGCATAAAGAAAAACATCAAATTATGAAAATATTCTGTTTGTTTGTAGAGGCAAACATACTTTTCTTTATCTGGAATATTGTACTAAACATTCTTAAAAGAGACAGCTTAGTAACCTATATCCAGTTGATTAGTACTGGCAAGAGTATACTCAAATTTTTAGTTTTGAATGAATCTCCATTGGCAGGACATCTTTGGTATTTAGGAGCAATCCTTTATGTACTGATGATAGCATTAATTGTGGATAAGTTCAATTGTCGAAAGGTCCTGTACTATTTGACTCCACTACTGCTAGTCGCTGACTTGGTGTTTGGGAAATATTCGCTACTTATTTTACATCGTGAGTTTCCATACATATTAGTTAGAAATTTTCTTTGTGTAGGAATACCGTATTTTGTCATTGGAAATCTTGTCAGAGAAAAACAATGTGCTGAAAAGTGTAATAGGGAAAAACTCAAGATATTTGTTTTAGTATTTGCAATAACTAGCTTTGCAGAAAGATTCATTTTGGTTAGTAAAGGATTAAATGCAACAAGGGATCATTATATTAGCACGACATTTTTAGCAATTTGTTTGTATATGTGCTTAAGAGTAATTGGAGTAATAGATGTCTGGCTTTGATTGGAAGAAAATATTCTACATGGATATACATAATTCATCCAATTTTTATTACGATTTTTTCTGTGGGAACAGATAGGCTTGGAATAAAATCAAGTTATAATTGTGTTGCACCTATCGTGGTGTATTGTGCTACAATTGTATTTCTTTTCGTTATGCGAAAAATTAAAATGATAATGATAAAATGAAGAAACACTAATATTGGGGAGAAGCATCTTTTTTCGTAATGCTGTTAATATTTTTTTATTATACAAAATTGTCGATTTAAGGTGTATTTCTTTTTATGCAAAATCATAAACTTTCTCATTTTTGGTAAGCGCTTACCATTTTTGTAGTATACTTATGAAAATTTAATATATTTCTTAGAAATAATTGATAGAAAAAGTTAAAAACTTAACAATTAAAAGGTTGCTTTTTCCTAACTGATTATGTATACTATCAAAAGAATGTGGTTAAAGCCATTTTCTGTAAATTACTATAATACTTGTATACATTTATATAAGTTAAGGTACGCAGGTATATAAAGTACTACAATTAAAGAAAAGAGGTTTAATGTAAAATGGCAAACGTTGATTTAAGCAAGTATGGTATTACAGGCGCTACAGAGATTATTCACAATCCTTCTTATGAATTATTATTCGAAGAAGAAACAAAGGCTTCTAACGAGGGTTACGAAGTAGGAAAGGAAAGCGAACTTGGTGCTGTTAATGTTATGACAGGTATCTATACAGGTCGTTCTCCTAAGGATAAGTACATTGTAGTAGATGAGAATTCTAAGGACACAGTATGGTGGACTTCAGATGAGTACAAGAATGATAACCACCCAATGTCAGAAGATGTATGGGCTAAGGTTAAGGATATTGCTAAGAAAGAACTCTGCAACAAGAGACTTTTCGTAGTAGATGCATTCTGTGGTGCTAATAAGGATACAAGAATGGCTGTTCGTTTTATCGTAGAAGTAGCATGGCAGGCACATTTCGTAACTAACATGTTCATTAAGCCAACAGCAGAAGAACTTGAAAACTTCGAGCCAGATTTCGTAGTATATAACGCTTCTAAGGCTAAGGTTGAGAATTACGCAGAATTAGGTCTTAACTCAGAGACATGTGTAGCATTCAACATTACAAGCCACGAGCAGGTAATCATCAACACATGGTATGGTGGAGAAATGAAGAAGGGTATGTTCTCTATGATGAACTACTACCTTCCACTTAAGGGAATTGCTTCAATGCACTGCTCAGCTAACACAGATAAGAATGGTGAGAACACAGCTATATTCTTCGGCCTTTCAGGAACAGGTAAGACAACACTTTCTACAGATCCTAAGAGACTCCTCATCGGTGATGATGAACACGGCTGGGATGACAATGGCGTATTCAACTTTGAAGGTGGATGCTACGCTAAGGTTATCAACCTTGATAAGGATTCAGAGCCAGATATCTACAATGCTATTAAGAGAAATGCTCTTCTTGAGAACGTTACTCTTGATGAGAATGGTAAGATTGACTTTGCTGATAAGAGCGTAACAGAGAATACTCGTGTATCTTATCCAATTAACCATATTAAGAATATTGTAAGACCTATATCTTCAGCTCCAGCTGCTAAGAATGTTATCTTCCTTTCAGCTGATGCATTTGGTGTACTTCCTCCAGTATCTATTCTTACTCCAGAGCAGACACAGTACTACTTCCTTTCAGGATTTACTGCTAAGCTTGCTGGTACAGAAAGAGGTATCACAGAGCCTACACCTACATTCTCAGCTTGCTTCGGACAGGCATTCCTTGAGCTTCATCCTACAAAGTATGCTGCTGAGCTTGTTAAGAAGATGGAAAAGAGCGGAGCTAAGGCTTACTTAGTTAACACAGGCTGGAATGGAACAGGTAAGAGAATTTCTATTAAGGATACTCGTGGTATCATCGATGCTATCCTTTCAGGTGCTATTAAGACAGCTCCTACAAAGACAATTCCTATGTTCAACTTTGAAGTACCTACAGAACTTCCAGGTGTTGATTCAGGTATCCTTGATCCTAGAGACACATACGCTGATGCTTCTGAGTGGGAAACAAAGGCTAAGGATCTTGCTGAAAGATTTAACAAGAACTTTGTTAAGTACACAGGTAATGAAGCTGGTAAGGCTTTAGTAGCTGCTGGTCCTCAGTTATAATCAGAGACTTGTTATATAATATAAACAGTTAGAAGAGAATAAACTCTAAGATATTAAGAGCTCCATATACTTTGCTTATATAGCAGAGTGTGTGGAGCTTTTTATTATATGTTTACTGTTGGAATTAGTTGAATAAAGTGAATATAAATTATATAATGATATAAGTATCAAAAGTAAATGTGGGATTAGATGGGGACTAATAATTTATTATAAAATTTGGAGAAAATATGGAAGTAGCAATATGTGATGATAATAGTGCATATGTTGATATACTGTATGATTATGTATGTAAATATGCGTATGAAAATAATATAGATATAAATATAAAGAAATATGAAAGTGGAATAAAACTTATAAATAGCGATGATAAATATGATGTTATATTGCTTGATATAGATATGCCATTTTTAGATGGGATAGAAGTAACAGCTAAGTTAAGAAGAAAAGGAATAAACTCAGATATAATAATTGTTACAGGAATAGAAAACAGAGTAAGGGATGCTTTTTATGTTGATGTAAATGATTATATTACAAAACCAGCTACATACAAGGACTTAGAGGTAGCATTTAATCATACATTGGAGAAGAAAAAGTTAAATAAAGAAGTTGTAGTGTATTACGATAGAAATAAATATAAATTGAAGCAAAAAGATATTGATTATATAAAGGCGTATAACGGTTACATTCTTATATATTCTTATGGTGTAGAGTATCGTCTGGATAAAGCTTTATCAGAATTTTTAAAATATATTGATGAAGATGTATTTTGTGTTATAAACAGAGGGATAGCTGTGAATTTATTAAGAGCAGAGATTGAATTATCAGATAAAATAAAAGTTATTATATCAGATGAAATATTTATTGTATCAAGGCGGTGCAAGAAAGAATTTATGGAAAAATATATAGAAAGTGATTTGAAATATACGAGAATAAAATAAGAGTAGGGGGCTTTAATATGGGGATAATTATTCTGGCAGTAATTAAGTACATTATTTCATTTTTGTGCTGTATGTTATTTACTTATATTATTTCGGAAAATAAGTATACAAGATTATGGTGGATTTTAATAAGTATATTAATATATTCTATGAGTTATATTACTTTGAATAAATACTTACCAATAGAGTTTCTAGGGGATTTTTTGACGTTAATAACAATTTCATTGATGTATAAAGATACGCGTAGTAAAAAAATAAAAAACTTTGTAAGTGTTTATGTAACGTGGCAGATTATTCAGACAATAGTTACAATTATGGATCCTTTAAATACAAATAATATATACAAAAACATAATAGAGCAAATTATTGATTTGTCTATTATATTTATAATTTACTTATTAAAAGTTCTGTTAAAAGATAAGTTATATGTGGCAGTAAATAAAATGAAATTAAGTGAAAAGAATATAAATATAGTTAATAATATTGCCTATGTGTTGTATATTATTTCTATAACATATATGCTGCTATTAATAGCACTTTCTGATTATACACATAAATATTCTATTGATGAAAGGATAAAGCATGTATTTGGGTATTTTGTAATTCCGTCATTTATAAGTTTGTGTGTGATTGTAATATT
>OBXH01001461.1_pt1 | contig 11553 bp, 10 predicted proteins | sample 1538101 | NCBI WGS metagenome assembly OBXH01 (sample SAMEA2580141, study PRJEB22360) | human gut metagenome | biome: human gut; feature: human-associated habitat; material: faeces | place: Denmark | collected 2008/2010 | reverse complement strand
TTGGAATCATCGAGACCCCGAGCGTCCCGCCCCCCCCAGCCGCCGCAGCGCCGCTTAACAGCGATCGACGTGAAAAGCCGATGCTGCCCGGTCCGTCGACGGTTTTGTCTTCTCTCATGAGGGGATCTCCGTGGAAGGTTGCGCCGAAACCGTTCATGCCGCTCACCTGCGAAGAGGTTCAGCAGCGCAATAGTTCAGCGCGAAATGACCGCTTCAGCCGTTTTCATTTTTCTCATCAGCCAAAGGATGTAAGACTTTTAACCTAGCCGCTCCCCACAGGACCTCAAGGAATAACCCTTTGAAAACGGCCCTCGATATTCAATTTTCGAATAGCGTATCAGCTGAGAATCGTTCTCAACAAAAATAAAGCAACACAGAATCAAAGCTTGAGAGTTGAATGATTCTCATCCGCACCTATTTGGTACAAGTGATATCCCGCAGAAATCTGGACGCCCAATCATTTATTTTATTTTTCGGTTTATTAGATAAAGCCTATTGATTAAGGTGCTTGCAGTTCGCCTACAATTATCAGATTGAACATCCCGTCGGCGTATTCCTCTGGAAACGCCTGCATTTCCCCATTTTGAAGAAAGGCTTCATCACAATGTCCGCCATCATTCTCGGCCATAAGCACCCCGATACCGACAGCATCGTCTCGGCCATCGCCTGCACCGACCTCTACCGCCAGCGCGGCCTTGACGTCAAGGCTGCTGCCCAGGGAACGCCGGCTCCGGAAACCGCCTTCGTGCTTGAGCGTTTCGGCCTGCAAGCGCCTGAAGTCGTGACGAGCGTCGCGGGCAAGGACGTGTACATCGTCGACTACTCCGACCTCAATCAGGCGCCCGATGATTTCAAAGACTGCACGCTCAAGGGCATCGTTGACCACCATAAGCTCGGCGACATGACCTCTTCGGCGCCGCTCGAAATTGTCATCATGCCCGTCGGCTGCACGAATACGATCCTCAAGCGCATGTATGACTACCTCGGCTTTGTGCCGCCGAAGAATATCGCCGGCGCCATGCTCTGTGCGATTCTCTCGGATACGGTGATCTTCAAGTCCCCGACCTGCACCCCGGCCGACAAGGCTGCCGCGGCTGAACTTGCCGAAATTGCAGGCATTGAAGACATTGAAGCGCTCGGCATGGAACTCTTTACCGCCAAATCCGCTGTCAAGGGCGTTGCCGCACGCGACCTCATCATGCGCGATTTCAAAGACTTCAACATGTCCGGCTCGAAGGTCGGCATCGGCCAGCTTGAACTCGTCGATCTGAAACTCCTCGAAGACCGCATCCCTGAGCTGCTCGCTGACCTCGCCGCGCTCCAGGCCGATGCCATACCGCCATCCTGCTCCTCACGGACATCATGAAGGAAGGTTCGCTTCTGCTCATGGTCTCCGATGATCCCGCAAAGATTGCCGGTGCGTTCGGCACAACTGCTGAAGGCACGCCTTGGCTGCCCGGCGTCATGAGCCGCAAGAAGCAGGTTGTCCCCAACCTTGAAGCCGCCTTTAAGGCCTGAGACCCAAATAAGCCTCATCCCAGGCAAAGCGGGAAGATCAATGATCTTCCCGCTTTCAAGCCGTCATGAAAAACCCGCTGGAAGTTCGAAACCTCCGGCGGGTTTATTCGCTGCAGAATTTGCAGTTCTTATTCGTCCTTGACTGCCGTTCCCTTTTGAGCCTTCAGCAGATCGCGGATCTCGCGCAGAAGCTCAAGTTCTTCAGCCGAAGGAGCCGGAGCGGGCGCCGGGGCCGGAGCAGCGGCTTGGGCAGCCGCTTTGGCTTCTTCCTCTTCCTTATGCTTGGCATTGAGCAGACGATCAGCTTCAGCTGCAATGCGGGTACGAGCCGTCACAACAATTTTAATGAGCCAAAAAACGGCAAATGCAAGGAGCAGAAACTGCACGATGGCCGTTAGAAATGCGCCGTAGCCAAAAACCGTTGCGCCGGCCTTGACGAGGCCTTCATAAGTCTGCGGACCGGTGTAATTCGGGGCATCCTTGAGCACCACAAACAAATTCGTAAAATCCGGACGACCAACGAGCACGCCGAGGATGGGATTGATGATGTCCTTTACGAGGCTGTCGACGATCTTTGAGAACGCAGCGCCGATGATCACGGCCACAGCAAGGTCTAGAACGTTGCCTTTAGAAATAAAGGCTTGAAATTCTTGAAAGAATTTACGCATCTCTTGTTTTCCTTTGTTTGTGTGATGAATACTCTTTTTTGGACTAAATCAAACCTATCCTATAGGTTATAGAGCGGCACTCGGAGGCGTGCCTTTGAGGCGCTGCCTTCGAAATGCCGGTACGCCGCCAGCGGGCTTGCTGTTCCGGGCGGCAGGCAAACTGCCTGCCGGCATGCCGTCGAGCGCTTTCTGAATATTCTGCGACAACATTGCTTTTTCTGCCTGAGCCGAGCGAAAGGACTCGCGAACTTTCTGTGCCGTCCGCCGAGCTGTCGCGGGATCGATACGTTTGTTGACAATGAGGTCCGCGACGACCCGCTCCGCAAGACTGAAGTCATGAACGGCGTAGACGGAGAATGCCCAGGCAAGCCCCATGGAACCGTAATAGCTCTGAGCGGCGCAGGTCAGCACTTCGGGTGCTGAGGACAACTGAACGGCCCGCTTAAGCGGTCGTGACCCGGCCGGCGCCATGTGCGCGAGCATAAGCACCAACGCAAGCCGTATGCGCCAGAGATTCCTCGACTTGATGAGCGCATCCAAAAAGGCAAAGGCTGACGCTTCATTCTGCGGAAGTGTGAAATCCTTGACCGCTTCGCCCAGAAGGTCGCACGAAGCCCAGTTGTCTGCGCATTGAGCAAGCTTGTCGAGCCACTCCAGGCGTTTTGCAAAGGGAATGCCCTCTACCTGACTGGCAGCGAGCATTACCGTCCACAAAACTTCCTGCACATATCCCCTGCCCTGCGTACGTCGGCACTGCGCATCGCTCAGAAATGCCGCAAGCAATGACTCCACATTTTCCGCGCCCGAACGGCAAAGACGTTTCGCAGCGCTGCGGTATGCCGAAGCACGACAGCCGATTCGACCGGCAACACCCGGCATCATGACGCCGATGGTGTCGTACTGCTGCGGGATGGCGGCATGGAGGAGCTCCAAATGGAGCGCATCGAGCTGACTCACGTTAGAGGAAGCGTTCATGGGCAGTTTTCGAACCTAAAAAAGAAAGGAACACCGAAGATTAGCGCAGAAGTCACGCGTGATTACCCATCGTTTTGTGCTCAGCGTGCTCGGAGGTTATTTCGCCTGATGCAGACTCGGCCATACCTTCTCCTTGTTAGCACCCATTACATTGAGTCACATTCCGCGGGTAGAATTCGCCCACAATCGCCGCGCCGCCGCTGCTGCCATTCGTCAACACTTGGCGAACCTCGCCGCGTCCAGCGTAAAACAGACTGAAATACTTCAAGAGGACGCCAATGAGCGATACCCCCAAAAAACCAGCTGCCGATCAAAGTGCAGAAGCGGAACTTTCAAAGGCTCCCGGCATCGGCGGCTATATTTCCTTCATCGTCGCCATCCTTTTTTTCTCGGGACTGCTGATCACCGACAAATGGTGGGGCATTTTTGACTACACCATCCTCAACGGCAGCTTCGGCAACGTTGTGGCGAATGTGACGGATAAGGGCGGCGAGCTTTCGACCACCTTCTCCAACTTTCGCGGCAAGGGCGGCTCCGGCGCGATTGACGGCTTCGTCTTCGCACTGACATTGGTTCCCTCAATCATGCTCGCTACGGCCATGATTGCCGTTTTTGAATACTACGGCGCCATCCGTGCCGCCACCCGCGTGCTTAACCCGATCCTGCGCCCGCTGATGGGACTGCCGGGCTCGACCTCGCTCGCTATCGTTGCTTCACTGCAGTCGACAGACGCCGGCGCAGCACTCACCCGCGCACTTAAGGACCGCGGAGAACTGACTGAAGATGAGGTTTCTATCTTCGCAACGTTCCAGATGACCGCCGACGCAGCATTAGGCAACTTCCTTGCCACCGGCGTAGTGTTCTTTACGTTGAAGAACGCTGCCGGCGACCTCGTCGTGCCGACGACGATCGGCGTCTGCCTCGGCATCATCCTGCTCGGCAAAGTCTTCGCAGCGAATGTTATGCGTCTGCTCTGTCTGCGCAGAAGAAAGCCGTCGGCCGCGGCATAAACGCAACGAATAACGCTTTCCCCCAAACGCCTTTGCACACCAGTGCAGAGGCGTTTTCATATGGATGGTGCGATGCTTCATGTTCGCCGACAGCACTCCTTAATGAGCCCGCACGACAGCATTCGTTAAAATTAAAAAATTGATGCTACGTGGAACTTCTTTTATGCGCAGCTGGTCCTACCACCTCCTAGCCCTTTTTGTTGTCCTCTGCTGGGGCATGACGCTCGTGAGCAGCAAGGTGCTTCTCAATTTCGGAATGCAGCCCTGGGCGCTCGTTGAACTCCGCTCGGTGCTGGCCTACGGCATCCTCATCTTCCTCGCCCCCATGCAGCTCTACTCGGGCACCATGCGAGGAGAAATCACCGTAGCGCTCCTCGGCCTTACCAGTATTCCTCTCTTTTTCGGCCTGCAGACGCTGGCATTGGAACACGGAGTCGTTTCGACAACAGCCAGTCTTATCGCCATGGGGCCGCTTCTGAGCGGCCTCTTGGCCATGGCTGCGCTGCGCACCTGGAAACTTCACTGGATGACCTTTCTGGGGATCTGCACGGCAGCAACCGGTACGTTTCTGCTTTACTTTGACAACGCCGTTCTGCAGGACCTGCCGCGGCTTGGGTTTTATCTCGGCCTTGCCGCAGCCGCTGCCTACGCCGTGTATTCACTGGTCCTACGAGCGCTTGCTGATCTGCCCGCCCTTTTCGTCATGCGCAAGTCCACGGGCTACGGCATCCTGGGGGCGCTGCCTTTTTACCTGAATGAACAGCCTACCGACGCGGCCATTCTCTTTGAAGTGCCTGCTGCCGGCGCAAACCTCGTCTTTCTGGCACTTGCGGCAACGGTCATCGGATACACACTCTGGCATAAAGCTGAGCAGGAGATCGGCGCATCGGGCACGCGTTGGTACACCTATCTCAGCCCAGCTGTCGGCATTATCGGCGGCCTCTGGTTCCTCAATGAAGAGATGAGCTACATCGGCGTCATGGGCGTAGGCATGATTCTCTGCGGCGTCGTCTGCGCGCAGACAGGCCTCGTTCGAGTCGCTGCCGAAATGGCTAAACGCTGGTAGCAAATGAACTCGTTTCACGCATTCCAGCACACATTTCTGAGCTGAAACCACTTCAAAATGCATCTCAAAACGCCGGTACTGCCGGCGTTTTGCTTTTGTACATCCCGTGGAACCTATTCAACTTACCCATGTCCGAGTCAGTTCATCGCATCAACGGAAGAGGACTACCCATATACGGGAGGCGCGAATTGGGATTGAGACATACAATTTCACGCCTGCAAACAAAACTCGTCTGAGAGTGAAAAACGAATGGCCTGAAGCGATGAAGCCGGTTTATGCAGAGTTAGCTCAAAGAGGATTATTTGGTAAGTACGCTATTTTTAACGTCTCCAATTTGAATGGATATCTGAGCACATCGATGAATTGATATTCAGTAAGCTTATTTCATTCAATACTCTCTCAGCAGACCACTTAACTTGGCCACCATCTATTCCATCATTTCCATTCAATTCAAATCAGCACCCCTATATAATCAACGACAATCAATACAGAGGATACTCTCTGAACAAGCCCCTCTCATCGACCCTAATACCGCATATCGGACTCATTGCTGCATAACGATCTATTCAAGATAATTTTTTCATCCGCAGCAGCTGCAACACCATATGACTTATGACGATTAACAATTACTCGACAGCATATTCGTCTTATTTCATTCATCAATATTGCCAATACATGCCTTATGGCTTTATCTGATCGTTCTAAGATCAATAAACTTATATGCTCATCTATCTCATTGAATTGATGGATGTTGAGAGACGCTCTATCTGTGAGCAGATCCAGCCATTGAAGACATCATCAGCGCAGGGCAGGCGACAGACCATTTATCCATAGACAGTCCCAAACCAAATCGGCTGCTCCGTACTCAAAACCAACTCATCTGGCGCTCAGGCTTACCATGCGAGCAGGGAGCAACGGTTGTACAGAAAATTTTAATACACATTAAAATGCGTGTTAATCAATTTAACACTAAGCAAAATTTATATAAATCCAATAATTACCCGGGATCAAGGCATCTGTTGACAACCAAAAAACACGTTCTAAACATACTTTTGCTCATTGCTGAGCGATATTTTTTAGTTTATGTTAGTTCGCATAGTCCTGTGTGTTATAATTTTCAACATCGCTTATAGGAGATGTTATGCGTCCTTCCATAGCCGTCGAAGAGTCCGTCATTCAACTCGGCTCCAATCTCCGGTCTGCCCGGCTCCGCCGCCGGCTTCCTCAGTCTGTCGTTGCTGACCGAGCGGGCATATCACTCAATACCCTTTCCAAAATTGAAAATGGAGACTTCGGTGTCTCTATTGGAAACATTGCGTCCGTGCTCAATGCGCTTGGCTTGTCCCCTCTTCTATCCGGCCTGGCTGCAGCGCAAGAGGACTCTGCAGGATTAATGCTGGAAGAAAGGAATCTGCCTCAGCGAGTGCGTTCAAAAAAGAAATCTGCCGGGCTGTGACTTGAGTCAGCTGCGTCTCTCATTCAATTGACTTATATTGAAGTACATTCATTTCACTATTAATGAATGTCATTTCCATTAAACGCATTGGCCAATAACAAACCAGCACTCCTCTCTATTCAAATCATCATTGACGCAACTCATTTAAACCAATCATCTGCATCCTATGTCCAAATGCTCATTTAGAAAATGGCTGATTCATTCCGATGCCATTCAGGATGAACCATTGATCGGGGAGCTTTACTTCCCGACACTGCCCTCTGAGATTGCCGCAGAGAGGACATCTGAAGAAAGCCATTCCAATGGCGAATCGATGACGGCAATGAATGAGCGGCAGAAAAAATCCCTGAACCGTCTGACAGCTGCGGAGATGAAATGGAGTGCACGAGCTATGGCGTCGCTTCAGGACAGCATTCGCTTTCGATATTCAAAAGCGTGGCTCGACAACGGTTTTCCGATTGGTGCAGATCTGCCTTTGCAGGAAGGCTTGATGAAGCCCTTGAATGCAGCACGACTGTTTGGATTTCTCGCAGATCGTGCGCTTGACGGGACTTCCGCCCTTTGGTTTGAGCAAGCTTCTGCAATGGGATCTCAGGGGACGGCAGTGCCGGCTGATGCATCCTCAATCGAGCGGCAGTCCATTTTGCTGCCCCACTGCGAAGCCCACGCCGGCGGCATTCGCATACGCAGCACAGAGGGAGAAGCGGCCGGAAGCACTCTGCCGATTCCGATGGAGTCCAATGCTGCGGCAGGCATTCCTTTAGCCATTCAGAATGCTGAACGCGGCCGCACCGATTTGCGGTCGCTTTTGGCCATTGCAGCTGCCACGACCTTGCCTGGGCGGCATTCTCCGCGCGTTGTAGTCTCTGGGCGAGATGAAGAGGTCATGACGCTCAGTCGGCTCGATGACCTCTGCAGCATCCCTGTTTGGCGCGAAATTTACATGCGTTTGGCGCGTGAGAGCGGGATTGAAACCGCTCAAACGCGTTTAAAAGACGTCCGCGGAAGCACTGCACTCCTCACGAGCCGCATTGACAGAGCAGCGGGGAAGCCGCTCTTCACGCTTTCAGCGCGAACACTGACTGCCGGCCGAATGGGTTCCTATCTAGGCATCGCCGACATCTTGAACAGCGACGGCGCCTCCCCTGCGGAGGATCTGCCCAAAGTTTGGCGGCGAATGGCCTTTGCGCTGCTTACCGGCGCAGCTGACGCCCCCGAGCGGTGGCTTTTTGTGCGGGAAGAATTCGGCTGGCGGCTGGCTCCGGCCCACGGATGGCGTCCGAATACGGGAGCCGCACGGCCAATGACTGCTGACGGGCGGCGGCCGATTACCGCAGCCGAAGATCTGGTTCGGCTGGCGCCCTACTTTGCTATGAAAACCGCTGACGCCAAGAAAGTCCTGCTCGCCATCCGCCGTGCGACGGCGGACTGGGAGGACCTGGCTTTTTCGGCGGGGGCCGGCGCTCAGGAGGTGCGTGAGCTCGAACCCTGCTTCACCACCTACTGATGCTTGACGGCTGCTTGAGCGAAGCGGATAAAGGACGAATCCGCTTCGCGCCGTGCTGAACTCACTCAGTAATCACGCGGCTTTTCACGGAAATCGAGCTCCATGTCATACCACACCGCTCCGCCGTGCACAGACTTGGAAACGCCGCAGTTGACGTAGCCAAAGCCCTCATAAAAGGGAATGAGCTTTTCTTTGCAGGTAAGAATCAGTCCGTCGCGTCCTTCCTGGCGCGCTTTTTCAATGAAAGCACGCATCAGTGTTGAGGCGCAGCCCTGATGGCGCTTCGAAGGGATCACTGCAAGCCCGAAAACCGACTGCCACCGGCCGTTGGGCACATGCAGATTGGCATTTTCAAACATATCGTCGGAAATCGTACGGTTGTTGGTAATCATGCCGTCAATCAGGCCGACAGGCTCCCCGTCCTCAAAAAGGATCAGGAAGCAGTCGGGAAAGACCGCCAGACGCTTTTCAAAGCTTTCGCGAGTAGCCATTTCGGCCTCTGGGAAGCTCTGCGCCTCAATGCTCGCAAGAATGTCCACGTCCTTAGGCGTGGCGGCACGTAGAGTAAACAAGGCAGCACCTCATAAATACGTGAATGTTCCCACGGGCCGCACAGCAGCGGCGTGATGTGCGGCCCAGATCGCGCATTTTAACTGATTCGGTCTGATTGTCCGTCGTATTCAGATCATGACGCGGATCACGCAATCTTCACCGGTTCGACATCAAGTCTTCATCGACGTGTCAACAGAACGTCATGGCGGCCGTTGAAAATGCACGTCGTTGGAGGTCGATCCCTGAGCAGCTTGCGCAGCAAGCGCCCGAACCTCTGAAATCCAAGAACGCAGAATATTTTGGAGAACTCCATGCAGCGTCGTCTTTTCTTCCGCAATGCGGCCGGCCTATTCCTCGCTCCTGCCGCCATGCAGTTTGCCGGCACGGCCTCTGCCGCTACGCCGGCTGTCAGCCCGATCGAGCTGCCGCCCGCGGAAGACATCATTTCCTCCTTCGGCTGGGTAACGGACATCCACTACACCACCGCCCCCACCCACACGATCCCGGCGGAAGACTCCATCCGCGTTTATTCGCATTCCCTTGCCAAACTCCATCAGGCCATTGACGTCTTCAATACGCGCAAGCTTGATTTCGCCATTGAACTCGGCGACTTTAAGGACTGCACGAAGACGGTTGACCGCGAACTGACCATCGGCTTCCTGCAGACGGTCGAATCGGCCTTCCGCCGTTATCAGGGCGACCGTTACCACGTCATGGGCAACCATGACTTCGACCAGATTTCACTCGGCGACTATCTCGCCAACACGAACAATGCGGGCGATGCCGACGGCAAGACCTACTATGCCTTCGTGAAGAACGGCGTGAAGTACATCGTCCTCGACGCCTGCTTCAACAACGATGAAGGCGAGCACTATTCGCTCGGCAAGCTCGACTGGCAGGTAGCCATCGTTCCGAAGATGGAAATGGAATGGTTCCGCAAAGAACTTGCAACCGGCAAGGAACCTGTCGTCGTCTTCTGCCACCAGCTCGTCAACACCTGGGACGAAAAGACGCAGAACATCCCCCACGCCTTCTTCGTGCAGAACGCCGCAGAAGTCGTCGATGCCATGGAAAAGAGCGGCCGCGTTCTGGCCTTTATCTGCGGCCACTTCCATAAGGGCGCCTACTCTGAACACAACGGCATCCACTACATCGTCAATCAGGGGCTTGTTGAACGTCCTCTCCCGCACAACGTTGCCGGCATGGTGCATATCGACAAGAACCACAACCTCTACGTTGAAGGTCTCTGGAACGAACGTTCCCACGTCTGCAAGAAGGCCTAAAACCCGCTTCGGGAAACGTTTCCAGCCAAACGCTCCCTTTGCGGCATCGGACTCTGCCGCGGGATGTGCCGAAGTTTTTGCGAACGGTCTTCGGCGCGCCCGCGGCGGTCCCGCAGCCGCACCCCTTTATTCGCCTCTATGTTCCTCTGAAGGCGCTTTCAGCCCGCTCTCGCCCGCTTTCTAAATGGGCCGAAGCGGGTTTTCTTTTTTTCGAGGACACCATAGGCGGATGCCGCTTTGGACATCCTGAAGAACAGAGTTCGGCCGCTAGAATAGAAGCAACAACTTCTTAGAAGACTTCCGCTATGAAGCCGCTGCGTCTATTCTCCACTCTCGCCCTGTCGGCCGTGATTGCGCTCTGCGCCGCCACAGCTTGGAAGCTACGTACTGCTGAAAATGCCGCGTCGGCCAATCGTGCCTGGGGCAATGTGGAAACACGGCAGACGTCGCTCGCCTTTGAAGCCTCCGGACGCATTGCGGCACTCCATAAAGAAGAAGGTGAATCCGTAGAAGCCGGCGAACTTTTAGGACAGCTCGATGATGAAGCGCTCCGAATCAGCCGGCGGCAGGCCGCTGCTGAACTCAAGCGCCTTCAAGCGCAGGCAGCGCTCGCGCATGAGGGCACTCGTGAGGAAGATATTGACGCAGCTCGCGCCAATGAAGCAGCAGCACGCGCTCAGCTCGAATACGCTTCGGCCACGCTTAAACGGCAGCAGGATCTGGTTCCCGTTGGCGCAGCCAGCCGCCAGATGCTCGACGATGCCCGGCGTGCCGAACATGCCGCACGCGAATCTCTGACTGCCGCAGCAGCCCAGCGCGCGGCAGCTGAAAAAGGACCGCGCGCGCAGGAAATTGCCGCTGCCGATGCCGCGGCAGAAGCCGCAGCTGCGTCGCTCGCAGCCCTTGACTACCAAATCCATCGGGGAGCGGTCCTCACGGCACCTTCAGCCGGCATCATTCGAGCCCGTCTTGCGGAACCCGGCGACATGGCCAGTCCCTCGCGAACCATCTACCAGCTTTCCGTTGCTGACCCCAAATGGATCCGCGCTTATCTCACTGAACGTCAGCTCGGCCTCGTGAAGGAAGGGACTTTGGCAACCGTTTTTACCGATACGGTTGGTCCCGTTGACGGCACCGTCGCCTTTGTCTCTGATACAGCCGAATTCACGCCGAAAACGGTGCAGACCGAGGACCTGCGCGCCAGTCTCGTCTATGAAGTGCGCATCACCGTACGAGATCCGGAGAACCGGCTTCGGCTCGGGCAGCCCGTGACCGTTGAGTTTGCGCAGCCGCGGAGTTCGCCGCATGACTGAGGCGCTGCCGCTCGTTGTCCGAGGGCTCGTTAAGACCTTCCCGGGCCCTGACGGCACGCCCTTTGCTGCCGTCGATCATCTCGATCTGGAATTGCCTGCGGAAGGTGAACTCGCTGCGGTTGTGGGTCCGGACGGCGCCGGGAAAACCACGCTCCTGCGGCTCCTGGCCGGCATAATGAGCCCCGGTGACGGCAATTGCTTCATG
>OBXH01001457.1_pt1 | contig 11581 bp, 5 predicted proteins | sample 1538101 | NCBI WGS metagenome assembly OBXH01 (sample SAMEA2580141, study PRJEB22360) | human gut metagenome | biome: human gut; feature: human-associated habitat; material: faeces | place: Denmark | collected 2008/2010 | reverse complement strand
AACCGCCGGATGCCGAACGGCACGTCCGGTGGTGTGGGAGGGAGCGAGGTGCAAATCCGCTCTCTACCCGATATCCGGGTACTTTTCCATGCAATGAGAGCAACGCGGCGCTTAAAAAGTTGTGTTTGGTGTCCTTCCTGACAAATAACGGTGCGGCATTGAATTTCATCGTATTCAGATTGGCCACATGTACGATTTGGTATCGGCAGAAGGCAGGACGTTTGCTGATGAACCCTGAATCACCTAGGCAGAGAGCATGACGAACTAACGAGATCTTCGAGCGAAATATTCGACAGATTTTTTGTTCCGAGCTTTCGGTAAATGGCATTCCGGTGCGCATAGATGGTGCGGTCGCTTAAACCCAAACGTTCGGCAATCTGTTGAGAAGAGACGTCTTGGATCATAAGTTCCAGTATTTCGCGTTCTCGCTCAGTAAGGAGGTCAAATGCTTTTTCAAGATCCCGGCCGGTAAGTTCGCCGCAGCTTTTGGCGAGACTTTCTCTGCACAGTTTGGCGATCGCCTTCATCAGGCGGTCTTCGTCAACGGGTTTTTCAAAAAATTCGGCTGCACCCGCCTTCAGCGTCGTAACGGCAAGGTCAACGTTGGCATGTCCTGTAAGGATGATGATGGGCAGGGAGTACCGGCGGCGGCGCATTTCCATCTGCAGTTCTGTGCCGGTCATGTCGGGCATGCTGATGTCGAGAATAAGACAGCCAGGCACAGATGGTGCGTCATCCATAAGGAAAGACCATGCACCAGCATAAGTGCGAACCTGCCAGCCGGCATAGGTGAGCATCATTTCACACGTTTCACGGAGATCTTCGTTGTTATCAACGATGCGCACGAGCGTGTGCTGCTGAATATCCTTGAGTGTTCGAGTCACGAGGAGCCTCCGGGAAGCGGAAGAATGATGTGTACTTCGAGGCCTTTGTCGGCTCGTGCACTGAAGTGAATGCTGCCGCCGTGTGCGCTGATGATGCTCCGCACGATGCTGAGGCCAAGACCCAAACCGTCTCGTTTCTGTGACGGTCCGCAGGAGGCAATGCGCTCAAGCGCTTGAGCATCGAGTTGTTCTGTTTCGTCTGAAACGATTAGCTCGACGTGATCTTCGCCGCAGGTCAGTGCAATCTTGGACTGCGGGTCCCGTCCGGCTGCAGCTTCTGAGGAGTTCTTGAGGAGATTAAGCACAACCAGCTGAAGTTCAAGGGGATTGCCGGTAATGAAGACATTGTCCGGCAGGACAACCATCACTGCATGATGAATGAGTTTCATCTGGGCGGCTTCAGCCACTGTTTCCCGGATCAGCGCGGAAAGATTAATCGGGAGGTTTCGGCGGTCCGTTCGGGCATAGGAGCAGACGTGCTCGACAATGTCGTTGATTCGCTCTGTTTGTCTTCGGGCTTTGGCACAGGACTTCTCAATGACGGCAGAGTCCTCTTCGTCGCGGGCGGCGGCCATCTCGATCGTACGCAGCGCATAGCGCAGTGCTGAAAGCGGCAGACGAATTTCGTGCGCAACCATGTTTGACAGCATGCCCATCGTGCTCATTTGCTCATAGCGGTGGAACTTTTGGAGAAGCGCAGTGTTGCTCTCTTCCAGAGCCATGCGTCGGGCAGCTTCGTCGTTAAGTTCTCGGGTTCGGCGCTCAACGAGGGCATTGACGCGACGAAGGTGCAGCATTAAGGCGAGGAAAGCAACTAGAGCAGCCAATGCGAACGGCCAGACGGCCTCCCAGACACGCGTGAAGGTCCAATGCCGCAGGTATTCATAGCGTCCCCATTTGAGCTCTCGGTAGAGCTGATCGATGCTTTTGAAGCTGTTGGCGGTGCTCCATGCGATGCCCGCTTCTGTTTGCGGCGGCGCGGTGAGCAGTGCCAGAGAGATTCGCTTGGCAACGTCGGACGGCACCTGACTCATAGCGCCAACCGTCCAGTTAGGAAAGAGCCTCGATGTGTGCGCGCAGGCGAGCGGAGAGTCTTCTGCCGGCTCGATTACCTTGAAGTGTTTTCTCCTCTCTATTGGCAGTCCTTCAAGAACGCAGGCCCGCATCAGTCCAACGTCAATGGTTCCGTCTTCAAGTGCCCGCAGAATTTTCGGCACGGGCTGATCCACCTGTCTGAGGGAACTGAAGAAGCGGTACGGATCCAAGCCTCTGTCAAGGAGCGCAGAAGCCGGCATCTGCCAGTTGAAGAACATCGATTCGAGACCCGACATCGCCGAGAGATGTTTCAGGTCCTTAAGACTGTTGAGATCAGTGCGTCGGCTGCTCACAACGACTGCGCCGGCAACCGCTTGGTTGGGATCCGGGGCGAAATTGGTGACGAGCGTGGCGAGCGGATAGATGCCGTCAGGCAGCAGCGATGCATAGCACCCGCTGCTGCCGAAAATCACATCTACTTTGCCGCTGCGGGCTGCCTTGATGAGGGCTGCCGTACGGTAGACCTTCACATCCACGCGGTACTCTGGGAGACTTTGCGAGAGAATCTGCGGAAGTTTGCGCAGCACGTAGTCGTCGGCATTCACATAGGTCGTGAATCCCGACGGAGTGCCTTCCTGCAAAAAGGCCATCATCCCAAAGCGCAGGACGGGACGGAGGTCTTCCGCCCCGCAGACAGAAAATCCGGGGAATGCGCAGAGCAAAGCCGCTGCTGCGGCCGCGGATCTTATTCTCCAGCTGGATATGTGAAAGGCCATTATGAGGAAATGGGGAATTCCGCACCGACAAAGGTGAGGGGGAGAGCAGCCGATGCCGATGCGGAGATGAAAGACGCTGTGTGAAGGCTACTTCTCTAATCGCCCAAGCGCTTTGAGAATGGATTCACTTGCGACCTTGCCGGAAGTGAAGCCCCACGCCACGTTCATGCCGGGAGAGGAGTCATCGCCGTGCACAGCATTCACAATTTCACCGGCGGCATAAAGGCCCGGAATCGGTTTGCCCTGTTGGTTAAGAACCTGAAGATTCTCGTCGACGATAACGCTTCCCATCGTAGTGGCAAAGCGCGGTTTTTGTTCAACGATGTAATACGGACCTTCTGACGAGATTGCGGCCTTCATAAATGCCGCAGGACGGCCAAAGTCCTCGTCTTTGCCAAGCTTCACGAGTTCGTTGTAGCGGGCAACGGTCTTCTCAAGCGTGCTGCCGTCGATGCCGGCTGCGGCAGCGGCTTCAGCGAGGGTTGAGCCATGAGCGAAGATCGGAGCTTTGCGGCCGTTTTCGGCGAGCCATTTTTCAAGATCTTCGTCCGTAATGCCCAGCGTGTGAACGCCGTCACGGAAGCCATTCCATGTAGCCTGATCCATCACGAGGTAGAGCATTCCGCCCTTTTGCTTCTCGAGCACAGTAAGAATATCGTGATTGGAGGCCTTTTCATTAATGAGGCGGCGTCCTTCATTATTGACGAGAATGCCCGACTGGAGCCACGCACGGTAGTTGCCTTGAATAATCGACTTTGCTACGCCGGGAGCCGCTTCAACGCCGTTGGGATAGCGCTTGCCGAATTCCATGAGTTCAAGCTTGGCGCCAACGGCTTGGGCCATACGATGTCCGTCGCCGGTTGCTGAGGCCGGTCCGTAGTAGAGCGCGCTTTTGAGCGGTTCGATGAGCATAGCCTTATTCGCGCCGTAACCGCCGGTGGCGAGGAGGACTGCTTTGCTTGAGAAAATGTATTTCGTTCCGTCCTTCTTGTGCGCTTCAACACCCACGATCCGGCCGTCTTTAACAATCAGTCGTTCAGCCTTGGTGTCGGTGTGGATCTTGATGCCGAGATCCCGCACGGCCTTTTCCACCTTCCGGTAGGCCGGGCCGCAGCCGCCCTTGAGGTAGAGCGAGCGGTCGAATTGGAATTCGGCGCGGTACTGCAGTTTTTGGTCAATGAATTCCGGTTTGAAGCGATTGATCGCCCAATCGGCAGCGCGAGGAGAGTTCTCCGCGAACATCGTGAGCGTTGTCAGGTCGTTCTTCAGGTGGCCATTGCCGATCAGATCGTAGACCAGTGCTTGCGGAGGATCGTAGGGGACGCCTTTTTCCTTCTGGAGCTTCGTGCCCATGATGGCCCACTGCCCGCCGCAGATGGCCGATGCGCCGCCGGTAACGCTCATCTTCTCAAGGACTGTCACGCGGGCACCGTGCTCAGCAGCGTTGACGGCAGCGGCAAGTCCTGAAAAACCCGATCCGATGATGACGACGTCGTCAGCTGCTTCAATCGTTTTTCCGGCATGTTTCGGCGCAGTGCTTCGGGCTGGCTGATTCGGATCGCCTTTGGCTTGACGAATGCAGTCTTCAACAGCCGCGAAGATGGCTTTGCTTGTTACCGTCGCTCCGCTCAGTCCGTCGATCTTTGTGCTCTGGGCTTCAACGATTTGCCGAGGAAGTTCGGCCGCCGCAGTCGTCCCGATGCCTGCCGTTTCCTTCTCTTCGATAACCTTGACTGAAGTCACCGCATCCTTTGAAAAAGTGACCGCAACTTTCACCGGTCCCTTCATGCCCTGAGCCGATGCTTCATAGGTCCCCGGCGTGTAACTCCAGGATGGACCGGCAATGAGCGCGGTTAAAAGAGCCGCAGCAGCGGTAAGACGAAAGTTTCTCATGACTGAATCTCCAGGTCGTTAGGCGGACCTATTGGCCGCCTGACATGAGTTCATCGTCTTTGTGCGCTTTTCTAATCAACATGACCTAGATCAATCGACGGATCAGGAGAGAAACAGGGAAATTGAAGTCTGCGGCTAAGCCTCCTTGGTCAGATTGAAGGGTGACGCTATGTTTTCTTCGTGATGAATAAAGCCCCCCGAAGCTCATTTGAACATCGGGGGGCTTAGCGTTTCAGACAAAGCCCTTACATACCGTTAACAGGACAAGAAGGGCAGAAGCGCTTTGGCAATCAGAATGCGTACTTCACGCCGATCTTGCCGCCGACAGAGGATGTTCCATCCTTGCCGCCGCCCACGGTAAAGTCAGCATTCAGCAGGAGATTGCCGTTCTGCGCGCGCAGGCCGAATGCGCTCTGCACCGGGTTGGTGTCGATCACATCGGTTTCATGCGAGAGGACTTCAATTTCCTTGTCCCCGAAGGTCGGGACGTAGGCGACCTTGAAGAACGGCGCAAGCTGCCATCCTGCAGCATTCGTTTCACCAGCTGTCACACGAAGGGCAAGCGGGACTTGGATGAGATCCTGCTTCTGCTTCTCAACATTGACGGCACCGATGGTCATAGCATCTGTTTCAAGATGAGAGTAGCGAACACCCACGCTTGGCGTGAAGGTGAAGGCCCCCGCCTTGAAGGCATGCTGACCGCGGATGCCGACAGACCACACGTTCGCATCAACGCTTTGGTTGAGTGCTGTCTGCGAAGCGGTGATGTCGTTTTCAGTCCACAGATACGAGGCTTCCGCGACAACCTTGGCAGCTCCGAAGTCCTTCGCGCCGTAGAGCGCGAAGCCGTAGCTGTCAATTTCGTTGCGAATCGAGGAGACGGCACTTCTCAGCGTACCTTTGCCGTACTGAAAGGCAGCGCCAACGGTGTAGTCTTGACCGAGGGCAATGTCGCCGCCGAAGGCCGCATAGCCCATGTCAGCCTTGAATTCAGCGCCGTGAGCGAGGCCGTCGGCTTCGTAGCGTTCGCCGGAAACGTCGGCCCAGAGATTGACGCCCGCATGGAGCTGCTGACCAATCGCTGTGCGGTCGGCAATCGTTTCGGAGAGCGTGAAGTCAGCGCGGCGAGCCATGGACAGGATGCCGAGCGAGGCAAGTGCTGAGAGGCCGGAGTCGGCGTTCAGTGTATTGGTGAGCGTGCCGTCAGCAGTACTGATTTCGCCTTCAATGAACGGATTGTCCGTAACGACTTCAGTCGTGCCGGTAATCGTGTCTGCAAGTTTGAAGGTGCCTTCAGTTGCATTGGTGACGCCGATAAAGCTGCCTTCAGCCACGCTGAGCGTGCCGGCAATCATTGACGTGTCGGAAGACCCCTGCGACTGACTGACGATCAGAATGCCCTGATTGGCGACGTAGACCGTTGCATTATTGTTATAGGCTGCAGCAGAGGCCGCATCAGTGAGGCTGCCGTCAACGACAATCTTGCCCGCAACTTCAATCGGAGCGCCAAGATAGAGCGCGGCAGTGACGTTCTTTTCACCCCATGACAAACCTTGAACGGAGGCAATGGCTTCAAAGGCGGATGCAGCTTCGGCAGCATCGGCTCCCAGAGTGATGAGGGAGTTGCGGCCTGCAGCCAAAGTACCCGTGATGGCGGTATCGACTTTGGAGATCTCGAGGTGCGAGGCATTGCCGATCACGTTGAGCGTTTCGTCATCTTTCCAAGCCGGATCAACGAAGATCGTACCCGTGAAGTTTTCGGCGAGCTGCGTGATTGTGAGCTTGCCGGCAGTCTTATCTTCACCGACGAGAACCGTACCTGCACCGTCAATGGCATCAACCGTGAAGGTTTCACCCCCCGTGGCGGTCAGCGTGCCATTGCTCTCAACGGTAACCGTGCCTGCGAGCGTGCCGCCCTTGGCATAGTCAGTGCCGCCAAGAAGCAGCGTGGAATTCGCTTTGACGGTAACACCAACTTTATCGGTGCCGGAGGTCTTCAGAAGCTCTGAGCCGGCGCCTTCACCCGTGAGGGTAAGCGTTTTGCCGCCGTCGATCAGCACTTGATTGGCCGTGCCAAGATCGAACGAAGCAACAGCGAGACTTTCTCCGCGATAAGCGTAGTCATTCGACTGTGTGCCGCCAATTTGAACATTCTTATCTTCTGAGGTGATCTTGACTTCGTTCAGAACGATGTTTTCGCCGACCATGGCGACGTCATCCAATGTCACCTTATCCTGCTGAGCGAGATCATCTTTCGAAGTGTCGGAAAGCTGCCCCAGCAGAACATACTTGGCATTGGTGTACTTGTTGCCCAGTGAGCTTGCATAGTCAAGATTGTAAACGGCGTCATTGAGAGCAATCGTACCGCCTTCTTCAATCGTAACTTTGTCAGCCTTCAGTGCGTCGCCGGCGTCCGTCACGGAGCCATTGCCAAGTCCGTTCTTAAAGAGCTGAGCAGAAGCGGTTTCAAGTGTGCCGCCGCTCTTAATGGTAATGCTGCCGACCGTTGAGAGCGGATCGGGCATCTTAACGAAATTGAAGTCTTTAAGAGCGAGCGTACCGCCGGTGATGGTGGCGGCTTCACGCAGAGACCAAGTCGTGTTCACTTCCATACGGCCGGCTTGGACCTCAACTGTGCCGTAGTAACGGTTCATGTCGCTGTTGATGACAAGCGTACCGTTGCCAGTCTTCTTAATCGAAGCCGCTGTCTGATCGGCTGCTTTGGGATAAGCGCTCGCAATGGAGTCCATGTGGTCCGTCGAGCCTTCTTCGCCGATGGTGAGTGTGGCGCCGTCATCCACTGCAAATTCTGCGCTGGTGCCGCGGTCCAGAAGCAAGAAGCCGCCGGCCGTAGCTGTCATGTAGCCGTATGTGTCAGCTGGATCATCTTTGCCGGTGACATTGTTGCCCGAATAGGTCATGTCCTTCGTGGCAACGAACTTGACGCTGCCTCCGACTACGCCGGCGTCGCCATTTTTAACGATATCGACGTAGACGGCGCCGCCAGCGGCGATGCCATCGGATGACTCAACCGTGTTGTTTTGGAACAGCACATCCGTGAAGACCGCGTCGGCCCCCTTCACAAACACAGCACCGAGAAGGTCTCCCGATCCCGTTGTTTTGTTGCCGACGAAGGAGCCGCCTGTTTGGCTATATTGGGTCTTTGTGTAGAGCAAAAGTGCTGCGCCGTAGCCGTTGCTGACGTTGTTCAGGTAGTTGACATTGGAGGCAGTCACCGTGGCAGTTTTAACATTGGTGAGAACGGTTTCATTCGGTTTATTTCCATATACCGCCAGAGCACTCCCGTAGACGCCTTGATTGCCTTCAAAGGTGACGTCCTTCATTGTGAGCGAACCTTCACCTTGAACGAACATCGCGCCGCCCCAACTCTCTGAGGTGTTGTTTTTGAAGGTGACGTTGTCGAGGTCGAGATTCAGAATGTAATGTTTGTCATTTTCGGAATCGTAGTCGCTCTTGGCGTAGAGAGCACCGCCTTGAGCGCTGGTTCCCTTTACCGAATTGCCTTCAAAGGTCGAATTCTTGATGGAGGCTGAGAGGTTCTCTGCCCCGCCCCAACGGCCGCCGCGGAGGTAGAGTGCGCCGCCAAGGCTGGAGCCGTCTTTATAAGAGACTGCTGAGTTGTTCGTGAAAGTCGAATTTTCGATGTCTGTTGTTGTACCCCACAACGAAACGGCACCGCCCATGGCATAAGCAGCTGTTCCTTCGGCAGCTCCAGCACTATTCTGGTCGAACGTTGACCCCTTAATAGTGGCAGTGCCGATCGATTGATAAACGGCGCCGCCTTCTGTCTGGTTGTAGCTCGTGCCTTTGTTGCTTGTGAAAGTCGAGTTGGTGATCGTCAGTGCGGAAGAGCCGTCAGCACCGGATACACCGACGGCAGTGCCGTAGACGCCGTTAATAGAGCCGTCGGAATCCGAGACTTCATTCGAGGTAAAGGTTCCGTCCGTTACCGTGACGGTGGTATTGGATGCGGCGATGCCGGCCGCTGTCGTCAGGCCGCCAGTCGCGGTAAAGGTAAGTTTGTTGTTCTCGAAGGTGTCGTTGGTTGAATTAATGGCATCTGAAGTGCTGTTTAAGTGACCAGCAAGCGTTGTGCCGTCAGCAGTTCCTGTGTGATTGGAGTAATCGGCAGCGAGGGCACTGGTCGTCATTGCCAAGCAAGCAGCCGCAACAGATGCGGCCAATAATTTTTTCTGATTCATCAAGACTCCTTGAAATCATTGGGTTGCGCAGGGGTGCGCAACTGCGTTTGAGTCTATGAGGAATCTGAAAACAGGTGGGGGTGTGGGGGGGGGGGTTACCCTATGCGTCCCGAAATGACTGAAGTTCAATAGTTTACATTTGTTGTCGATTTCGATAAGCGTTGGGTATATACAACTTAGGGTTTACACCATTCAAGCGGGAATATCACCCAAAGCGGAAAAAAAGCCCAGTGCGACAGTCGATGATGCTCCTAGATATTAGAAATGTCGGCTGGACACAGTCTTTCATACCTGAGTAAGAATGAAAGAAAACTGGTGCTGGAAGATTTTTAGATCAGTGTTCAAATTCAAATAATGCAGAAACTCGAACGCCGCAGAGCTCGAGTTTTGCGATGTTCGATTTGATTTCGGCGAATTGCGAAAAAGATGTTCGTCAATTTGCCTGATCACGGGGCTGCTGCAGCAATTATTTCGTTTCAACACGCACGCCGTCCGAAGCGGCATGGAGCACATGGCTCGCAAAATTCGGATGACGAGCACGAACGAGTTCGATAAAACGCTCGGCAACGGTCTCAGACTTTGTGAGTGCAATCATCGTTGAACCTGATCCGCTGATGAAAAAAGCTGGTGCTCCGGCTGCCTTGGCAGAGGCCCGCACCGAATCGTAGTCTTTGATGAGTTTGCGCCGGCAGGGTTCATGAAGCACGTCCTGACAGGCTTCGGCCAGAAGTTCTTCGCTGCCGGAGCGGAGCGCCTCAATCATGGCAATGGCATGAGAGGTCGTAAAGACGCTGTCTTTAACGGCGATTTCTTTAGGCATTGCACGTCGGGCGTCAGCCGTGCGCACTTCATAGTCAGGGATGATGACGGCAAACTTCCAATTTTGGTCAAGCGGCATACGCAGCGCGTGAAAGCGTTCATCCGCGGCAAAAGACGCGGTGAAGCCGCCGAATGTCACAGGGGCTGCGTTGTCAGGGTGTCCCTCAAAGCGAGCGCAAATTTGGAAGAGCTCGTCCTTCGCAAAGGGACTGCCGAGGAAAGCATTGGCGGCGGCAGCGCCGGCGGCGATGCAGGTGCTTGAACTGCCCAGGCCGCGGGCGACGGGAACCTCTGCGTCAATGTGAAGCTTCACGGGAAAGGGCGTCTGCCCGGCTTCACGGAAGACTTCTCGAAAGCCCTGAAGCACCAGATTGTCTTCATTTTGAAAAGCTTCCGGACAGCCGGAAATCTGGAGCACTTCAGAACGCTTAAAAGTGAAAACGGAGTAGAGCGAAAGTGCCAGGCCGAAGATGTCAAAACCCGGGCCGAGATTCGAAGTGGAGGCCGGAGCACGTACGGTGATCTGCATGAGACTGCTCGCGATGGAAGGGATGGAGATGAAGCAGCGGCAAAAGGGCTCCAGGCCGCTCGGCCGCTGCCTATGATTTGCACTGCGTCAGAGCTTGGCGGCTGCGGCAAGCACGCGTTCAGGCGCCTGATCAATGTCATAGACCGCGTTGAAGCGCACGGACTGCGTGCGAAGTGCTGAGAGGCACTGCGGGGGCTCAACACCCGTGGAGTCAGCAAGCGCATCCATATATTCGAATGCTGCGGCTTCCGGCGTCGTGCTCTTTAACTTCAGGGGACCGTAAAGGGCATTGAAGACGTCGCGGCAGAATTTGAAGGGCGAGGCAGTGGAGAGCACCACCATCGGCACTTCCGGAGACGCCTGCTCCTGCGCAATCTTCCAGGCAACAGCCGTGTGCGGGTCGATGAGCCGCCCGGTGGTTTCCCAGGCTTCGCGCACAGCGTCGGACGTTTCGGCATCGTCAAGCCAGCCGCAGCCGTAGACGGCGCGGAATTTATCGAGCAGTTCGGGTTCGATCCGGTAGATGCCGTCCGCTTTCAAAGCAGCCATGCGTGCGGCCGTGCGCACGGGATCCATGTCGTCGAGATAGTAAAGCGCTCGCTCGAGGTTGCTCGAGACCAGAATATCCATCGACGGCGAAGACGTCCGCACGAGATCTCGGCGGCGGTCGTAGACGCCCGTTTCGAGGAAGTCGCTCAGGACATGGTTGGCGTTGCTCGCAACGATGAGGCGGCGAACGGGGAGCCCCAGCGTCTTGGCAAACCAGCCGGCAAGCACGTCGCCGTAATTGCCGGTCGGGACGCAGAAGTCGATGCGTTCGCCCTGACGGATAACGCCGGCTTCTGCGAGCTGGCGGTAGGCGTCAAAGTAATAAACCACCTGCGGCGCAAGACGGCCGATATTGATGGAATTGGCGCTCGTGAGCGTAATGTTCCGCGCGGCGAGCTCGGCTTTGAGCGGCGAAGCGAAGAGCGCCTTCACCGCGCTCTGAGCATCGTCGAAATTCCCGCGGAGCGCCGCAACTTCCACGTTGACGCCTTTTTGCGTTGCCATCTGCAGGCGCTGAATAGCGCTCACGCCCCCGTCAGGGTAAAAGACTGCAATGCCGATGCCCGGAACGTCAGCAAATCCTTCAAGCGCGGCTTTTCCGGTGTCGCCGCTCGTTGCCGTGGCAATCACAAGTCGGCGGCCGGTGCCGGCCAAGGCGCGGCTCATGAGCTGAGGGAGCATCTGGAGCGCTACGTCCTTGAAGGCGGCCGTGGGACCGTGATAGAGCTCAAGGAGGTGCATGCTGCCGATTTTCGTCACCGGAGTGACCGCGGGATCGGCAAAGGTATTTCCGTAAGCCGCCTCCACCGCGCCGGCGATTTCTTCGGCGCTGAAGTCTGAGAGCAGCGTACCGAGCACACGGCGGGCAGCGCC
>OBXH01001453.1_pt1 | contig 11590 bp, 7 predicted proteins | sample 1538101 | NCBI WGS metagenome assembly OBXH01 (sample SAMEA2580141, study PRJEB22360) | human gut metagenome | biome: human gut; feature: human-associated habitat; material: faeces | place: Denmark | collected 2008/2010 | reverse complement strand
TTTTATTTTAACATGAAGCGGCTATAATAGCTATAAATATTTAGTTAAATGTCAACAATACAGTACACTAGTGGGTTACTGAAAGAGTCGATTCATTTGATTTTTGCAGATAAAATTTGTATTATCATAACGCATGATTTAGAAATGGCATCTATTGCGGATACAAGTATAAATTTATCAGATTAATGGTTAAAAAGGATTTTAATTACTTCTTTTTAAAAGGCAATAAATATTTCTTTAGGTCTTGTAAAGAGATGGAAACTATTTTTTATCATTATGCAGAAAATCATGTGGAAGAATTAAAATTTAGGAACGAATGTGTAGTAAGTGGAAATGAGTTCAATGAGTTTATACTACGAAAATTCGATTATAACCTTGGAAGAATATATAGACCTTTTTTGCAGTACATACGTTAAAACGTTAAGTTTGGTAGAATGCCCATTATATTCTAAGCAGCTTATAACTTGGAAAAAATGAAAAAAGTAGTTTTACAAGGGGATATATAAAAACTTAAAAAAATCCACGGTGTTACGAATTGTACAAATCTTTTTGGAATAATTTGAAGTTTTTAATCGGAAACGGGAATTGGGCACCAATAGAGTATTTGATGCTTCCAACAAGTACTTATAATTGTCTTAAAAGACAAAAGTTTTGTTTTATCCAGAATTTAGAACAAAAATATAATTCTGTTGAAAAATTATGCTGTATCCGAAAAATGGGTGTGCATTCTTCTGAAATTGTGATAAAGGCACTGTAAAAATGGGATGATAAAGCAAAAAAACTATAGGTCACTCAATTCTGGAGCAGGAAAAAGATTTTTTGTGTCCGTGGGAAAATCGGTTTATGATATAAAATGTAGATATTACAATACCGCTTTAAAAATAGTTCTGGGAGAATATGAAGAATACATATATAGGTGTTAAATTCAAATGCAGACAAGGAAAGATTTAACTATTCGTATATATATCAAAGACTTTTTCGATATGGAAATGTTTATTGGCTTATGGAACATCAATTGCGGGACTTGTAAGTAAATGAGGATAGGTCTTTGATGAAACTCATTTTATACCGGATGAAGCAATAATTCATGTGAAGTGCAGCAAATATTTTTTCTGGCGTTATTAAAAAATGAAAACTATTTTTATCATTATACAGAAAGTCATGTGGAGGAATTGTAATATGAGAAACAGAGAGATGGGGGTGTGAAGAAAAACAGAATTATAGTAATTGCTGATGAAGGAGAAATGACATGGGAAAGTTTGATTTTGTTGGAACAACGAGCAGAGTTTTATCAAATGAAAAGTATCCAGGATGCCCTTTCCAACCTGACAGTTTTCTCTTATCATTTGATTTTAATTGCAGTAAAACGAGAACTGGAAATAGTATGCCAACTTGTAGAAGCAATCCGAAAGCTGGTGATAACACCTATGATTGTTTTATTACCGGATCATTCTGAAATGCGAAATAAAATCATTTACTTGGGGGCAGATGTGGTATTGACACAACCGTATACAGCGGAAGAAGTCAGTCTGCAGTCGTATGCATTGATTCGCCGCTATACAGAATGGAAATCGGAAAGAAAAGAAGAAATCCCTGTTATGGTGGGAAAACTGAAAATCCTTCCACTTCAAAGAACAGTAGAATGGGAGCATAAAAGAATCCCTGTTGTAAAAAGGGAGTTTGATTTTCTGTATCTGTTAGCAACTACGCCGGGAAGAGTATATACATACAGTCAGATCTATCAACTGGTATGGCAGGAGTACCCACATGGGGATATTACAAATATTATTTACTGCATGGTACATCGACTGAAACAGAAATTGAAAAAAGTAGATGTAAATGCAGAGCATATAATCAGCAGTGTAAAAGAGGTTGGATATTGTTTAAAAGTATATAAGGAATCATAGAAGGCGGGTTTCTGAAAATGGAGCCTGCTTTTTATATGGCGAGATTTGGTTGTAACTGTAATAGAAAAGAAATGACAGGAAAACTGACAGTTATTTGACAGACAACTGACAGTCTGATGACAGATTCGTTTTGTATACTACTTCTTTATGTAAAAAATGGGCTTCGTTCCATGACATAAAGGAGCAGTGTATGTGCCGGAAAGAGCTACAAAAGAGAAAAACCTAACTTCATATGCAGCGTTTGGTGGTGTCGCAATTCAAAACAGGATTGCGGCATCTTTCTTTTTGTGGAGAAAACTCCGGTTCATACAGTCTTTTGCCTGTGAGAAGGCAAGGTCACCGCCACTCCGATTTGATTTCAAAAAAATTCAGATCGGAGGAAAAGAAAGGTGACATTTCATAAAGCAAAAGAAGAATCTAAATGGAAACAGTGGAAGGAGCAGGAGGAACGGATTTTGCGAAAATCCGGTGTCAGTGAAGAGGTAATCCAAAGACTTCGTGAATTAGACTGGCAGGACTTTAATGCGGAGCGGAGATTCTGGGAACATTTTTCTTCTAATCAAGAAGAATTATACACCAGGGAATTGGAAGAACCATCTTCAGTGGTGCTTAATATTCAACAGTTACTTGACAGTGTGGAAAATGAGCAACTGTTACAGGTTCTTTTGGAGTCGGATAAGAAAACACTGCAGATTTTACTTCTGAAGATGTGGGGATTTTCAGTTCATGAAATTGCAGGCCAGATGGGACTGCCGGAAAAGACCATTTATACACGGATTGAGCGATTAAAGAAAAAAATTAAAAAAGTTTTGAAGAAGTGAAGAAAAATGGGGTATCTCATCGGCTCTATATATGAAAGGGGTAATTGCCCCTCGTTCCTTGATAACCACATACCAGCATTACAGGTACGTTCCCAAAGATAGAAGCGTGACAGCATAAGCGCCAGGACGGATGGGGACAAGCACTGCTGGATTGTTATGGAAAGGTCTGTCCAAAGACTATGGCGGATCATTTCGTGAGAAAACTGTCAGTGCCTGTTCTCATTCTGAGCGACTCCTTATAGCTGTGAATGGACTTTCGCAGGTCTTTCGCCAGGAGCATCGGAGGGGGATAATGATACGAATTTCTTCCCATAAGGAAGAGGATGGACTCTAAGTTGTAATCAGCAAGACTTTCAGAAAATCTGCGAGCGGTGCCAAGCGAAGCATCCGCCTGTAATGTTCCCTACCATAGATGTGGTGTGGCAGCCGGGGAGTCGAGGACAAATACGGTACCAAAGAAAAGAAGAAACGATAAGAAATCAAAAAAGAGTGTGTCGTTGATATCAGATACATGCGGCTGTGGGAAAATGTCACAGCCGTATTCTTGTGGTATTAACGCCATGCGGAAAGAAGTACTATGTTTTATAAAGTTGAATATCAAAAAAGAGCGCATCAGGAAGTGGAGAAGATCTTCCGGGTGCTATTTCCGGAACAGGGACTGGCAGTCAGGGAAGAGCAGATCCGTCTATGCCATGAAATGCTGGATACTCTGCTGGGAGAACAGATTGCCTTGTGTGATGCAGGGGTAGGAATTGGGAAGACCTATGCCTATCTGGTAGCCTGTGTATTATTGCGGAAGTATTCCATGCTGACAGGGCGAGGAAATCCATTGGAACAGCGCCCGGTGGTGGTGTCCACCTCCAGCATTGCATTGCAGAAAGCCATTTTAACAGAATATATTCCCTTTTTGTCCAGGGTGCTGCTGGAGCAAGGAATCATTCAGTCCCCGCTTCGGGCAGTGGTGCGAAAAGGGAAAGAACACTTTGTCTGTGACAATAGGCTGGAACAACGAATCGAAGCAATCCGCCATAAACAGAAGAATGCTGTTCAAAAAGCAGCATTACTGTCCTTGCGAAAGCATTACGATATGGATAGCGTAAAGAATCTGAGCGGGTTTGACAGAAGGCTGGTCTGTGTGCCGAAATTCTGTCCAAGAGAATGTCCGGGCAGGCAGATGTGCCGCTATCAGAGATATCTGGAAGAATCCAGGAAACAGGATGTGTTCATTCAAATCTGTAATCATAATTATTTACTGGCAGATGCATATCACAGAGCAGAAGGATACAAGCCTTTATTGTCTGATTATCGGACGTTGATTGTAGATGAAGCTCATAAGTTACCGGAAGCGGCAAGGCAGATGTTTGGAAAAAACCTGTGTATGGATGATATCCGGGAAATAGCATATTATCTGGAACGGGAGCATCAGAAAGAAGAGGCAAAAATCCTGCGGACAGTCATGCATGACGCATTGCATGTTGTTGGTGCAGAACACCGAATTGGAAAAGGAATCCGGGAAACATTCCGTCATACAACAGATAGTGTGGTTTCTCTGTGGGAAGGAGTAGAAATGTTGGAATTTCTTTTGGACAAGCTGGAAAAATGTGTTCCAAAGTGGATACGGAATCGACTGGAGGATGCAAAAGAGGTGCTGAAGTGTTTTTGTAGCAGCGATGAAAAATATGTCTGCTATCTGCAATTCGATACAGAGCAGCTTCCCATTTTATGCGCAGCCAGCCGGGAAATCCCAGAATTGCTTCAGAAGATGTTATGGGATCGGGAAGAAGGGATATCCGCCATCTTAACCAGCGGAACGCTAAAGGCAGGCGCAGGCTTTTTGCGCACACGGCAGATCACCGGGCTGGAAGGAAGAGCAGGAGTGCAGGAATATGTGGCAGAGTCCCCATTTTCTTATGAGAGGAACTGTCTGTTATACTTGCCAAAGACGCTGGAACATTGCAGGAGAGGGAGCAGGGAAGAGGCAGTAATGGTGGCAAACCAGATCCATTCCCTGATCTGTTCCACTTACGGACATACGTTGGTACTGTTTACCTCTTATACATTGATGGGGAGTGTGTACCAGATTTTAAGAGACAGTCTGCCATTTCCCATGGTGGAAGTATGGAGGCATTCCCAGGAAGAAATTCTGCGGTTCAAGACCATGGAGAATGGGGTGCTGTTTGCAGCCGGCTCCTGCTGGGAAGGGGTAGACTTTCCGGGAGACATGGTATCTTCACTGATTATTGTGAAACTGCCTTTTGCAGTACCAGATCCCATCAGCGAGGCAGAGAAGGAAACCTATGATTCCCTGGAAACCTATATTCAGTCCATCATTGTGCCGGATATGCAGAAGAAACTACGCCAGGGATTTGGGAGAGCCATCCGGACAGAAACCGATACCTGCGTGGTGTCTATTTTAGATATCCGGGCAGGAAAAGGCGGCAAGTATCACAAAGATGTGATGTGTGCGCTTCCGCCCTGCCGGATAGCAGAGGAGTTGAGAGAGGTGCAGGATTTCATCCGCAGCCGGAAAGGTGTAGAGTATTATTTATAATAGGAAAAATCTGCTTTCCAGCCTTGTTGCTTGTGCTTATTTTCCAGGCACTTTTAAAGGGAAAATTTAGTACAGTTTTTGGAGCGGTTTTGGAGGGATTGTTGGTATTGCTGAATAGCTATTTGAACATGAAGTGGGTATAATGTGTATAGCGTTAGAGGAAAGGACGGTGAGCAAAATGGCACGATATGCAGTGGAACATATCTGGGAAGGAAAACAGGAATATTTCTTGATCCGGGATCATCAGAGCTGGCAGATGGTGCTGCTCCCGTCCAAGTATCTGACGCATTTGATTCGAGCAAACCGTTCCCCGAATACCGTTAGCCGCCGGGCAAAATCCATCCGGTTCTATCTGGAATATTTGGATGAAAAGGAGATGGAACTGTCTCAGGTAGCGGAACTGGAATTCCAGGAACAGTATGAACATTATGTGGGATTTCTCCACTGGCTGAAAGCCGGAAATCATTTGCATGAAAAGACAGAGAAACTGCCAAGCAATAAAACCTGCAATGCGTACTTAAAAGACGTGTTCAGGTTTTTCTGTTTTTTAGAGCTGGAAACAGATATGGAAAGATTAAAAGTGTTATATTATGACAGTTTTACCACTCATGATTCCATCGGCGTAAAACGGAAGCTGCGGTTCCGGTCATTCAATGGCTATCTGAAAGAGGAAGAACGAAACGTCCGTCCAGCAGAGCATCAGGAGATTTTGGAACTTTTGAAGCAGTGTACCAACTGCAGGGATCAGCTTCTGATCATGCTTCTGGCAGAGACCGGATACCGGATCGGCGAGATCTTAGGGGTAGATTATACCAGAGATATTGATTATGAAAGACACACCATCCGGGTATTCTTCCGGGATGACAATGAGAACAAGGCAAGGGCGAAGAATGCGGCGTACCGAAGATCCAAAGTCAGTGATGCCACCTTCCAGTTTTTACTGTTTTATCTGTCCAAGTACCGGGAATTTCTGCAGCACCAGCCGATGCTGTTTGTAAACATCGAAGGAGAGACGAAAGGGAAGGCACTGCAGGTAGACGCAGTTTACCGGATGCTGGAACGGATGGAGAAAAAGACAGGCATCCATACGACGCCCCATATGCTGCGGAGATACTTCGGAAATATGAGGCGGGATGCCGGATGGCCGCTGGAAATGATCAGCGAAGCGTATGGACATAAGCACATCGACACAACCATCAAATATCTGAACCTTGTAGATGACCAGCTTATGGAAGCCAGTGACCAATATTATGCAAAACATTCTGCTCTTTATGATGTGGAGAAACTCCTGTAGGAGGTGAAGAACATGCCCGCTTATCAATTATATGTATATGAAGATCGGGAAAAGCGGGAAGCACTGGAACAAAAAATCTGTGAGCAGGTGGATGCCTGTACAGAGGTAAATGGAACCATACGAAACCGGATAAAGAAGTTCCTGATAGAAGAAGGGATTACTGATATTTCAGAGATGGACGCAGTCCTAAGGGTCCGCTACGAAGAATATCTGGAAAGGAACGAAACCGTTCTTGCACCGATTACCTGCTTGCGGGGATTTGATGGAATCGTGATTCATCGGATGAAAGAAGAACTGCAGACACTGGCAGGGAGAAGAAACTATACTACAGAGTATCAGGAACAGTGGATGTGCCTTACCCATTATCCGGAGATTGAGATTGCGGAATCCTTTCTATCGAGTAAAGACGGAAAAGAACTGTTGTGGAATTTTACCCTGGAATGTCCAAGAAATTTGAAGGTGCAGATTTTTACAGTACTGAAAGAGGTGATCCATACCTACCAAGGCTGTTATAGAAAAGAGAAACTGCTGGCACTGCAAAGGTTCTACCAATTCTGTGTGAAACATCAAGTGGCTGATATTGAGACCATGACATTGGACAAAGAACAGCGATTTGAACAGGAACTCTCGGAAGAGTTTCGAGGGAAAAAGAGAAGTACTATGTTTGGCATCCTGCAGATGAGCAGAAAAATCCTATTTTTACAGGCGCCGGAAATTCATTGGCAAGCGAATGTGTGGTTTTTGGAACGTTTCCATTTTTCCAGGGAACGGATGAATCCAAGTAAGCCTGTGGAATCGGTATCCTTTAAAGAGGTGACTAACATGGAAAATCAAAAGATTTTGCAAAAATATCTGCGGTATCTGTTTGGAATCACAGATTTATCTATCAGTACCATCCGAATCAAGCTGCTGGAACTTCGTACATTCCTGGCACACTTCAATGGAGAAGAAAAGCCGATCTATGAAGTGGAGGCAGAGAAGATTCAGAGATATCTGGAATCCGTTCAGAGACAGGATACCCGTGAAAAAACAGCAAATGGAAGAATCTTTATGATTTTACAGTTTTACAATTTCCTTGTAGTCAAAGGATATTTAAAGAAGATTCCCTTCCGGCATGCGTATTATCTGCAGAAAGAAGTGCATGTCCACAATGACCGCAGTGTACCGGAAAGAATCTATACGGAAATTTTATCGAAGCTGACAGAGTTTCCGGAACATCTGCGGTTGATGTTCCTGCACTTATGGTGTACAGGAATCCGGGGGAGCGAAGTATGTACCCTGACAGGTGGTGATTATGAAGAAAAGAATGGAGATTACTGGCTGAAAGTATATCAGGTGAAAATGAAAACGTATAAGCGGATTCCCATTCCGGAAGCATTGTATAAATTAGTGCAGGTGTACAAAAAGAAATATCAGATCGGACCAGAAGAATACCTGTTTAAAAGCAAAAAAGGTGGAGCATTCCAGTATGCTACATTACGGTATCAAATGTTGAAATACTGTGAGAAAAATCAGATTGCAGATGGGGAATATATTTTCAGATCCCATGATTACCGCCATAACCTGGCTACGCTTTATTATGATAATGGTATTTCCATCCAAGCGGTACGAGATTACTTGGGGCATGAATATGAGGAAATGACCAGACAGTATGTGGACTATATGCCGAAGAAACTGGAAAAAGCCAGTGAAGCATATTTCCAGGAAGAAACCCACAGCTTTGCGACGGAACTGATGAAAGGAGAGTTCCATGGATGAAAAATTATATCTAATCGATTTGGACTGCTATGCAAGAGCAGAGGAAAACCAGAAAAAGAAGGTAAAGGAATCCCATTGCTTTGATTTCGGACTGCTTCCAACAAAGGGGCTTCAAAATGAATTCCGTTCCTTTATTGAGAATCGAAGCCGACAATGTGCATTGGCAACGATGATACAGGAACGAGTGCTCTATCAGAGATTTTGCAGAATGGTAAAGGATAAGCACATCCGGGCAGAGAGCCTGCAGGAACTGGAGTGGGAACAATGGCTGATCAAAATCCGAAGCTGGCTTCTGGAACATGGACAAAAACTGACCATGCAGGGAATCAACGTATATGGGAAAGAAAAGACAGTGCCATCGAGCCTCATCACATATGTGCGGAAGGCATATCAATTTACAGAAGCCAAAGAGGAACGGGATGAGATTGAGAAAGATATCTGGAAATTAGAGAATCTGGACATTGCCTATAAAAAGAATCCGATTAAAAATGTACAGACTTTGAATTTTACAGCGATTATCCAGGATGACTTACGGGAAGAAACAAAAAAGGCAGTTTATGAGCATTTACATCATGAAGCGATTGCAACGATCATCAAAGAGTTGACAGCCATCCGGAGACTATCCAGATATTTGAAAGAAACATATCCCCAAATCCATTCGGCAGAAGAACTGAATCGGGAGTTGCTGGAAGAATATCTGACGTACCTTGCAACGGAAGCGGAGGGCGTGAATAATTACCGAATGGATTTGACGAGACTCCGAGGACTGCTGGAAACCATTGGAAAATTATATGGGTATCCACACTTAGAAATTTTATTCCTAGCCAGTGACTTGCCCAGACAGGTGCAGCCGAAACTGAAATCTTATTCAGATAGTGAGCTGATTCGTTTTAATGCAGCGCTTGCGGAGCTGGATGAGCAGATGGAGCGGCTTATGGTCATCCACCAGATGTTAGGAACAAGGATATCTGATACCCTTACCCTACAGACAGACTGCCTGTATCGACAGGACGGACATCCTATGATCCAGATCCGGCAGATGAAAACAACTACCTTTGTGAAGCCTATCAGTGCAGAACTGGAATTGCTGATTGAAAAAGCAATAGAGTATAGCAAGAAAAGGTATGGAGATATGGCTTACATTTTTGTGGATGAGAAAAATAGCAAGAGACCGATGCAGTACAATACCGTTCAAAACAAGGTGATGGATCTGATCCAGAAAAAAGACTTGCGGGACGACCATGGAGAACTGTTCGGATTCGGAACGCATATGTTCCGCCATGTATATGGTATCCGCTTAACAGAACTGCATCTGGATGACTGGACCATCGCAAAACTACTGGGGCATACATCTGTAAAGAATGTGAAATTTTACCGGAAGATGAGTCTTCAGATCATTGCGGATGAAACAAGAGAAATCAGAGCAGAGATGAGCCGGATGATCCGGGCGAATCTGGCAGGATGGGGGAAAGAGTATGAGCAAATATGACAAGATGCTGGAAGTAAACCATAAGCAGAGCGTGGAGAAGATTCAGAGGGCAAAACTGACGATCCAAGAAATGATCGAAGAAGAGGATAAAGTGACTGTTCCCAAACTGATGCAAAAGACCGGGCTCTCCAGAGGATTCTTTTATAAGAACCCGGAAGTGCGAAAGGCAGTAGATCGTGCCTTGCAGCTACAGGCTGGCATGGTAGATAAGAGAAGAAAGATTTTAGATATGGCAATGGACAACCGTATCCTGCAGCTGGAGCAACAGGTAGTGAAACTGAAAAGAGAGAACGAGACATTACGGAAAGAAAATGAAGCAATGCGGAAAGCATTGAATAAAAGAGACTTGAATCTGATCAAGAATTTTTAATGAAGAAGAAAACAATCAGCGACTGGCAGGGGCGTGAAGAACGCGCCTGCTGGTGGTTGTGGGGATAAAATATCTAGAAACGTAGTGTGCTATATAGTATAATGTAATAGAAAACAATCAACTTTCAGAAATGAACAACTACATGGAGATTCAGATAAATGAGTAGTCAAGAAACATTTTCTATAACAACACTACAAAGAATGTGTGCTAGATCTGAATATTTGGATGAGTCAGATATTCATATGAATGACAAAACAGTTTCATGGGATGGAAATATCATATATTACAAAACTAAAAAGCCGGCTTCGACAGGAAATGAATTTCTTATTCCTATTCAAGTAAAGGGAAAAGAGTATAATATTCTTCCGGATTCGGATAGCATAAGTTATCCAGTGGATATAAATGATTTGAAAAATTATTTAAAGAATGGCGGAGTAATATTTTTCGTTGATGCAATTTCAAAAACGGAATATAATGACAAAATGTATGCAAAAATCTTACTTCCGGTAGATATTGTCCATATAATGAAAGGAAAAGAAGAACAGGGGAGCATTACGGTACATTTAAACCATGTAAAAACTGTCCGAGAATTAGAAGAACTGTGTGTTCTTTTTAAAGAAAATAGACCTAAACAGGCAATGGTAGGAGTGGGAAAATCAATTCCCGATTATGATAATATATCTAATTTTACTATATCAACATTGCCAACTCCATATATGAATCCTGCAATCGCAATTGCGAAAAGTCCTTTTAAGTATGTGTATACCAAGAAGGATGGGATGGAGATACCAGTTTTATTGACAGATTTAGTTACTGCGACCGAGAGTGAGTGGTTAATAAAAATCGATGATAAAATAGAACAAAGATATCCTGTCCGACATATTTATGAATTAAATCAAACGACTACAAGGATTAGTGAGATCATCGAATTTGTATTAACAGAAAAAAGCCAAAAAACAACCATTCGTTGTATTGAGGCAACTAACTATAATTTTGAAACAGTTTTTCAAGCATCAAAAATTATAATAGCTGTTTCTGATGCAGAGGAAGTAATGATCGAAAATATAAGTCTGGGAAAAAATTTCTTAGGGGAAATACAAACAGCTTTTACAGAAGGATTTCTTGCATATCACAAACGGATTGTTCAATTAGGAGAAACACTTACAGAACTAAATATTAAAAGAAGTTTATTTAAAACGAAAGAAATTTTAGATGCAGAACCTACCATATTTTTTCTGAAAAAGGGATTAGTGGAAATGAAAGTTTTATCGTTACCATTCCAAGCAGATGAAAATTGTGGTCTTTACAAACAAATAATTGGACGTAGGAAATTGCTGTTAGAATATGAAAAGATTCAAGAAGATGGATATATAATTCGTAATTATTTGAAGGATGGTAAA
>OBXH01001447.1_pt1 | contig 11646 bp, 9 predicted proteins | sample 1538101 | NCBI WGS metagenome assembly OBXH01 (sample SAMEA2580141, study PRJEB22360) | human gut metagenome | biome: human gut; feature: human-associated habitat; material: faeces | place: Denmark | collected 2008/2010 | reverse complement strand
TAAATAGGTTTTTCCAGAACCACTGCAACCAATAATATGTATTTTCATAAGTCAGCACCTCCACAAATTCTTTATAGCAATTACTTTAACTTAGCAACAGTATTTTAACATAAATGCAACTAAGTTACATCTAATGAGTGAAATATGACATTATAAAATTATCAAAACAAATAATATTTTTACCAATAAAGCAGCTCTTTAATTTCATCTGATTTCCTTAATATACTTTTCCATTTTTCAGATGTTTTAACGGCTTTCACACTAAGCATATCAGGAATACGTTCCAGTTCCAAATAAGCATTTCTCAATTCTATACATTTCTTTAACTCAAACTTCGCACATAAATTTTAACTATGCACCTTGAAAATTCAATACCTGGCAGTTATTCAGTTGTCAATGTTCAGACCTTAAGCAACTTGCAGTTTCGTTTTCAACAATTCAGGAAGTGCATTCATAAATGCATCCAGTTAATTTGAACCATTTTCATAAAACGATACACGGTATCTTTTGCAAAATTATGGGTATTTTTTCCTGTGAGCAGACTCATATACATGCTTCTGTTGGAGAAAATCAGCAGAAACATGTATTGAAAAATCTCAGTTACAGGAGTACCTTTCCTTTTGTAGGCATTGACCGCTTTCAAGGCTGAGGAAATTTGTTGCGATAACCGGCTGAATTGACTGTCCGACACCTGTGAATAATGAGTTAAACAGGATTACACAGTTAGATATTACACTATATATCGATAATGCCGTATCCCCGCAATACTTTAATATCTGTATATTAAAAAGCAGTACAATAAAGCCGTTTGCAAATTCATTAAAAAAGCTTGGAATTCCGTTGCTTATAATCTGTCCTACACTTGATACAATATGCTTTGGCTTTATGAACTTTAACTGATTATTTTTTCCAAGAAAATGTGTTATTTCAACAATCACCTGAATAACCATACCTATAGCTGATGCAAGTGCCACACCGCCTATGCCCATCTGTAATGGAAATACAAATACAATATCAAGTACGATAATGGCAACACCACCGGACTTCCAAGAGATGTAATTAAAAAACGAAGATAAAGTTTTCTCAAGTTATCTTTTAATAAATCCATAATACCTCCTAAAAAAATAGAGCCAGATAAGACCTTAAATTGTCTTATCTGGCTCATAATAATCATATGTCCATCCGGGAATTTCTGACTTGTATCGCTTAAATATCATACACATATCAATAATCAACTACGATTAATTCAAGATTAATAACACCTGTTGTATACCTTCCGACTTGTGTTATTAGAGCAAATATTTAATGAATGTCAATACCTTTATTCCCATTCTCTATCAGAATAAATCCAGCATATTATCCAGATATATTGCTTCCCTTACATTAATCTGATATTCTGTCTTTGTCATATAATAAAGCAGAAATTCAAGAACAAGTGCACTTCCCAGTCCTCTTCCCTCTATTTTAAAGTTTGAGAACCCCTTTGGCAAGTAAATATTACAAATATCATCAACACTTATAAATGCAGGATTACTCATCGCTTTGGAAAATCTATACCCTTCCCCCGCATCAGGCGACACACATATATGCCCGGGACAATTCTCACCAAGATTCATACGGCTGACCGCCTCATAACATGCTTTCCTGTCATAACAGCCAAACCAGCAGCACTCATTACACAAGAATTCTATCTTACATTTCTGTTCCTGTGTCATTGTATCCAGCTTATCAAAACATTTATTTAAACGGAAATCAGGCACAACATAATTAAAATCGTCCCTGTTTACCTCATCCAGCAAATCATTATAATCTGTCAGCACCTTGGTTGTAGATGAAACAAAATAAAACTCCGGATATTTATTTTTTAAATAGTCCAGCAGAATGTCTGAATGAACTATAATTCCATTTTTTACATTTACATTTTCATTCTTAATTTTATTATGTTTAATTTTTTCGTTTCTTATTTTATCATCTTTAATTTGATTGTTGTTAATTTCATTTTCAAATGCATTATCTTTTATTGAATTATCTATAGAATAATCTTCAGATGCATATTCAGATGTAACCAAATAATCATCTGTAACCTTATAACTACTATGTAATTCCGAAGCCGCATTTAATAATTCACACAACTTATTACACTTTACATCTGACAAATGTTCCCTCGTAAGAAGTGAATTACTGAATGTAAGTCTTGCCGATATTCCATATTCTGCCATAAGTGAAAATACCTCTCTGGCATCACCGTCGCCATACCCTGCACGACCGCCACCCCAGATACAATCTGCCGGAGCACCATATATAGAACCTATATCACACCAGTCATAAAAATACTCCCTGTGCTCATAGAACAATGGCAGGAATACTTTATAAAGCTCATAGAATTCAAACAGCCCCGGAAGATGAAAGCAGGCTTTTTTGTCACTGTTAATATTATTTATATTATTATTTGTACTGTCATCCGTATTATTATTATCATTTAAGTTATTATTTATATTATCATCTATATTACCATTCTCTTTATTACTCATTTTATCTCCACCACTGCGTTCTTCTTATACATTTCAAATATACTTCTTATAAACCTGCACTTCTTTATACATATATTATTTTATAATACAACACAACATTAACATAATACATTATTTTACAATACATAATCATTTCTTTACATAACTATAAATGAGCAAATTTAAAACATTGCACAATTATGTCCGCGTCAAAAAACAAATTTTTTCATAATCTATTGAAATGTATCTGAGGTACAGACAAACGCAAATTATTTTTGTGCATTTTTCTGTATTTGCTCATTTATAGGAGTAAATTTAAAATATTGTACGATTATGTCCGCGCTAGGATGACATATTTTGCGTAATCTATTAAAATATATCTCAAGTACAAACAAAAACAACTTATTTTTGTACATTTTTCTTCATTTGCTCATTTAAAGTATATAATATATCTAATTATAAATAAAAAATATACCAGCCCACAGATTACATCTCCTCTGTGAACTGATATATTTTACATAACTTCTTCACTATTTTTCAAGTACCATTTTATATAACAATCTTATCACCATAACTATTACATAAAATTATCACCCAAACTACCATCCCTGAACTATTTTACATATCCTGACAATCCCGGAAGGAAGTTCAAATATAAGACCTTTAATTTTCCAAAACTACTTTACATATCCTAATAATCCCGGAAGCCATAACGAAATGACCGGTATATAGGTTACAAGTAAAAGTACAATAAATATTGCTGCGAAATAATAAAGCAAGGGCTTGATAACATCTTCTATCTTTGTCTTGCCGACCTTAACACCTACGAAAAGAGTTGTTCCAACCGGAGGTGTGATTGTTCCGATACATAAGTTGAATATCATCATTATACCGAAATGAATTGTATTCATACCAACTGCCTGACATATTGGAAGGAATATAGGTGTAAATATAAGGCAGGCTGGTGTCATATCCATAAATGTTCCGACAATAAGAAGAATAACATTTATTATAAGAAGAATAACATACTTGTTGCTGCTTATACTAAGCATTACGCCTGATATAGCTGCTGGTATTCCTGTAAATGCCATTACCCATGACATTATGCTTGATACACCGATAAGGAATATAATTATTCCTGTCATTTCCGCACTGTCCATAAGCAGTTTTGGAAGTTCACTTACTTTAATGGACTTATAAAATACAAGCGAAAGTATAAGACTATATACAACCGCAACGATTGCACCCTCTGTTGCTGTAAATATACCACCAATAATACCGCCGATAACGATAACAATCATAAGAAGACAAGGTAATGCTTCTAGTATTATCTTAGTCTTTTCCTTGATAGAATAACGTTTGCTGCTTGTATATCCTCTTTTCTTTGCATATACATAAATTACTATCATACATGCAAGTCCCCAGAGAATTCCCGGAATATAACCCGCCATAAAGAGTGCTGCTATTGAAGTTCCACCGCTTACCATAGCAAATGTAATCATTACATTACTAGGTGGTATAAGTAATCCTGTAGGTGCTGTAGCTATATTTACGGCCGCTGAGAAGTTTTTATCATAACCCTCTTCCTCCTCAACTGGTCCTATAATAGCACCCATAGCTGAAGCTGCTGCCGTACCTGAACCTGATATTGCACCAAAAAGCATATTTGCTACAACATTTGTATGTGCAAGAGAGCCAGGTATTCTTCCTGTAAATATCTTTGCGAAATTAATAAGCTTTATGGCAATTCCACCCTTATTCATAATATTACCGGCAAGAATAAAAAATGGAATAGCTATCAGATTAAATACTGAAATTCCAGAAAATATTCTCTGCGCGCCTGTTATAAGCGCAGGTTCTGTAGATAATACCGGAAGAATTGCACATATTGAAGAAACTGCAAGGGAAATTGCAATTGGTGCTCCTGCTATTAGCATTATAACAAGAATAACCAATATAATAAGACCCGATAACCATGCTATGCTCATGCTTCTTCTCCTTTCCTTATAAGACATATAACATTCAATACTCCATATACTGCAATAACAACTCCCGTTATTGGAATAACGATATATACATATCCCATTGGAATTCCAAGCGATGCAGTTTTTTGTGTCATTGAAAGGCTTGTAATAGATATACCGCCATAAACCATTACAATAAGTGCAAATGCTATTGTTATAATTTCAATTATAGCATTAAGTATTGTTAACTTCTTTTCGCTTAACTTATCTGCAAGAAATCCCATTCTCATATGCTCTCTTTTACCAAACACATAGGCAGCTGCAAACAAGGACATCCATGTAAATGAATATGTCAGAAGCTCTTCTGAAACTGTACTTGGACTATTGAAAATGTATCTTACAAGTATCTGGTAAGTTCCAATAATAACCATAAATGCAAAAAGTAATATACATACAATTCTTATTACTTTATTCATAACATTTCTTATATTATCTAATATAGCCATTACTTTTCCTCCCCTACACGATTATTTACTTCTTGAATATGATTATATATATCAACTATTGAAGGATTTTTCTTAATCATATCCTGCTGCATATTTTTAACCTTTTCTTTAAAAAGTGTAATATCTGGATATATAAACTCTACTCCCATTTCATTCTGGGCGATATTCTTAGCTTCCTCAACGCACTTGTCCCACTCTACAAGTTCGACCTCTGTAGACTTTAAGGCAGCTTCCTTAAACACCTTCAATTCATCTTCATCAAGTCCCTGAATAAACTTAAGATTAGCTACAAGCATATCTGGTATAATCTGGTGCATATTATAAGTGTAATACTTTGCAACCTCACCATGTTTATTGTTAGTCAATGCAAGCTCGTTATTCTCTGCACCGTCTATTACGCCCTGCTGGATAGCTGTATACACTTCACCAAAACTCATAGGAGAGGCAGCAGCTCCGAATGCCTGCATCATCGCTACACTTGCAGGACTCTGCTGTACTCTTATCTTCATTCCAGAAAGGTCTGCCGGTGTATTTATTGCCTTCTTGCCATAGAAATTTCTTGTTCCGGCATTATACCATGTAAGAACCCTGAAACCGGAAGAATCTGTTGATTCATATATATTTTCCATATAATCTGTATCCTGCATTACCGCCTTATAGCTTTCAACCGAATCAAAAAGATATGGCATACTGAACACTTCATATACATCTGCAAATGTTTCAAGATTAGCTGTACCTGCAACTGCGAAATCAATAGCTCCTGTCTGTGTAAGCTCTATTGTTTTCTGTATTGAACCTAATAATTCATTTGGAAATATCTGGACTTCATATTTATCGCCAAGTCTTTCCTCAACATATTCCTTAAAAGCAACAAGCCCAAGGTATTCCGGATGTGTTTCCGACTGCGCTATCGCTATTCTTACTATACGTTTTCCGTTATTTACTGACAGATTACAACCAAATAATCCAACTGTCATAACTACACATAACATAAGTATAGTGCAGCGTTTAATTATTTTTTTTAGCATTTCCTTTCTCCTCGCTTTGTCCTTAATGTAATTATTAACATTAATTATTAATGTTTTTTATTAAAACCGGTTTTGTTCTATGCTTATATAATAAAAGCAATAACACTTTTTTTATACAGTAAATGTTTGTCATTGAAGGGGATTTTTTTGTTGTAATATGATATTTTTCACAATGTGTTGATGATTATTTTGTGCAATTTATATATATTAAAATAAAACAGCTCGTGTCAGATATCAAATCCACTTGATATCTGCACGAGCTGTTTTTATATTTATACAATACATTACAAATCTTCCCGATACTTTGAAGGTATTTCTCCAACTATACGTTTAAATATCCTGGCAAAATAATTAGAATCTGTATACCCTACCATTCTACTTATATCCTTGATACTTTTATTGGTATTGCAAAGAAGCTCCTTTGCTTTTTTAATCCGGTATTCTGTAAGATAAGCCGTAAAATTCTGATTGAAATATTGTTTAAACAACTTGCTGAAATATGCATCTGAATATCCCATTTCTTCTGCGGCTTCCTGCATTGTTATATCATATATATAATTATTTTCTACATATTCCCTTAAATATTTAATAGTTGTCTGCTCATCGGAATTTCTTACATTATCTACAATTCTTTTTGGTATGTCATCTTTTTTATTTTTTTCTATGACATATTTATTGCTGTTATTATAGCTATTTGCCTCATTATACTTATTATCAGCAGATATAATAAATTGTCCTAGAACCTTTTCCTCTTTTTCCTTATCAAGCTTTTGTATAGCCATATCCATAACAGCAAGCAGATCATTTATATCACATGGCTTCAAAAGATAATCAAGAGCTTTTACTTTAATAGCATTTCTTGCATATTCAAAATCATCATAGGCACTTAAGAATATAATAGAGCATTTATCATCTATTCTTCGTATATATTTTGCCGCCATTACTCCATTCATTTCTGGCATGGATATATCCATGATGATAATATCGTTATTATGTGTACTACACATAGCAACCGCTTCTCTTCCATTCACTGCATGATATATTTCAACCTTGTCACCGTAATATCTGTCTATCTTTTTTGCTAGAGCCATACGTTCAATCTGTTCATCATCAACTAATAACACTCTATACATATCCACTTCACCCAATCAATATTATTTATCAATATTATCGCTGCAATTATTAAAAAATATTTGTATAACTGTTCCATGTTCTTTTATACTGTAAATATTTATACCACTATTATTGTACATACCTTTTATTCGATATGCAATATTTCCTATACCTACTCCAACAGTTTTTCTGTTTATTTTATCATCATCAGGATTATTATCATCATTTTTAGTATTAATTAATGCATTGGTATCAGAAGACGCAAATATATTATCCAGATATTTTCTTATGCTTTCTAATTTAGCTTCTGATATTCCGATACCTGTATCTGCTATTGATAACCATGTTTTACCATTCTTTTTAAAGCAACGTACATATATCAGACCTCCATTTGAAGAAGGTGTTAATCCATGTATAATAGCATTTTCAATAAGAGGTTGTAAAACAAAGGCTGGTATAAGCTCATCCAAACAATTCTTATCTATATCACACATATATTTTATACGTTGTCCAAACCTCATCTGCTGCAAATACATATAATCATCCATTATCTTTATTTCCTGCTCTAAAGGCATTATGGAATTTTGGGTTTTAAGATTGTATCTGAAAAGACGGCTTAGTGTATTTATCATCTTCTCCGTCGTTGCAGCATCTTCAATCTCTGCAGTTCCTGCAATGAGATTTAAGGTATTAAAAAGAAAATGTGGATTAATCTGATTTTTAAGCATCTCAAAATGCATATGTTCAAGCTGTTGTTCAACCATATGTTTTTCTTTTAGCGTGATGATATAATTCTTTGTTGAGTGTTTCATTTCTGTAAATTCTTTGATAAGGATTGATATTTCATCATTTCCTTTTATAACTATATCATTTCCCGAATAATCATTCAGACTTATTCTTCTGGCTTCATCAGATAATTTTAACACCGGTTTAATTATGTTTGAATTTATAAAAGCTTTCATCCATACAAATAAACCTATTACTGTAAATGCAATAATAATACATATAACTGGTATAATATAAAATAAATTTTTCTGGTTATTGTATTGGTCATTTCCAAGAGATACAGTTATACTTTCATACTTTTTTACATAACTTTCAAGATAATCCTGAGCTTTATAGCAATTATCTATGGCATACATATAATCCTGTTCACTAAGATTAGAATCCACAATATTATTATATATATTATCATAGCTGCAATAAGTATTATGTATGGACCGAATAATAATATATTGTTCCTCATTCATTGAGTTATAATCAGCTGGAATTTCGTCAAGAATTCTTTTTGTGTTATTTCTGGCTTCACTAATCTGTTCTGACAATATTTCCTGCTCACCCTCAAAATATAGTTTTAGCAGATTACGCTCCTTAGTTACAGCATTGTATAGTTCCAGAGCCGTATTATTACTATCCAATGTATCTGTTAATATATCTATTCCTTTTATAGAAAGTAATATTCCAAACATAAGCATTGCTGCAATAACAATACTGCTTATTGTGTATACATACTGGAGTTTCTTTTTCAATGACATATTTATTCCTGATTTCTTTTGATTTTTTCGACTACATCCATATATTCTGAACAATATTTATCATATATTGGCTGTAATCTATCTCTTAGTTGTTTTCTCTCATTTTCGTTTACTTCAGTTACTGTTATATTTTTATCTTCTATCGTTTTTACAGCCGCTTCTTCAGTATCATTCCATATATTTTTTTCGTATGCTGCTGATTCCTTAGCACACTCTGATATTATAATTTTATCTTCATCAGTTAATTTATTCCATGTATATCCTGATACAAGCTGCACCTCTGGAATTCTTGTATGTTCATCAAGAATGCAATATTTTGCCTGTTCATAATGCTTAGAATATATATATGTTACAAGACTGTTTTCTGCACCATCTATTTTTCCTGTCTGAAGTCCCTTATAAACTTCTGAATATATCATTTTAACAGGATGGATTTCTAACATTTCTATTATTTCCGACATAAGCTCTGATTCCTGTACTCTTATGTTTAAACCAGACAAATCCTGTATATTCATAACAGGTTTTACGGAATAAAAACTTCTGGCTCCTGCATCATACCATGATAATGTTTTAATACCGAGATTACTTTCATCAATAGCAGTTATAAACTGTAATCCCTCGTCACCATTTAACACATCCCACATATCCTGCGCATCTGAATATAAAAATGGCATCTGGATAACCTTTAATTCTGGAATATCATCTGATATTGATGCTACTGAAACTCTTGAAAAGTCAATTCCACCAAACTTAAGCTGTTCAATAACAGACTTTTCATCTCCAAGTTCTCCATTACATTTAACAATAATCTTAATTCGTCCATTAGTTTTCTCATTAACGAGACGTGCGAATTCATAGGCACCTTTTGTAGTTGGATAATCTTCTACTTGGTTTTCTGCATACACCAGTGTTATTTCAGGTGTTAAAACTGGCTTTTGTGATTTATGTTGTCTTATTGACAGCAGTACTAATACAATCAATATAATTGAAATTATAACAGCTGATACAACTTTTTTATTGTTCATATTGTCTCCATTCTGAATAATAATATAGCTGATTACAATCTATCAGCTTCATTAGCAAAGCATTTATCTATATTTACAACTACATTAGAATCAATCCACCCTTTATCTGCCATATCATACAGAATGCCGCATGCTTTATTGTGTGGCATTCCACTTTTATAGGGACGGCTTTCTGTAAGTGCCTGATATATATCAGCACCAGCCATTATGCGTTCCTCAATATTTAGGTCTTCTGCTGTTTTGCCAAAAGGATAGCCAGAGCCATCAAGCCTTTCATGATGAAAAGCCGCCCAGTCACGTATCTCATCAAATCCATTAATATCAGATAATATATAGTAAGTATAAGCTGCGTGATGTTTCATAACTGAATATTCTTCGTCTGTAAGTTTATCTGGCTTCTCTAATATATCATTACCTATGGCTACCTTGCCAATATCATGCAATGCTCCAGCCAGATACATTTTCTGCGCAGTTTCCTCTCCAAGCCCCATATATCTTGCAAGTTTCTCTGCTATCCTTGCAACACCAATAGAATGTGTACTTGTAAATGGTGACTTATAATCTATGATTCCTGCGAAAAACTTTGCAATCTGCTTTAGCTGCATAAAGCTAAGCTCCTTATTCATTCGTGGAACTCTGCTCCATAGATTATTTTCTATATTATCTGAGTCAAGCTCACTAATATTATCAGAAGAGAATACCTGTAAAAATGAATCTATACATTCATCATCGACAAGCCTGCCACGAACATTTTCAAGAAAGTATTGTATTTTATTCCAGTATTGTAAATATTGATTGGAATCAGCTTCTGCATAATTATCAGAATTAATAGTGTTACAGCAGGCCAGATCTAATATATCACACATATGTATAATTCTGGAAAACAAAGGAATTTCGTTCCATTTTTTACCAAATATTCCACTTCCATCTGCATTTTCATGGTGATAAAGAATAACATTGGTAACATCAGTATTAAATGGAAGCTCTTTTATATTCTGCTCACCAAGTATGCAATGCTGTCCTACCTGTGGAAGCTGCTTCTGTTTACCATGTATATCTATATAGTTATTATGCAGTTCTTCTTTGATATATTGTGTGAGTGCATTGTCGTGCATAAGTGCACAAGCTGCCAGATCCTGCAGGCTTTCATCATTAATCCCCATATTCATTGCAATACACACACTCATATATGCAACTCGTTTAGAGTGTTTATTAGTTGAGTGTACAAGCTCTGCTTCTACGCAGTCAAGTGCATACGAACATGCACCTATTAATCCTAAGATGTCTAAATACATTAAAATCTCCATTTCTATTAAAATTCATTTTATATTACTATGATACCAGGAATTGTGGGAGTGCGTAGCACGGAACAATCCGTAGGTATCAAAGTCGAGGGCTTTTAATACACATATTATAGCATATAAGCAAAAAATTTTATATTTATTTTATTGACTTATTATTATGTACAATTTATAATCCCTTGCGATTAATTCGAGGGCTTTTGACCACGGCTTAATATATATACAAATATAAAAAAGGAGGATACTATATGATACATTTACGTAATTCTTTTGATAAACATAATAAAAATAATCACAATAAAGGTTTCTCATTAGTTGAACTCATTATTGTTATTGCCATTATGGCTGTGCTCGTCGGTATACTAAGCCCTTCTTTAATTAAGCATATTCATAAAGCAAGAGTGGCCGCTGACTGGGCTAATCTTCAGAATTATTTTAATGAAATCCAGGCTGATTATACCTTAACTGGCCAGTTCAATCCAGCAGTTCCTGATATTCACGAGGATAGGAACTATTATAGAAGAGAAATAAATTTCCTTGATGGCTCTAAAGCAAAACTGCAGGCCGGTTTTTATATGATTACAAAAGATATATATACAGGTGGTTATAATATAATTTATCACTGTGATAAACATGGAGAATGTTGTGCATTATCTCTTGGAAC
>OBXH01001446.1_pt1 | contig 11653 bp, 18 predicted proteins | sample 1538101 | NCBI WGS metagenome assembly OBXH01 (sample SAMEA2580141, study PRJEB22360) | human gut metagenome | biome: human gut; feature: human-associated habitat; material: faeces | place: Denmark | collected 2008/2010 | reverse complement strand
CAGCGCAGGAAACGTAGAGAGTAATTCTGCAACATTGACCGTACAGGATGCGGGCGGTTCCGATAATCCTGACACACCGAATAACACCTATCAGATTATTGATGGAGCAAACAGTAGTTGGACGCATGACAGTGATGGTAATATCACCATCCGGGGTAACGGAGACTTCTCCAAGTTTACCGGAGTTAAGGTGGACGGAAATTTGATAGACAAGAGCAACTACACTGCAAAGGAAGGCTCTACCATTATCACACTGAAAGCTTCCTACCTGAATACACTTTCGGCAGGAACCCATACAGTTGAAATCCTGTGGACGGATGATTCTGCAAGCACCACATTTACCATCAAAGCAAATACCTCTGATAACAGTAATAACAACCAGAATGATAACAACAATAGCGATTCCTCTGATGACAAGCCATCGAGTGGAACTGATAAGAAGGATGTGACTGCACCTAAAACCGGGGACAACACACCGATTGTATGGCTGTTTATACTGTCAATTCTTTCCGGAACGGGATTGATTATTACCGTAAAGAAACGCAGAGAAAATTTGAATTCATAGAAACGATCGTTAAAAAATGAAACGAAAAAATAACCATGGAGAAGGCGGGCATGTATGCCCGTCTTTTCTTCAAAGAAAACACAACAGGGAGTGTACGCTGCGGAAGAGGCGAAAGAAAAGACACAGACGGAATCAAAGCAGAAGGCGTGTATGGGAATGGAAATGGAAATGCCTGACTCTGCAACTTTTATTAGCGGTGATATTTGTTTTTTCTGTGGCGGGGCTTCTTGGATATGGCATCTTCTATCTGTGTCAGAATGAGAGTAGCAGAAACACGCAAAAAGAATTACAAGGCATACGAGGAGAATCAAAAAAATTGCTGCTCCGACTCAATCTTCCACATGGAATACATCTTCCACCAGCATATTAAAGTACTTTGATATCTGCAGCATAAATTCGGCAGATGGGGTACTGTCCCCACGCTCTATCCTGCCGACAGTTTTGGTGCTGTATCCGATAGCAGCGGCAAGGTCGTCCTGGTAAATGCCACGCTGCTCCCGGATTTCTCTGATATTATTGGTAACCGCCATAAGAATCCCTTCTTTCAGTTCTATAGATATTTTCTTATTGTCAATTATGCAAAATAATGTGTCCGATAAAAAGGACTTGCAATTTTATCAGCAATGTCCTGTGATAGCAGAAGCATCAGATTTTCCAAGAACTTTTCCAAATATGTCTAAGCGGTCATTTTCTCCAACCTTGATAGGTGCATACTTTTCATTGAGTGAGATAAGGAAAATTCCGTCTTTATCGTCTTTTAACTTCTTAATATAGGCTTCTCCGTTTAGAGCGAAGATGCCGATTTCTCCATTAGCAACAGATTCCTGTTGTAATACCCATGCAATCTGACCATCGTGGAATTCAGGTTCCATACTGTCACCACTAATGCGGACACCGAAAGTAGTATCTTCCGGCAGGATAGATTCATCTATGCGTACAGTCTCTTTCGGTCCGTCTACAAGGAAGTTACCGGTTCCGGCTGATACGGCATTTTCAAAAATATCAATGCTACGAAATGGAATTATCTTAGCAGTCTGCTTTTCATACATTCCGGATGCATGGAGCAGATTGATATAATCCATAGCCTTTTCTCTGCCCTCATCAGTAAGTGATGAAAAAGGATCAGCAGGATTCATTCCAAAATATGCTTCATACATATTAGTAATACCAAGGATTCTACACACTTTGTAAAATATAGTAACGCTTGGTTCGGCAAGATTTCTCTCCCAGTTGGATATGGCTTTATAGGAAATGGTGATGCCTTCCCTTGCCAGTTCATCAGCGAGATCCTGCTGGAGCAAGCCTTTCTTTTTTCTATATGTTGAAATGATTTCTCCGATTGAGTACATACATACGCCTCTTTTCTTTCATTTTGTTGATTTCAAATGTCTCTTTTTACTCCATAGTATATAGCAATAGTGCCAATTATTCAAGTTAAAAATCCAATATAATGAGAAAAAGGACACATGTGTCCGTTGACAGTCGATTATTCTTGGGGTTATACTATGCCCTGTAAGAAACATTACTCATATACTTGGACTAAAGGTTATGGTAGTGACAGATTAAATGCAGGAGGTGATGCAGATGGGAGACAGGGTAATACTTCATTCGGATATCAACTGTTGTTATGCCTCGATTGAACATCTGCATCATCCGGAGCTTGCAGGAAAGCCACTGGCGGTAGGCGGTGACCCGGAGGCACGACATGGGATTGTCTTAACAGCTGACTATATTGCCAAGAAGTACGGTGTGAAAACAGGAATGGCACTCTGGCAGGCAAAGCAGGTCTGTCCCGACATAACGTTTGTTTCACCAAGAATGGACTTATATCTTCGGTTCTCAAGAATGGCACATGAGATATATGCAGAATATACGGACAGGCAGGAGCCGTATGGAATTGATGAGTGCTGGCTTGATGTGACAGGGAGCAGCTCCCTTAAAGGGGATGGATTGCTCATTGCACAGGAAATCAGCAGGAGAATGAAGTCAGAGCTTGGCATCACAGTAAGTGTTGGTGTTTCTTTCGATAAGATATTTGCAAAGCTTGGTTCAGACTATAAGAAAACTGATGCAATAACAACTATGTATAAGAGTGAGTTTAAGCAGAAAGCATGGTCACTTCCGGTGGCAGATCTTCTATACGTTGGCAAAAGTACGAACAGAAAGCTTGCATTATTTGGTATCAAAACCATAGGTGATCTTGCAAGGGCAGATGAAGAAGTGCTTAACAGTCACCTTGGAAAGATGGGCAGTATCTTATGGTCGTTTGCTAATGGCTATGATGATTCACCTGTCAAGCTGGAGAATACCCACGCTCCAATTAAATCGGTGGGAAACAGCACAACAACACCAAAGGATTTAGTATGCGATGAGGATGTAAAGATTGTTCTTTATATTCTGGCTGAGAGTGTTGCAGCAAGACTTCGTGAGAATGGATTCCGGTGCAGAGTGGTTGAGATAAGTGTCAGGGATAATGAGTTATTCTCTTTTACCCGTTAGAAAAAGATTGACCATGCAACGAATATCACCGGAGAGATAGCTGCATATGCTTATCAGATATTTAAGGAAAACTATAACTGGAGCAAGCCAATCCGCAGTGTTGGTGTCCGAGGTGCAGACCTAGTAACAGATAATTATTGGGAACAGATTGATTTGTTCTCAAGTGTGGAGAAGCGTGAAAAGCAGATGAAGATGGATTCAGCGGTGGATGAGATACGAAAGAGGTTTGGATTTTACAGTATCCAGAGGGGACTCATGTACCGGGACAGGATTCTGTCGGCGGTCAATGCAAAAGAAGAACACACAGTACATCCACCTGGATACTTTTCAGGTTAGCAACGAGAAGTGCCAGATAATCAAGGCACAGATGTGTTGTGCTTGCACATAAACATATGGGACTTGGTTATCTGATACGGCGACTGCCGTGAGCGAAATGAAGCGAAGCGGAATTGAGCTGCACTACGAGTGGCGATAGAGTAAAAAAGAGGGAGGCGGAACATGAGCGAAGCAGCAAGAATTGATCTGGTAGACAGAGCACCATTGACGGAGAAACAGCAGAATGTGTATGAAAGTATTATGCAATATCAGCGTGTGAATGGTTATGCTCCTACTATCAGGGAGATATGCAAGATGGTAGGGGTGGCATCGACTTCAAGTGTTTATGCACATCTGAAAATATTAGAAGAAAAAGGCTATATAGCAAGGAAGATGGATGCTTCCAGAGCAATAGCAATCTTGTAAGGAAGGTGATTACATTGAGCAATAAGGTATATGTTGATGTACTTGCAGAGTTTTCAAAGGACGGACTGCTCATTCCCAAAGAGATAACGTGGGAAGATGGCAGAAAGTATGAGATTACACGAGTAAAAGACAAGCGCAGAGCAGCCAGTACAAGAGCTGGTGGCGTTGGAGAGCGTTATACCTGTGTGGTAGATGGAAAGGAAATATTCCTTTTCTATGAAGATAACAATATGTGGTTTATGGAAAGAACCGGAGCCTGATGTGAATGTGTGCTGACAGCACAATTCATATCAGTTGGCTTTAGATCAGCAAAGCCGGGGAATGTGCATACATTCATCGGAACTCCCGGCAAAAGGCTTGCAAAGGTGATTTCCCTTTCCTTTACGAGTACAGAATTGTAGATTGATGATTTTGTATGAATAAGGAGCGAACTGAATTGAACAAAGAGTTAAAAGTTATAGATTTTTATTGTAAGAAGTGCAAAAAGAGTATGAAAGTTTCATACATGGTTACAGGTAACAGAAATTATCCGGTACTGCCGAGAGTCATGATGAAATGTCACCATTGTGGCAGAGTAATGACCTTGAAGAATTTCAAGGAAGGCGAGCTGCTGGATAGAGTAGAACAGGATAAGTATTATATCTGATACATACAGTCAGACATCAGATGTTGCGGCAGATATTTGGTCGCAACAGGACAAGACAATTAAATTAGTGGTCATCATGATATGGGAGACACCTGCAATAAGCGTAAGCTGATGATACGCAAAGGTGCCATCCTAAGGACGCATGAAAAATTAGAAACCAGTTTGAGGACTGGGACTGTTTTTCATGTGTCCTTTTTATTTGCCGAAAATTACATATCTAGGGAGTTATTGTCCCTCCTCAAACGAGTTAACGGTAACAAGTTTGAAAGGATGGACAATATGAACAATTATATGTACGATGCAGTAGAGGCTGGAAAGAGAATTAGAGAAGTTAGGAAAAAGAATAAGTACACACAAGAGCAGTTAGCTGAAGTATGAGAATGGAGAACGTGCATTAAGTATCACAAATCTATTTAAGATAATTGATTATTTCAAGGTAGATGCCAATACAATCCTGAATGTGGCAGAGAGTAAGAAAGAAACTTCAATAGACTCCAGGCTGGAATTAATGGATTGCAGCAAGAGGGCATATTTTCAAAAGATATTTAACGAAATGCTAGATAGTGCAGAGATGCTTGTTTCATAGGAGGTTTAGCTATGAGAAGAAAGAAAAAGACGATTGAATGTATAGAGTATCTGTCAGTAAGTGCACCATTGGATAAAGTGGATCACTTAGAGGACAAGCAAAGTAAATATATTCATGAGTATGTAAAAAATAAAGAATACATGATTGTTGGTACTGAACGCCGACATGGATTTTCACAGAATGATGTGGACAGACAGTGGCATCAGATTGTGGACAAGATTAGAAAAAAGCAGGTAGATGGTGTAATAGTGGCAAACATGAGTGTTATTACAGACAATCTTATTGACGCATTTATAAAAGTAGCGCAAGTTCAGGCTGCCGGAGGAATTATCGTTACAGTAGATGATGGCAGGCTGGCTATGCAGTTAAGGGGGTTTTAGATTATGAAAAAGAATAAGAAACATTATGACAAATATAAAAAGTTTGATGTTGTATATGCTGACTTTGGTCGTAACCCGCATGGAGTACAGGGAGGAATCAGACCTGGAATCGTGGTATCGTGTGATGCAAGTAATCATGGCGGTGCACCTCAGATTTCAGTTGTTCCATTATCATCAAAACTGAAAGATAATCCTGTGCATGTGATAGTTGAGCCTTCAGAAATAAGAGGGTATGCATTGAGCAACAGATCTGATTTTATGCCGGAGGATATTCAGACCTTGAATAAGGGCTGTGTCCGTTTTAAGTCGGGGTATATTCCAGGAGAATCGGAGATTAGGGAAGCTATGGATAGAGCGATGATAATGCAGCTTAATCTGTTACCTGTAGCACGCAAGATGGTATTAGAGGAATTGGAGATGAAACAAAATGGATAACAGAACGAAGAAAACAAATAACAAGAGATTTGTCAGATATCCAGAGGGTGCAGAGATGTACTCGATGAGTTTATCAAAGTTCCAGCAGTTAGCTAAGGATGCGAAAGCATGTTATAAGATGAATAGACTGGTGCTTGTGAACCTTGATATTCTTGATGAATATCTGGAGACATTTCATATAGAAGACGAGGAATTCTACAAATAAATTGAAAAGAATATGAAAGAGTTTGCATTAATATACTTGACTTTATGTCTGACATAAAGTATACTATGTTCAGATGGAGGTGATATATTGGCAAAGATGGGACGACCAAAGGCTGAAAATCCTGCTGATAAGAGGATTACAATCAGACTGAATGGTGAAGAACATGAATTGCTGCTTGAATACACCAAAAATCATAACATGACTATGACGCAAGTAGTTAAAATGGCAGTGTTAGAGAAACTAATGGCTGACCAGAAGTAATGCAGGCTCTTTTCTTTTTGAGAAAGGAGAAAAGATGGCTTGTAGAAAAGATGGTAAAGGAAGAGTATTACGAAAAGGAGAGCATTATCGTAAAACTGATGGCAGGTATTCATATATTTATACTGATCCATTGGGAAAACAAAGGACGATATATGCGAAATCTCTTGTAACACTTAGGCAGAAAGAAGACGAACTTGTTCGTGACCAGATGGACGGGTTAAATGTATATGTTGCTGGAAGTGCAGATGTAAATTTTTTGTTTGATAGATATATTTCTACCAAGACGGAATTGCGAAGCACTACAAAGGCAAATTACTTATATACATGGGATCATTTTATCAGGGATACGTTCGGAAAGAAAAAGATTAAGGATGTGAAGTATTCTGATGTCTTATTTTTCTATACGGATTTGATTACGAACAAAGGATTGCAGGTAAATACTTTGGAGAGTATCAATACTGTATTGCGACCTACATTTGAGCTGGCAGTACGAGATGATATAATAAGAAGAAATCCTGTAGATGGAGCTTATGCCGAGGTGAAAAAAAGAAATGGTGGCGCTAGAAAGAGTCGAAGAGCACTGACAGTAGAGCAGCAGAGAGAGTTTATTGATTATGTTGCAAAGAATCCGTTTTTCTTCCACTGGTATCCGTTTTTTGTATTTCTGCTTGGAACTGGATGCAGAATCGGGGAGGCAATAGGCATCAGATGGGACGATGTTGATATGAAGAAACGAACAATCAATATTAACCATAGTCTTACTTATTACACAAGATCTGACAATTCATTCAAGTGTGAGTTTAGGGTTTCAGAACCTAAAACAGAAGCAGGAATAAGGACAATTCCAATGATGGGACCGGTGTATGAAGTGCTCAAGTCTGAATACCAGCGTCAGCAGGAAGAAGGTTTTTGTGTTGCAGAGGTTGATGGAATGACAAACTTTATATTTACTAATCGGTTTGGAAATCCACATAATCCGCAGGCAGTAAATCGTGCAATCAAGAGAATCGTTGATACTCATAATGCCGAAGAAGAGGTAGAGGCAAAGAAAAAGAAGAGAGGACCTATAATGTTGCCCAGGTTTTCATGTCACATTTTTAGACACACATTTGCTTCAAGGTTTTGTGAAAACGAAACCAATGTAAAAGTTATTCAAGAAGTAATGGGACATGCTGATGTCAGCACAACCATGAACATTTATGCGGAGGCAAATCCGGAGGTTACTAGAGAGGCTTTGGAGAAACTTGCCAAGAACATGGATGTGTTTTAGAAACAACAGTATAATATAGAAAAGAGTCCTCTGATTTGAGGGCTAGGCAATTGACCAAAAAAATTTAATATGACTAATATATGACCAAAAAAGGCTGCGAATTTGGTTATTTTAGTACAGCTTGCTAAAGAAAATATTGTAATGATTTAAAGAAATGTAAATCATCTTACAGCTCTTTACAGCAGGAGCGGAAAAGCTCCCGACAATGAAGACCCTCGGTGGTGTAAAATCCGAAAATGGTGTAAGTTCTAAAGAGGTTTCTACACCAAATTCAGAGCCTGAGAAAATTGATTTTTCTAAGGTAAAGATTGAGCCTTTATTTGAGGAAGCAGTAGATTTTGACACATTCAGTAAGTCAGATTTCCGTGCAGTAAAGGTTAAAGAGTGTGTTGCAGTACCAAAGTCAAAGAAACTGTTACAGTTCACTCTTGATGACGGAACAGGCACAGACAGAACCATTTTAAGCGGTATTCACGCTTATTATGAGCCGGAAGAACTGGTTGGAAAGACTCTTATCGCTATCACAAATCTTCCACCGAGAGCTATGATGGGCATTGACTCTTGCGGTATGCTCCTCAGTGCTATCCACGAAGAAGAAGGCGAAGAAAAGCTCCATCTTCTGATGGTTGATGACCACATTCCGGCAGGTGCAAAGCTCTACTAAGAAGTACCGTTTTACCCTATAAAACGGGATGTACTTCATTTGTGAAAAAGCTCTGAAAATACACAAATACACCAAATTTACACCAAATGGTGCTTGAAACGGTGCAGAGCCTTAAAAATCGCATAATTTTCAAGATATATGGGCAGTTCCATTGCGGAATTGCCCATTTTTTCGTTATAAACCGATGTTTGCACAGAAGAGGGATAACAGTTAAGATGTTCCTGACGATACGATATTGTATGAGCTTAAAATTGGAGGAACAAGAAATGTATATGCGATTGACACAGAGAGAAAAAGAGATGGCAGATATGTTTGAGCAAAGCAGCATTTCAGAGCGTACATATATTTATATCTTCCGACACACAAGAAGATGTCAGGATAATAAGGAAAACATTTGAGAACTGGAGGAGCAGCAGATGAGAGAAAAGAAATATCATATTTATCTAACCGATGACGAGCAAAGCAGAGTGATACAGTCGCTTATCAATCTGAAAAATAACTTGATAGCACAAGGCAGATATACCGATGCAGTAGATGATGTTCTTCTGAAAGTATTGTCTGCAAGGAAAAGGAAGCTGAAAATCAAATAATTTTAAGCGTTTATGCCGTCTGTTTTTAACCGAAACAGACGGCTTTTTTTGTTTTCAAAAATTTTTTTGAAAAATTTTTCGGTAAAACAGCGATTTTGGGTGTCCAAAATGAAGCCCTTTGTGCAATGAGTGAAGGGGTTAATTCCTGATGATGAAAATGGAAACCTTTTCACTCGTTTTTTGACAACTGAATATACAGGTCGCTAAGACTTTAATTCTGATGATAGCCACTTTAGCAGGTACGCCGTGATTCCTGTATTTCAGAATAGCGAGAACTCCGGCTATGAGTATCAGGTTGCCCCTGATATGGCGATGACAGTCAGAATGATAATGATACTTCTCTACGGAGCTGGCGGAGTACCCGGCAGAGGTTAGAATCCTATGATACAGATAAGCAGTCTGTTCCTTAGTGACTTCCCATAAGCATTTTGCTTGGCAAGGGGTGTTGAGAACAAATATTGCTATGACCGATTAGGAAATGAATCGGTCAGGTACATAGCCATAATGCGGTGGCTATGAATTTTCAGAAAGGAGGGCAAAAAGAAGTGTCAAACTGCAAAACGATTTCCGTATGTAACCAGAAAGGCGGAGTCGGAAAAACCACCACAACCGTTAATCTCGGAGTCGGGCTTGCAATGCAGGGAAAGAAAGTATTACTTATAGACGCAGACCCGCAGGGAGATTTAACGACTTGTCTTGGTTGGCAGGATACAGACGGCTTGGGTATTACGCTTGCAACGAAACTCACAGATGTAATCAATGAAACGATGACAGACCCTATGGTTGGTATCCTGCACCACGAAGAAGGTGTTGACCTTGTTCCGGCAAACCTTGAGCTTTCAGCAATGGAATTTAACCTTGTAAACGCAATGAGCAGAGAAACTACCCTCAAAAATTATTTGAGTCAACGGTTATGTAAATGATTTTACTGATGAACGACGTCATCACGAAATCTATTTATCAGACCCAAGAAAAGTTGCACCGGAGAAATGCAAAACGGTAATAAGACACCCGATAAAGAAGGCGTAAATCGAGTAAAATGAAATCAGGTCGGAGGATAAACAATATGGATTGTGTGTGGAATGATTTATATGAAGCTGCACGAAAGGTGCTGAAACCAAGAGATGTTTCTAAGATTATTGAAGCAGGTGGTGTTGCGGCTGCGGTTGAATCCGTATCCGGAAAGATTTATGTTGGAGTTTGTGTGGATACTGCCTGTACGTTGGGAGTATGTGCCGAAAGAAATGCCATTTTTAATATGATTACAAATGGCGAAGATGAGATACGGCGTGTGATAGCGATTGACCGAGATGGAAAAGCAATTCCGCCTTGTGGAGCTTGTCGTGAGTTTATGACGCAGTTAATGCCTGAGAATTATCGTAACATAGAAATTATGATGGATTATGAAAAGAACCGAGTAGTGACACTTGGAGAGCTTACACCGGAATGGTGGATATAAAGAATAAGATGGTGTTTTAGAAAGGACGGGCTATGGAAACAAAGCCAAGAATTTTATATTTACAAAAGATTTTACTGGAAAGAACAGATGAAGAAAATCCTCTTTCCACAACACAGTTAATCAATATATTGAATGATGAATACGGAATATATGCACATAGAACGACGGTCACAAAAGACATTGCAGCACTTCAGGAGTTTGGAATGGACATTGTTATTATCCATTCTACTCAGAGCAAATACTTTGTAGCCAGTCGTAAGTTTGAATTGCCGGAACTAAAACTGCTGATAGATGCAGTGGAGTCATCGAAGTTCATTACCAAGAAGAAAAGCGAAACTTTGATTGAGAAGATACATACGATGACCAGTCCGGGGCAGGTGGCAAAGCTAAAGCGTAATAACTATGTGGTCAATCGCATTAAGCCGGATAATGAGCAGATATATTACATTATTGACGCTATAAACGACGCCATCAATGCAGGCAAGCAGATTTCTTTTCAGTATTATGATTATACTGGATTAAAGAAAAAGGTTCTGAAGAACAAGGGCGAAGTGTATAAGCTCAGTCCGTATAAACTTCTCTGGTGTGGGGACTATTATTATGTTCTCGGATATTCTGAGAAGAAAAGCAAGGTTATCAATTTCAGGGTAGACCGTATTGCTTCCAAGCCGGAGATATTGAATAAGGACATTATTCCTATGCCTGATGATTTTGATATTGAGAATTACACAAAGGAAGTTTTCTTTATGTTCTCAGGCGAGAAAGTTCTTGTGGATTTACGGTGTGATAACAGCTTGATGAAAACAATGGTTGACCGTTTTGGAGAAGATGTGACAACCCTTGCGTATGATATGACTTCTTTCAGAGTACAGACCGAAGTATCAGCCAGTCCGACCTTTTTTGGTTGGGTGTTTGGCTTTAATGGCAAGGTACAAATACTTGCACCGGAAAGTGTGAAAGAACAGTACAGGCAGATGATTGCACAAGCCGATGAGGGTATGCAGCAAAAAGAAAACAAAGAACAGGAAATCTAACACTCCAAAAAGTCGCTGTCACAGACGGCGGCTTTTCCTTTTCGGGTACTATTCAAGAAGTCATAAAGTTCCGTGAGTAATGGAAGAAGGCAATGCTTTGAGAAAAAGATGAGAGCAACATTCTGAGAACTACTTGAGATTTTGGGAAAAATCTGCTAAAATACTTTTGTATATCTATGGGGTAGTGGAATTCATATCCTTTTGCCTTAGAAATTATGGAAGGAGGATTTGACTATGGCAAACGGAAATGCGACAATTATTGTCGGCTCGGCTCGGCTCGGGTCGGCTCGGCGCCGGGCCGCGCGCGCCCTCCAAAAT
>OBXH01001444.1_pt1 | contig 11664 bp, 9 predicted proteins | sample 1538101 | NCBI WGS metagenome assembly OBXH01 (sample SAMEA2580141, study PRJEB22360) | human gut metagenome | biome: human gut; feature: human-associated habitat; material: faeces | place: Denmark | collected 2008/2010 | reverse complement strand
AAAGGTTTTCCCACACGGTCGGACATGGCAATGGCCTCATCCAAATCGTGGGTGATAAAGAGCACGGCCTTTTTCTTCGCCTGCCAGAGTTCAAGCAGTTCGTTTTCCATCAGCTGCCGCGTCTGAATGTCGAGCGCTGAAAAGGATTCATCCATGAGGAGAATGTCCGGGTCGGCAATCATGGTCTGGGCCATGGCAACGCGCTTACGCATGCCGCCCGAAAGTTCATGCGGATAGCGGTCGGCAAAACGCTCGAGCCCCACGCGTTCGAGCCAGTCAAAGCCCGCCTCACGCGCCTCATTTTCCGGGACGCCGCGGAATTTCAGACTCATCATGACGTTGTCAATCGCCGTCGCCCAGGGCATCAGGCTTTCGGCCTGAAACATGTAGCCGGCCCGATGGTTGATGCCGTTCAGGGCTTCGCCGTAAATCAGGACGCGCCCGGCAGCGGGCTTTAAAAGCCCGGCCGCAGCGTTAAGCAGCGTCGACTTTCCGCAGCCCGTCGGTCCGACGACGCTCACAAACTCGCCGTCGCCGATCGAAAAGGACACATCCTTCGTGGCGGTATAAACGCCCTCGGGCGTTTCAAAACTGCAGGTGACGTTTTCAAATGCTATGGCCGGCAGAGGGTTTCGAGCCGCTCCAATCGGTTCATTTGTCTCGCTCGACATCAGACCGCTTCCTCTATGAATTTCTTTTTTGTTTTAGGGTTTTGCGCCTCTGCCGCATTTGCATGAGAGCGGCTTTGGATTATGGGCGCGGCCCGGGGAGTTATTCCCCCGGGCGAAGTGTTGAAAGTGTTGATAATGGGGTTAGGAATCAGGCCTTCTTCGCGGCATCCACAAAGCGGTTGGTGTACGCAGCCGTGGCATCAAACTTGAAGTCAGCGAGTTCAGGCTTCACCGATGCGAGCGCTTTGGCGGCGGTCTCAACGCACCCCTCCGGGAACCGGCCGTCGATCGACATGGCCGGGCGATTGCGCAGGAAGCATTCGGCGTAGAGCTTCGGATTGCCGAGGAAGGCGGCCTTCGGCACGGACTTCATGAGCTCCTCGGGCGTAATCGCCGCGATGGTTTTGAGCGAACGAATAACCGCATTCGTCATGCGCTGAACCGTTTCCGGATTGCGGTCAATGAAAGTCTGAGGCGCGTAGAGGCAGCCCGCGACCATCGGGCCGTTATAGAGTGCGTCGCCTTCTTCCACACGGCGGGTGTCGACCACAATGTCAATGGCATCGGCTTCTTCGAGCTGCGTGACGACTGGGTCAAGCCCGACGAAAGCATCCACCTGTCCGGAACGGACCGCAGCCACAGCGCCTGCGCCAGAACCAATGCCGATGGCCGAATATTCATTGGATTTCACGCCCGCACGCGCCATCACGAAGTTGGCCATCACGTGCGAATGCGACCCCGGCGCCGTCACGCCGATGCGGCGGCCTTTGAGCGCGGCGGGATCCTTGACACCCTTCATGGTGCGGCGGTTAATGGCAAAAACACACTGCGGCGCACGATCCTGAAGCACAAACGCCTGCATGGACTGGCGCTTCGTCTGCATCGAAAGCGTGTGCTCAAACGCCCCCGAAACCACATCCGCTGAGCCGCCGACCACAGCCTGAAGGGATTTCGATCCGCCCTGAAAGTCCACGACTTTGGCGTCAAGTCCCTCGTCCTTATAAAAGCCCATCCAATCGGCGAGCGCCATCGGCAGGTAGTAGTAGAGGTTCTTACCGCCGACGGCAATGGTCACCGAGCGCTTTTCGGGCTCGGCGGCAAAAACGCCGCGGGGCGACGAGCAGACGATCCCGGCCGCGGCCATAGCGGCGGCAGCAATAAAGTCTCGGCGGGACATGAAGGCAAAGGACTGGAACATGACGGCATCCTCAGGAAAAAAAGCTGGAAATCGTTTGATGCGGTCTTTCAAAAGAAAGACGGCAGGCATCGGGATGCGCTCAGCGCAGACCGCCATAAATGCAGTCATGCAGTCAGGTCAACCCTCTGCGCGTTGGGGCGGGGCGGGAGGGCGGCCTCGAAAAGCTTGAAGCACAAGGCTTCAGCAGAAACCGTCCTCCACCCTAAGGTGCAGCGCCGACCGCGGCGGCAGGCGCAGCCCTAGGTGCAGGGGCGGAAGCCGGAGACTCTGCCCGCCTGCAGCAGATGCTGCCGAAGCGGCATCACTCATATGCAAGGCAGTGAATTTCATCGCAGAATCTCCGAAATAAAAGACGTAGTTGATTGAGCTTTATGGAAACTTCTTTTCGTTTCCATCTCTAGTGCAGTAATAGTGCACTTTTCCTCGATGGTTTTGTTTGCCGCCTCTAAGCAGATCCGCTTAGGAGAACGGGATATTTCTCAAATCTCCCCGACATTCACTGCAATTTTCTAATAATTGCGCACATGTTTCTTTATTAATCAATTAGATATATAGTTTAAACCGAATTTTTGCAGACATATCCGTCAAATACCTTGCACTAAAGGAGCCGCTCAGCACGACATCGTCCCCATGGACGTATGCCGGTCCGGCGAATCGAAAGCAGCCGTCCGAAACCCCGAACTAAGCATTTAGTCTGTACGGCATATCTCCCAACACGTGCAGGAAAGGCGCAAAAGCCGTGCACGCCGGCGCAGGTTTGGCGCAATGAGCGCCGCCAACAGCCAATGAGGCTGATAGGCTCAAAGAAAACCACTTCCGGTCCTTTTCGGACCTCCGCTTCATGATCCCAGCACCATTGCTTCAATCGACCGATCCGGCGTCTGCGCTCGGTGAACCTGATCCTGACGGCATTTACCGTATTGACGAGACGGATTCGGTTCTCACGCTCGCCCGCTCGCTCTATGCTGCAGACCGCCTGCCGGTCTATGGCTCGATCTTTGCAAACCTGCAGACAGCAGGACGCGGACAGTACGGCCGCGCATGGGAGAGCGCCCGCGGGAATCTTCATGCGGGCGTCAGACTGCCGCTTGAAGGGGTTTATGCCACTCGGGCGTCCGCCGCAGCGACGGCGGCTTTGACCGCTGAAGCGCTGCGCAGTCTCGGCTTCCCGGTGCTCATGAAGTGGCCTAACGACATCATCTGTCTTTCGCCCAATGGGCCGGCCAAAGTGGGCGGCATTCTGCTCGAAGAAACTGACGGGCTCCTCACCGCAGGGATCGGCCTCAATGTCAACTGGTCGCCCGAAGCGTCGGCGCTCCGAGAGGGCGCTGCGCTCCCGCCCGGGCGCCTGGTGCCCCGCGGGGGAGCCGCAATGGATCCCTATGAACTTTGGCGGCGTATTCTGCGTCATCTGCGCGAAGCCGACCCCGTCCGGCTCACCGCCTCCTGGCGAGCGCTCGCGCAGGCTCACCTCCTTTGGCTCGGAAGCGACGTGGCGGTTGAGAGCGCTGAGGGCACCCTGACCGCGGGCCGACTCATTGGTCTCGCGCCCGACGGAGAGCTCCTCCTCGAGACGCCGTCGGGGGAGACAGTCACCATCGACCGCGGCAGTCTCATCAAAGCGGCGCCAACGCCGCACGCCGCAGCAGCGGCAGCGGCCGCCAAAGCGCCGCCGCGCCGCGGCACGGGCAGCGGCACCGCGAAATTGAGTGCCCGGTCGCCGGAGACGCATTGAACGTCTCCCGCCCCGGGCGGCATGAATTCTTCTAAGGGGATTGAAAAGTCTCGGAAACTTGATCCCCAAAAGAGCCGCGCGTGAGACACGCTTTAAAAATAAAGTCTCATACGCAGCACAAAATCAACGCAAGCCTTTAAAACAACTCAAGGGAAGGAATTCCATCCATGCAGCAACGAACTTTTGAGGAAGTACGCGAGAGTCTGCGCGGCAAGGTGATTTTGGTCGCCAACCGCGGCATCCCCGCACGCCGCATCAGCCGCTCGATTCGCGAGCGATTTGAAGCGATTGCCGCCATTACCGCGACCGACATCGACAAAACCGAACCGGCAGCGGCCTCCGCACAGGAACTGATTCTGCTCGGAGCGGACCCGCGCGCCTATCTTGACCTTCCGCGCATCATCCGCCTCGCCCGCGAACGCGGCTGCGTCGCCATCCATCCGGGCTGGGGCTTTGCAAGCGAAGACAATAACTTTCCGAAGCTCTGCGCCGAGGCCGGCATCACCTTCATCGGCGCTACGGCCGAAGCCATGCACCTTCTCGGCAATAAGGTCGAAGCACGCCGCGTCGCACGCAGCCTCGGCATTCCGGTGGTCCCGGGTTCCGACGAATCCGTCGACGTTCCGGGCGCGCGAAAGATCGTTCATGAAATTGGTCTCCCGATCATGCTTAAAGCCGAGGGCGGCGGCGGCGGACGCGGCATTTTCCTCGTGACCAACGAGGATGAACTTGAAGACGCCTTTGAAAAAGCTTCTGCCATGGCGGAGGCCTCCTTTGGCAACCCCCGGCTCTTCGTTGAAAAATACCTCCCCAAGGTTCACCACATCGAAATTCAGGTGATCGCTGACCGCTGGGGCAATGTGTTTGCCTTTGACGAACGCGACTGCACGGTTCAGCGCAACAACCAGAAGCTCCTCGAAGTCACGCCGTCGCCGTGGCGCGGCATGACGCCAAAACTGCGCGCAGAGCTTAAAGACTATGCCCGCCGGCTCGTGCTGGCTGTGGGGTATCACTCGGTTGCCACCGTGGAGTTCCTCGTGACCGAAGCGGGCGAACCCTACATGATCGAGGTGAACACGCGTCTGCAGGTCGAGCACGGCATTACCGAAAGCCGCTACGGCGTCGACTTGGTCGAAGAAATGATCGCCATCGCCTTCGGGAGCACCCTGCGCTTTACCGAGGAAAATACGCGGGCCTCCTTCCATGCCCTTCAGGTCCGCGTGAATCTGGAGGATCCTCAGGAAGGCTTCACCCCCAACTCCGGCCTCATCACCCGCTACGTCTCTCCGGGCGGACCGGGCGTGCGCCTCGACTCGAACCTCTCCGCCGGCTATGAATTCCCCTCCAACTACGATTCCGCCGGCGCGCTTCTCATCACCTATGCCCGTGACTGGCAAAAGACGCTCGGGATCATGGACCGAGCGCTGCAGGAATACGTGATCGGCGGCCCGAAGACCACCATTCCCTTCCTGCGCCGAGTCGTGGCCCATCCGAGCTTCCGCGCGGGTGAAGTGACCACCACCTTCATCAAAGAGCACCCGGAGATTCTGCGCTACACGGATTTGGAGCCTGAAAGCGAACGGCTCGCCAAGCTCGTCGCGGAAATTTCTGCGCGCGGCTTCAACCCCTACGTTTCGCTCGGCGAATACCGCTCGAAGACCACGCCCAAACTGGCACACTTTCAGCCCTTCTCGCCCGAGCTCTCTGAAGCGGCGCGAAGCCGCCCCTCGCCCTATCCGCAGGGAGACCGAGAAGACCTCCTCGCCTTCATCCGCGACACGGGCCGCATCCACTTTACGGATACGACCACGCGCGACATGACCCAGTCCAACCACGGCAACCGCATGCGTCTTGCTGAGGACCGGCTGGTAGGTCCCTATCTGGACAGCGCAGGGCTCTTTTCCATCGAAAACGGCGGCGGGGCGCACTTTCATGTGGCGATGCTCGCCAACATGACCTATCCCTTCGAGGAAGCCCGCGAGTGGAACGCTTTTGCCCCGAAGACTTTGAAGCAGCTCCTCGTGCGCTCGACCAATGTGCTGGGCTACACCCCGCAGCCGCGCAACCTCATGCGGCTCACGGGCGAGATGATCTGCGAGCACTACGACGTCGTGCGGTGCTTTGACTTCCTTAATGAAGCCGACAATATGGCGCCGATCGCCGAAGTGGTCCTCAGCCGTCCCGATAAGCTCTTTGAGCCCGCCATTGCGCTTTCGCGCGCGCCGTGGTTTGACGTCAACTACTGCCTGCAGTCCGCCGAAGCCGTGGTCGACATGACCGCCAAGATCATGGGCGTGCCCGAACAGACCGCCGTCCGCCGCATCACGCTCGGCCTCAAAGATATGGCGGGCGTCTGTTCGCCCGCCTTCATGACGGCCTTGGTGACGGCGCTCAAAAAACGCTGGCCCGAACTTGTTCTCCACTACCACCGTCATGCCGTCGACGGTCTCTTCCTGCCGGCCTGTGCCGCCGCGGCCGCTGCGGGCTGCGAAATCCTCGACGCTGGGCTCGGCGCCTCGGTGCGCAGCTACGGTCAGGGCGACCTCTTGTCGCTCGCTGCCTATCTTGAAGACGAACTCGGCATGAAGACGCTCTTAGACCGCGAGGCCGTCGCCAAAGCCAACTTTGCCGCCAAGCAGGTGATGCCGTGGTTTGACCGCTACTGCTCGCCCTTTTTCCAGGGCGTCGACTATGACGTCACGCGCTACCAAATGCCCGGCGGAGCCACCTCTTCTTCGCAGGAAGGCGCTGTCAAGCAGGGCTACATTCAGCTGCTGCCCTTCATGCTTGAATTCCTCGAGTGCTCACGCCGCATCGTGCGCTACCACGACGTCACGCCGGGCTCGCAAATCACCTGGAACACCGCTTTCCTGGCCGTTACCGGGGCCTGGAAGCGCGGCGGAATGCCTGAAGTGGAGCGGCTCCTCAACGCCGTGCGCACGGCGGGGAGCAAGCGCACGAACCTCACTCAGGCCGAGCGCGATGAGCGCCTCATCATCTACATGGACTGCAACGAAGCGTTCCGCAATCTGCTGCTAGGCAAATTCGGCCGGCTTCCGCTCGGCTTCCCCGAGGATTGGGTCTATGAAAGCGCCTTCGGGGCAAAGTGGCGCGAAGCCCTGCGCGACCGCCGTGCGGAGTCGCCGCTCCTCACGCTCGCGCCCGCCGACCTTGCCGGCGAGCGCGTGAAGCTCGAAAGTCTGATCAAACGTCCGGCCACCGAAGAAGAATTCGTGATGTACATGAATCATCCGGCCGACGCGCTCAAGACCATCGAATTCCGCCGCCGTTTCGGCGACCCCAACGCGCTGCCGCTCGACGTGTGGTTTGAGGGGCTCCGGTCGGGCGAAACGCTCAACTTTTCGAGCTCAGACGGCAAACCCCACCAGATGCACATTTTGTCGATTGATCCGGTGACCGAAGAGGGTTTCTCCACGGTGCGCTATGTGCTCGACAGTGAGATCCTCACCTGTGCCGTGAAGGTGAAGGAAGGCACGGGACCGAAGTCGACCGTGCTGCGCGCAGAACCCGGCAACGTTTATCAGGTGGCCAGCCCGCGCAAAGCCGACCTTTGGATCGTGCACGTAACCGAAGGCGACATTGTCAAAGCCGGTCAGGAGCTTTTCAATGTCTCGATCATGAAGCAGGAAAAGGCTGTCTGCGCAGCCGTCGACGGGATCGTCAAGCGCGTGCTTAAGCGCGCTGACTTTGCTCAGACCCGCCGCATGGTCCCGGTGGAGGAAGGCGAACTGATTGTCGAACTCGCCCCGGTGCCTAAGCGATGCACGGCCTGCGGCACACCCGCGGTCTCGCGCGATTCGCTCTTCTGTTCAGTGTGCGGCGCCAGACTGCCTGATGAAGCTGAGGCGAAATAAAGTCACATTGACTTAATAAGCTTCACGGCCCGCCGCATTTCGATGCGGACGGGCCGATTGTTATCCGAACGCGCTGAAGGTTATTTCTTCAAAGCCGCCAAAGCTGCGAAGGGATTGGGGCGCTTCTCTTCCTGCGGTTCTTCCCCGTCGCTCCATTCGCGCTTTTCTTCGCAGGCATCATGCACGACCATGCGGGGCAGCGCCAGAATAGCTTCTTCTTCAACCCACTTTTCGAGGTCGAAGCTGCGCGATCCTACGAGGACATCTTCGTCCTCTTCGTCATCCTCAATCGGAAGGGCATTGGCTTCTGCTTCCGTTCTAACCAAACGAAAGACTGCTCCGGAAGCAATGTGCACGGACATGGGTTTCAGGCATCGGGCGCAGGAAATGTCCACGTCGCCTTCCATATCAAGATCCACGGCAGGAAGTCCGCGGCGTTCGCCGAGCCCCGTCGCGACGAATCGGAGCGTGCCGTTTTCCGTAGCGGTGAAGCCGAGCAAATTGGGAAGATCCTTCACGGCAACTTCGCCTTCAATCGTCTCACCTCGGCGGGCGAGCTCAAAGATGTTAATGAACTGCGGCATGGCTCAATAGCTCCTCAACAAAAGTCTGCCTTCGCACAGCGAACTCCCCATCAAGCCTTCATGTGTATATGGCTCTTTGGTTCGAGCGGCACCAAGTCTAGCCTATCCGCATCGAACCGCTCTTTAAATGCAGTGTCTATAGAGGCTTGCGACTACAATCCACTACACCATGAAGCCTCTCCTTATTCTTGCCTCAAGCTCCCGCTACCGGCGCGAGCTCCTGGATCGACTGTGTCTGCCCTATGAATCCATTTCTCCGGATGTGGATGAAAGCGCTCAGCCCGGCGAAACGCCGCGCGAAACAGCCCTCCGCTTGGCCGAACTAAAAGCACGTGCTGTCTGGAACCAGCATCCGGGATCCGTTGTCATCGGCTCCGATCAAACGGCCGATCTGCACGGCGTGCGGCTTGGCAAACCCCATACCCGTGAAAATGCGGTGAAGCAGCTCAGCGCCATGCAGGGTGAAGAGACCGTCTTTGCGACGGCACTCTGCGTCATCGACGCCCAAGGGCATGCTCACACCGCCGAAAGCCTCACACGGGTGCGCATGCGTCCTTTGAGCCAAAGTGCAATTGAAGCCTATATCGACCGCGAAAAACCTTTTGACTGCGCGGGTTCAGCGAAAATTGAATCGCTCGGCATTGCACTGATGTCTGCCGTATCCTCGGACGACCCCACCGCACTGATTGGGCTTCCGCTGATGAAGCTCACGACACTGCTTAAAGAGGCCGGCATTGAGGTGCTTCCCGGCCTATAAACGCAGTCATTGCCCAAAACTTTCATTCAGCCCGCCCGTTTTCCCCTTTTTCTAAGGACGCCGTGATGTCTGGTCAGCTCTATCTTCTGCCGTGCCCCATCAGCGAAGCACCTGCGCTTGATGCGCTTCCGGCGTCGACCGTTGAAACGGCCCGCCGTATTGATCACTTTCTCGTTGAAGCGGCGAGAACGGCCCGTGCAACGCTTAAAGCCATGGGTCATCCCAAACCCATTGCAGACCTTGACATTGTTGAAATTGGTCATGATCCGGCCCCCGAATTGATCAGCGAATGGCTCCAGCCCGTGCTTGACGGCGCCGATGCGGCCGTTCTTTCCGAATCCGGCTGTCCCGGCGTTGCCGATCCCGGTGCACAGATTGCCGCACGGGCGCATGAATTGGGCATTCGCGTCGTACCGCTCACCGGCCCCAGTTCGATTCTCTTGACGCTCATGGCTTCGGGGCTCGACGGTCAGCGCTTCCGTTTCTCGGGCTACTTGCCTAAGCACGATGCTGAACGGCGCGCTGCCATTCTGGCTGCCGAAAAAGCGAGCCGCGCAAGCGAAACACAGCTCTTTATCGAAACACCGTACCGCAACACTGCGCTCCTCGATGCGCTCCTTGAAACACTGGCGCCCGACACACGGCTCACGGTAGCGATTGATGTCACGGGACAAAACGAATCCATCCGCACATTAACGGCTGCTGCCTGGAAGGCGATTCCTAAAGCAATGCGCACGCTGCCTAAGCTCCCGACTGTATTTGCTTTCCTCGCTAAGCCAGGCAAAACTGCGCCTCGGTATGCCCCGGAATGTGCCGGCGGCAAGCGTGCCCAAACCGCACCGTCCTCCAAACCTGCGGTCCTCAACAATCGGCCGAAGCAAGCTTACAAAACGCACCGGCCTGAAGGATCGCCCGTCAAGACACCCAAAGGAGGTCGTTGATGGACGCCATCATCGAATACGCATCAACGCCCGAAGGCATGCTCATCGTTGTCGGTGTTGCCTTCATCGGCATCGTTTTGCTCCTCACGGCGCTCATTTTCTGGATTGGTTCGCTCCTGCGCCGCCGCGGCGTCAAGATCGATCAGACGCCGGATACGGACGAGGAGACCACTGACAGCTCTCCCGCTGCGGACGAGTCCGCATCTCAAGATCCGCTGGCCGCATTTGATCGTGAAGCCGCAGAACAATCTGCCCGAGCCGCATCCAAAGCCCCTATTGCGCTCGCCCGTCTGCGGGCTGCCGGTCCAGACATTACCGCCGCTGCCGAACCCAAGCTGCCGGAACCCGTTTTGGAACAGAATCTGTCCGTTCAGTCTGCTCAAGCTCCGGAATCCGCCCCCGCCGTCTCGGCTTATGCCGCAGAAGCACAGCCGCCGCGGATCTTGAAAACTGCAGCCGAAGGCGCCCGATCCGCTCGCCGGCACTCGCTTTCTCCTCACGCTTCCCTTTGAACGCCGATCGGGCTTATCCATGGCTCACGCCGACCTCTGCGGGATTGGCGTGGAGGCAGTCTTTTTTGACCCGGAACCGATTTCCCGTTTGGATGAAGACGCAGTAAGACTGGTGCCGTTTCTTCCGGCTAACGCGGCGAAGCTTCTTCTGACGGAATCGGACCGCGAAACGTTCAAAGCCGGCGCACTCTGCGCGCAGCCCGATGCTGTGCTGGAGCTCCCCGCCGGTCTCATTGCACTGGAATACAAATCTAAAGGCGGGCGCTTTGACGATCCGCTGCGCTGGGCTGAAACCATGCGCACCAAAGACCTGATCCAGACGGTGCTCGCCGCCGCAGCGCTTTCCGTCGCGGCGGGCCGTCCCGCTGCCCCGGTGCTTCGGACCACCAATGCCGTTTTCTTCCTGCGCCCGACCAACGAACTCAAAAATCTGCTTTCGGCTCATGTCCAGGAAGCCGAGAGCTTTCTGCTCTCCACGAGTGAAGGTGCGGGACGCCCGGGCATCAGCGCCTCGGACTACGCTGCACTGATGATTCCTGCGCTCGAAAAGCTTTATCCGCGGGAACCAAGTTCCGGATCCGAAGCCGGTGAAGCTGCGCATCAGGAAATGCTGAGAGCGCGATAAGCGACATTCTCGAAAAATCCCGGCGGAAGACTGTTCAGAAACGCTTTCGCATGGACTGCTTTTCGCTTGGGCGAAACCTCCAGTGTCGCCCACCCGCAGCCTTCAGGACGTTAAAAAACCTGTGTGTGACGAAGCCGCTGAAGCGCTGCGCACACACTGAACGGACTAAGCAGATCCATCTCTCTCATGCCACCCGTAATACTCGGCGTGCGCATTCGTGATCGTCTGATGATCTTCAGGATCAATGAGGACCATGTTCTCCGGTACATCCATGCCGCCCATACTTACCGGCTTCACATGGTGCACCTGCCAGCCCTCGGTATCGTCAATTCCGTGAGCATCCAGAAACTCGGCCCTGACGCCGGGATCCCTCGATACATCTGCAGTGCTGACGTACGCTGCATCCGGGTCTTCACCCGCGGCAATAAGCGCCTGGAGATCGTTTCCATCGCCCACGAAGACGCCGTTCTCAACACCCGGGAGGCTGCAGGCGTCTCCATTGAGCGCGCAGCCGTCGCCCTGGGGCGCACTGTCATCGATAAGTGCTCCGCCCGCAGCGACGTAGACGGCAGCCTGACAGACCGCCGTCATGCGCGCTTTGTTCTTTTCCGTCAGAAAGTCCCTGTCATGGAGCAGCGCATCGGCACCCGAAGCGGCAAGTCCCACGCTGGATTCAACGGCATTGACGGCTCCGGCAACGACGCTTGCTGCTCGGCGAGCCGCAATCCTCCCGGCCTTGCCGAATTCCCCCTTGGCAACATGCGTA
>OBXH01001415.1_pt1 | contig 11922 bp, 8 predicted proteins | sample 1538101 | NCBI WGS metagenome assembly OBXH01 (sample SAMEA2580141, study PRJEB22360) | human gut metagenome | biome: human gut; feature: human-associated habitat; material: faeces | place: Denmark | collected 2008/2010 | reverse complement strand
ACGATGCATCCAGTTCGGCAGGTAGTAACAAGGGACCTTCCAATGAAGAACATTTAGCTTTGTTGGAAGAACGTATTGATACATTCTTGGTTCATCATCCTTACCTAACCCGTGAAAAAGTTCCGGCTGAAATCATCACGGCCAGCAGTTCCGGTTTGGATCCCCATATCTCACCGAAAGCCGCTTATGCACAGGCCAAACGTGTAGCGGACGCTCGTGGATGGTCGGAAGAAAAGGTAATGGGTATCGTCAATTCTCATGTTGAGAAACCGTTATTGGGTATGTTCGGAACGGAGAAAGTAAATGTATTGAAATTAAATGTTGCGCTTGATCAAGCATCAAATAACAAATAACAAATTTTTAATAAGTCAATTAGATTTAGGTTATGAAATCATTCGTAAAAAAAGTAGCAGCCTTGGCAGTTGTATTCTCAATGGCATCTTCTACGTTGGCTAATGCACAGGAAGAGGATGGTAAAGTAAGTTTTTCTGTACAGGGAGATTTGGTAAGTTCCTATATTTGGCGTGGTTTCTACCAAACTGGTGCTAGCTTCCAGCCGACACTATCACTGGGGGTAGGTAATTTCTCTTTGACAGCCTGGGGATCTACCGATTTTCAGGGAGCAAACTCTACATCTATGCCTGCGGCTAAAGAGATAGATTTAACGGCAGCGTATACATTCGATCAGCAGGTCCTACATTGTCTGTCGCTAGCTTATGGTGGGCAGGGCAAGGCTCTTGCCGTTATTTTAACTTCAAAAGCCATGAAACAGATCACCATTTTGAAGCAGGTTTGGCTTACACTTTGCCTATTGAGAAGTTACCTTTGTCTATCACTTGGAATTTCATGTTTGCCGGTCAAGACAAAGATGAAAATGGAAACCAAAACTATTCTTCTTATGTGGAGTTGAATTTTCCATTCACAGTGAAGGGCGTCGATCTGAATGCAACTTGTGGTGTTCTTCCGTATGATGCGGGAATAACTACGTATGGAGGTGATGTAAATAGTGGATTTGCAGTAACGAATGTTGCATTGAAAGCAACGAAAGATATCAAAATCACGGATTCTTTCTCATTACCTATTTTTACACAGGCAATTTGGAACCCTCGTATGGAGGATGCCCATCTTGTCTTGGGAATTTCTTTAAGACCTTGATATAATAATACGCATGGACCGAGAACAAAGTGTACAACATTTTTTAGATTTGTTGAAAAAGTCTCGTCGTGGCAATTTTAAAATCTACATCGGCATGATTGCCGGTGTAGGTAAATCGTATCGGATGCTATCAGATGCCCACCAATTACTGGAAAGCGGTATCGATGTCAAGATCGGTTATATAGAAACACATGGGAGAGTCGAGACGGAGGCATTGGTGGAAGGATTGCCTATCATCCCCCGCCGCAAGATATTTTATAAAGGAAAAGAGATCGAAGAGATGGACTTGCAGTCGATTCTCAGTATCCATCCTGAAGTTGTCATCGTTGACGAATTGGCTCATACCAATGTCGAAGGCAGTAAGAACGAAAAGCGTTGGCAGGATGTCATGGATATACTGGATGCCGGTATCAGTGTGATCACGGCGGTCAATATTCAGCATATAGAAGGACTTAACGAGATGGTGCAGGACGTGGTTGGCATTGAGGTCAAGGAACGTATTCCTGATATCGTACTGGAGCAGGCTGATGAAGTGGTCAACATAGACCTTACCGCTGACGAATTGCTGGCTCGGTTAAAAGCCGGAAAAATATACAAACCCGATAAGATACAAACAGCATTAAATAATTTCTTTAAGGCTGAACATATTCTTCAGCTTAGGGAGTTGGCATTGAAAGAGGTAGCTTTGCGGGTAGAAAAAAAAGTGGAGAATACCATTCCAGAGAATCTCGGCGTACGCCACGAAAGGTTTATGGCCTGCATCAGCAGTAATGAGAAAACTCCCCGTAAGATCATACGGAAAGTCGCACGGTTGGCAACCCGATATAATTCCAAGTTTTTTGTACTGTATGTACAAACCCCAAGAGAAAGTTCCGACAGGATTCCGTTGGCAAGTCAAAGGCATTTGCTTAACCATTTCAAGTTGGCAACGGAACTTGGAGGAGAAATCATTCAAGTGCAATCCCCACATATAACGGATGCGATCGTACAGGTTTGTAAAGAAAAGCAAATCAGTACGCTATGTATCGGACGACCAGCTTTAAAATATCCTTCCGCTATCCTTGCGATGGTTCACTATCGGAACATGTTAGAAGAGTTGGCTCAATTAGGCATTGATTTAATAATATTAGCATAAAAATCCTTCCATGAATATGAATATAAAAACAAAGTTGACTTATGGGATAGGACTTTTATTTGTCCTGATCACTTTATTAGGTGGATTGGCTATAAAAAACATTCATAATGTATCGGATGACACGCAGAATATCCTAGCGGATAATTATAATTCACTCCTTTATTCCCGTCAGATGCTCGAGTCACTGGATGCCATTCGGGAAAATCCGAATGCCCGAAAAGAGTTTGAGGCCGGGTTGGAAGCTCAGAAAAAAAATCTGACAGAGAAGGATGAAGACATACTGACCAACCGATTAAGTTCGAACTGTGAAAAGGCGTTGGATGACATGGATGATGAATCGATTCGGCAGATACGCCAGACGATTTATACCATTATGGCAGTCAATATGTCAGCCATTTATGAAAAGAATGAAGTGGCTGTCCATACGGCGGAAAGGTCTCTCTTTTGGATCTGGACGGTAGGGATTGCTTGTATCGTGATCGCCTTCCTCTTTCTGGCTCGCCTGCCACGCTCGGTCAGCGTACAGATCCGGAAATTGACGGATGGCATCAAGGAAATCACCAATGCCAATTACAGCAAACGGCTCAATTTGGGTAATGAACCGGAGTTTAAGGAAATAGCCACGTTGTTCAACGAGATGGCCGAGCGCTTGGCCGAATACAGGAACAGTTCGCTGGAAGATATCCTGCAAGGGAAAAAATATATAGAAACAATTATCAACAGCATTGCAGAACCTATCATAGGCTTGAGTAAGGAACGGAAGATTTTGTTTGTCAATGACGAGGCTTTGACTGTTTTGAATTTGACACGGGAAAACATTATCGACAAACCGGCTCCCGAAGTGGCGTTAAAAAATGATCTGCTGCGCCGTTTGATCCGCCAGTTGGTACATCCCGATGACAATAAGGATCCGTTGAAAATCTATGCGGACAACAAGGAAAGCTATTTTCAAGTAAAATACATCCCGATCAACGTTAACAGGCAGACTGGACTGGAGGGTAAGTATGTCGGGGATGTGATCCTGTTGAAGAACGTGACCGAATTTAAAGAAAAAGATATTGCAAAGACAACTTTTATTTCAACGATCTCTCATGAACTGAAGACACCGATATCGGCTATCATGATGAGCTTGGAACTGCTGGAAGACAATCGGATCGGAAAACTGAATACAGAACAGGAGAGCCTTTCCAAGAACATAAAGGAAAATAGCGACCGTTTGTTGGAGATCACTGGCGAATTGTTGAAGATGTCACAGGTAGAAAGCGGTAAGCTCTACCTGAATCCGAAGATTACCAAACCGATCGAACTGATCGACTATGCCATCAAGGCGAACCGGGTACAGGCCGAGCGTTTTAACTGTCAGATCGAAGTGGAGTATCCTGAAAAGATCACCAAATTGTTTGTCGACAGCGAGAAAATTGCTTGGGTTGTGACCAACCTGTTATCGAACGCCATCCGTTATTCGTCGGAGAACGGACGGATTATCATCGGTGCACGACAGATCGACAAAGCCGTCGAGATCTATGTCAAGGACTTCGGAAAGGGCATTGACTTGCGTTACCACGAAAGTATTTTCGACCACTATTTCCGTGTGCCGGGAACAAAAGTACAAGGTAGCGGTTTGGGACTTGCCATCAGCAAGGACTTTGTGGAAGCTCATGGTGGTACGATCCGTATCGAAAGCGAAGTCGGTAAAGGTAGCACGTTCGTGATCAGATTCAATGTATAAAAAGTAAAATCAAAAATCAGATAGTCTAATGAAAGTATTAAAATTTGGTGGTACTTCAGTCGGTTCTGCCCAGCGGATCAAGAATGTCGCATCAATCATTTGCGATCAGGAACAGAAAATAGTAGTACTCTCTGCCATGGCAGGGACAACAAACTCTTTAGTGGAGATATCTGAGTGTTTCCATAAGAAAGATCCGGGAAAAGCCAATGCGATCCTTTCTGCTTTGGAACAAGCTTATGTCAATCATATAGAAGAATTATACCAAAGCGATACCTACAAAGAAAGGGCCATGCAATACATGCTTGAACGGTCTCAACATGTCTGGTCTTTCTCTAATATGCCTTTCAGCATGTTCGATGAAAAGGAAATCTTGGCGCAGGGTGAGCTAATATCAACCTTTCTGATGACCTGCTATCTGGAAGAACAAGGAGTGAAGGTAGTTTTATTGCCTGCGTTGAACTTCATGCGAATTACAATGGACAATGAACCGGACATGGAATATATCGCTAAACACCTAAATACACTTTTGGAGCAAAACAAAGAGGCAGAAATATATATTACGCAAGGTTTCATCTGCCGGAATGCTTACGGCAGCATTGACAACTTGGAAAGAGGAGGAAGCGATTACACCGCCTCTCTAATTGGAGCGGCTATCCAAGCAGAAGAGATACAGATATGGACGGATATTGACGGGATGCACAACAACGATCCACGGTTTGTCAATGACACCGCTCCTGTTAGGCAGTTGAACTTCGACGAAGCCGCTAAGTTGGCACATTTCGGTGCCAAGATACTACATCCGACTTGCATCCTGCCTGCCAAGGAAAAGAACATACCGGTACGCCTCTTGAACGCATTGCAGCCAAATGCGTCGGGTACATTGATCTCGAATACGGCGGAAAAGGGTGCGATCAAAGCTGTTGCCGCCAAAGACAACATCACGTATGTCAAGATCAAGTCGCTCCATACGATACCGACACCTCATTTTCTGAGCATCGTGTTTGATACGTTCTATAATTACAATACGCCGGTGGACATGGTGACCACTTCCGATATCGGGGTTTCCGTAACGATTGATGATGACAAGCATATAGACGAGATTGTGGGTGTATTACGGAAATACGCAACGATTACAGTCGAAAAGAATATGGTGATTGTTTGTGTTGTTGGTGACCTAGAATGGCAAAATGTCGGTTTTGAGGCACGCATCATCAATGCATTGAAAGATATTCCCGTACGGATGATTTCATACGGCGGAAGTAGTAGTAATGTATCGTTGGTGATGAAAGCGGAAGATAAAGTGCATGCTTTGAAGGCGCTTAGTGAACACTTGTTTTCCGTATCAGACAAACCTGTGTTATCATCCGTTTCTTAAAAGAAAATTAAGATTAATAGTTGAGCATATTTGTTTTTTGATTTGTTTTAGAAATGAAGCAGAAGCAGTCTTTTTTTGTAGAGACTGCTTCTATTTTTCGGTAATAAACAATGAAAATTCTTCTGTGTATTGACAGGTGGAAAATTTGGTATAAACTGTCCCCCCATTGTCCTATCTAAAGAGTTCCCCAAAATCCAATTTAAATTGCCCCACCAAAAAAACATTAAAAGAGTTACAGAATCAGTTCATAATTCTACATTAATCTATTAAATAGACAAAACAGATAGTATTCCCAATAAATCAATCAGCATGAACAAGTTTTGTCAAGGAGGTGTGCGACTTGTTTGTCATGGGAAGCTCCGGTACAGGAAAGAGCTACATTGCCACAGCCTTGGGATACAGAGTCTGCCAGAAAGGATTGAAAGTGCTGTATGCCAATACTTCCAGACTTTTAGGGCAGTTGAAGGCCACCAAGGTAAAAGGTAGCATCCTGTAGGAGCTGAAAAAGATAGAAAGGACGGATATGCTTATACAGGATGATTTCGGCTTGCAGCCGTTGGACAACGGAAGCAGAATGCATCTGATGGACATCATCGAAGACCGATATGGTAAGAAATCAACACTGATTGCATCACAATTGCCGGTCAAAGACAAGTATGATGTCATCGGCAAGGAGACAATAGCCGGCGCAGTCATGTACAGAATAACTCACCAAGCCGCAAGAATTGAGCTGCACGGAGAGTCCTTACGCAAAATTTGCGGGAAGAAATGAATGACTATATTGGCAGTAAATAAAAATTACAAACCCAGCACAAATCGAAAGCTAATGAACTGATTATATGATGTTTTTTTTGTATTTTAGGAAAAATAAATCGGGGGTCAATTTAAGTTGGATATTGGGGATCTGTTTCATTCGAGTTTCCAAGTTGTCGTTATACTCCTTGAACACATTATATAATGTTTTGAAAGTTTCGTCCTTTCCCTGATAGCGGTTTACTATGGCACGTGCGGAGACAATCTTTTCCTCCAATTCCAAGTCTTGGTAAATCTGATAGAATTTCACACGCAGAGGTACTTTCCCGTTTTTAACGTTTTACTACGCTTAATGAAGAACAACACGCTGAATATTTCTCTTTCCATACAGCTCAATTTTTAATGATACAAAGTTAGGAAATCGAACCGAGAACCCGGTTATGTAAAATAGATCAATGTGCTGTAAAAAAACGAAGTAGCACTTGTGCTGTGTAACATTTTAGGCTTTCTAAAACTATCCCCCGAATAAGGATGTATAGTTTGCTTTAGTCCCACTTATTTTGCTTATTCTTGGAAATGAAAAATCCCTGAATTTCAAAGAAATTCAGGGATTTACATCGTTTTTCTTTTCTTAAAAGTGGTGCCACCAGCAAGAGAACTATTATCTTCTCTCTGTTGATTATCACCGTTTTATAGTTTCTTTCAATTGGAAATCCACATGATTTAGCACACGATTATGTTTTATCGTTTTGCTCGCTATAAGAACGATCGCTTGTGCAAATGTGAGAAAAATATTCTATTTAACCAAAATACAACACGTTTTTTATAAGCTATTCTGTAATCAATTTCTTGTTAAGTCAATCCAGAAATGATACATTGTAAAATATCCTTCATGGTTTTCATATGTATGGGTGGAGGTATATTCATTTATTTTATTGGTTAAAATCAATGGTGAATCATTAGGATATTCATTCAATATTTTATCGTTGATGATTTTAAGCCATTCTTCAATCGATTTATTCTCAATATATGCAAACATTCCATTATTGTTCAGATGTTCATCACCGTGGAATCCTAATTTATAACGTTGTATTCCTCCAGACGCGTTGTTAGTTGTACTATTTCCTGTTACGTATTCTTCTTTGTTTTTATAGCGAGGCATTGGAAGTCGCTTTGCTTCGGCGTAGAATATGCGTGTATATTTGTCGTCATTCAAATAGAAGTATATATCCTCTTTTCCTTTGCCATCTTCTCGTTCATGCTCTTTTTGTACACCAATTTTTACTTTACGCACAGTGTTTGTTAAGCCAATAACATTAAAAGCATCAACTAATGATTGGGTGTTTATGCCTTCTCGTGTTTTTCGATTAAGTACACTACTCCTCTGTTTTAGCCCTAGTCTAATTATATAAAGAATATCATCTATATATTTATGAGAATGGTCTATATAGTCAAATTGCATAATTTAATATCCGTTTTTAAACATGTCACTTTTAGCATTTTCCGCATCTCGATACGCTATGGTTTGCATCCAATATTTAGTCTTATTTGGCTTAATCAAACTTATCTGATTATTTTTTCCATAGTATACTATAATTCTATTTATTGTCAGTGCATTATTGAAAATTTCATCGTAGAAAATTTTATCAAATTCTATTTTGTTTGAATTTGTAAGTATACTCTCTATTTCTTTCTTGTTATTGGTATGTTCAAATGTTGTCCATACATAATCGTCATTAATTATCTGTCGTATAGCCCGAAATTTGTACTCTCCATCTTCATATGTTAAGTTAAGTATTTCACAAAAAGCATCACAATAATTAGATAATAAATTGGGATTGATTTTATTGAAAATAACTGATGATGAATTGTTTAGATTGTCAGACAACAATAATGTATCTTCTATAACAGATTTCTCAATTCCATCCATTTGCTTAAATGGGATAGGATATCCTTCATTATCTATGTTTATAGGAAGACTTAATATATCGTTACCATCAATAGTATAGCTATTACTTTGTTGTATAAAAATTTTAGGGGAACTTGCTTTTATTAATAACATATATAAATTTCTATTCGCAACAAAAGCGGATACAAATTTTTGCATTAACAAATTATTATCACCCTTTAAGCCTAAGACTCCTGGACGAAAGTGTACATTGTACTGAGTATTGTAAGAAATTGGTATCTGATGATTAATGTTTAGCCTAATTAGTATATTAGGAGCATTTAAAACTTCATCAGGTATAGGTCTTCTAAAAATATGCTCTTTTTCTACAAAAATCATATTTCTAGTAATCTTATCTGAAATGAAAAGATCGGAATCAAGGATTTTTTTTTCATACATATCGATCTGTTTATCAGACGAATTATCTTCTCTTGAGCCATTAGATTTTTTCCATTTGTTAGATTTTATGAAATCTTCAATATGCATGAATCCGTTTTGATATTTCTCAAAATAAATTCTTAAATATCCTCCTCCTAATAAATTAATTTTCCATATATAATCTTTGGTATATACAAAATCAATAGGTACATAAAATCTGTCGTATTTATCAATCTGAAAACGTATCGCTCCCTTCTCATTTGCTGATGAATTGCGAACGATAATATGCTCTATTGGTTTTGATGAGTTAAAATATTTATTTGATATTTTAACTGCTATAGTCGCCACCTTCTTTTTGCCCCATAAATGATTGATTAATGGAGTAAAATCATATATTCGTTCTATATTCCAAAAGTAAACAAGACTTTTCCTATATTCAGCAGATGAAGGCATGTATAAAAATGATGACGAAGGCATAACCATAAATAAAGTGCTATCATCATTCTTTAAAAGCTCAGTTAGGCATCTATACAAAAATATTAATGCTGGATTATTATAAGGGAAAGCTTGCAGTTTTCCTCTATAATCTTTGTATTTTTCTTTTGAAAAATCATCATCTTTTTCTATTCTTATATTATTTTCCTGTTCTTCCTTTGAAATGTTGAATGGCGGATTTCCCGCTATAACATCGAATTTGAAAGATACGGATTTATACCATTTAAAAAAACCTAGATTTGTAAGATTTCCATGTTCCTCTAAATTGTCGAAAGTTAATTTGTCCCAAATTTCTTTTGGTCGTATATGACTACAAAGTTCTATTTGCAACGAAGTTGCTGTAATAGATAATGCATCTTCATTTATGTCTACTCCATAGATGCAGTTAAGTAGGATTTTTTTTATATCATTAATAGCTTCCTCTCCCTCAATAAGTTGTTTGTGCTTTTTTAACATCCATAAAGTTATCAGTCTTTTGTATGCTAAAACAAGAAATATCCCTGAGCCACATGATGGATCTAAAATCTTAAAATTTTCAAAATTGATCGATTTATTGAAAGGTAATAATTCATCTATAAGAAGTCTTGCAAGATGTGGTGGTGTGTAATAAGCCCCAGTGCTTTTTTGCTTTCCTGTGACAGAAGTTACAAAGCGTTCATATAAACGGCTAATAAATTCAATAGGAAGAAGGTTGAAATCGTAATAGCGCCATATGGACATTTGCCCATCAATATCTTTATTCCCATCAAGTGCATCGGCGACAATGCTAAAGTCTGCCGCTTGTAACTCTCTTTCTTCCTGTTCGCTAATTTTAAATATCCCTCCGTTAAACTTAGAATTGAGGAATGATAGCAGTCCTATTATATTATTACCTCTTAGAACATCACAAAATGTATAATTATTAAATATAGTATTGTTGTTTCTATCTTTGGTGATAAATTTATCAAAAAAGCAGTCTTCAAATACACTATTTCCGTTATTATCTGTTTGTTCTTCAAGATACTTGATTAGTATAAATTTGACTAAAAGTTTCTTTAATAGTTCTGGTTTACAATTTATTTTTTTACTCTTTTTTAGTATTCTCTTTTCAATGTGGTCTAATAGTTTTTGATACGGTGATACACTAATATAATTAGCAGGTGATTCTTCTAAAATCTGTCCTTCAAATATTCTATTCTTTAAAGTTGAATCGATTCTTTTTATCGCTTGTGATATGCCATCTAAAAAAGAAGGCTCAGATACACTCTTTATTGGATTTCTTGTGTCTATTATTTTGAATCCATCATCATAAACAATGAGAGCAAGTGCTATTTCTCCTAGAGTCCATAGCTGTTTGTTTATTTTAACAAGATCAATTTCTTGTTCTTTGTAAGATGATCGTTGGTCGTATACATATATATATGGAATAGGCTGATTTTCAATAATACTATTGAAGCAATAGAAATAGTTCGCACTTACAATTTTAGCTTGCATCTTGTAAAATTCTAACTGCTCGTCTGTATATGAGGACTTCACTGAATACAGATTTTGTTGGTATTCAGATAGATTCAAAACTTGAAATATTGAACTGTCCTTTGAATTCATATCTAATGTTATAATATTGACTTTCTATGGAAACAAAGATAGTGATTTTTGGTTTTCTATCCAATGAATGAATGAAATAATAAATAATACTGCTGATTATTAGCGTATTACAAGAATAACACAAAGTGGAGTATGAGATTTTTTGAATTAAAATGCTATTATTTATGTAGAAATGATTACAGTCTACGTTTTTTCTTTTTCCGCTTTGGTTTTAGTTTTTGTCTTTCATCATCGATAGGAAAACCTATTTCTGAAGATATAAAAGAAATAGATGAAGCGGATGTTTGATTATTATTTTGATTGAAAGATGGATTGGCTGAAGTATTGTTTTCTTGTTTGGTAGTAATATAGGTATTTGTATTGAAAGTCTGATGATTAGCTTTCTTATTTTCAAGATTGGAAGAAAGAAAGTTTTCTCGATTGTCATCTTGATTGATTTCTTTTTTTCTTTCACTGGGTTGAAAATTTTGTTCCTGTAGTTTAAGTTGTTCGGATATAGAATTATTCTTCATCACGTTACGGTGGTTGAATGATTCTGTCTGCTGGCGATTATAACTGAATAGCCAATCAAATCCTAGCTCTACTTGTAGGAACAGGTTCACACGGTCGAAGCCACCTTTTATTACTCCGTTCTTGGTGTTCTTGTGGTTAGTAAGAGGAGATAGTTTTTTCTTACCTGTTTGATCTTTCCGGCTCACTATCAAATGGCAGTGCATATTCTGTTCATTATCTGAACGGCTACGGTCAAAATGAATTTTCCCGTAAAACTTTATATCTGCTTCGGATAGCCCTTTGTTGAAGTTCTTGGCATATTCAGGAATAAACACTTCCCGAATATAGCGTTTCATGGCTTCGGCTTTCTCCTGTTCGGTGTTCCCCATTGCCCGAAGTTCATTTTCCGATGGGCTAACATGGATAGCGAAAAACTTAGCATCTGTTTTCAATAATTGCCCGATATTGGTATCTATATCTTTTATAACCTTTGATTTGTGGATATTATCATCCGTCAGATTGAAAAAGCCTTCGGTATAGATACCCTTTTCTATTCGTTCTAAATCTTCATGCTCCAAATAATTAGCTAGCTGTCGGCTACTACCGGAATTATTATATGTTCTGTTTGATGGTGGAGCAAAGTCTATATGCATAATCTTATGTGTTTATCAAATTGCTGATTTCTGCTTTCAGGTTCTCTTTCCTTTTGCTATCCATCACCCCACAAGCAGAAAGTTCCGAATAGAGTTGTATTAGGTGAAACAACTTTTTATAATCCCGTTGGTGTATCTGGTAAAGTGCGTTAATCTGTTTGGACTGACTATTTATCACATCGGCATGATTGCCGAACTGTTCGCTTAACTTTTTCAGCACGGCTG
>OBXH01001410.1_pt1 | contig 11946 bp, 9 predicted proteins | sample 1538101 | NCBI WGS metagenome assembly OBXH01 (sample SAMEA2580141, study PRJEB22360) | human gut metagenome | biome: human gut; feature: human-associated habitat; material: faeces | place: Denmark | collected 2008/2010 | reverse complement strand
AATTTACCGATACTTGACCGTTCATCAAAAGTGGGAGAAGTTCGTCTCGTTGCTTAGTAAGGAATTCGTTTTCTTTTTGAATTACAAACTGTTTGTTATTAAGAGCTGACACTTGCTTTTCCAATAAATCCAAGATTGCATCACTTGGCTTTAGAATTGGAAATTTCAGCACGTCTTCACGAGACACCTCTTTGAATGTTGTTCCAGTGCCTAGTTGTTCTATCTGCTTGATGTGAATGTTTAGATAATAATACAGGTAAGTTGATATGTTTTCCGCTTTGGGAACAAAGCTCTTAAATCCTTGATTGGTACACAACTCAGTCTTAGCAATAGATAACAGACCTATTGGCGCACGGCTTGACATCAATATTGTATTTGGAGGCAATAAATGAGTACTGCAAGAATTATATCCTGCTTGCGAAATATTGCGTTCTCCTTGATATACAAACTTTTGATTCTGGTCAGATAAATCTTTCGGAGTAATCCAAACAATATCTCCTCCATAATTTTGTTCATTAATAGTAGAAGGGGTTGCACCATTGTAAACATCAGCAATATCCTCTATATTTTTGTTTTCCCAAGATGCAGGAATCTTACGTTTCAACTTCTCATTCCAAACCATTTCACCGCCACTTGACTTATATGGTCTTCCATTCTCATCTGGAAAGTCAAATTGCACAAACCAGTAATCGTAAAGCTGCTTTGCCATTGCTTCTAAATTCTGATTTATCTGACGATTGATAGCGATTTTCCTCTCTAAACCTTGGAGAATAGCTACAATATTGTTTTGGATGCTTTCACTAATATCTTCAATTGGTATAGCAGCAAAGGCTGCATCCAATTGGAGATTTTTTATACCGGATGTTTTGCCTTCGAAATTAAAAAACGCCCCAAGATTATAGATAAACTGAAGATAATAGTAGACATAGAGGGGAATCCAACCTTTCTTTACTCGAAAGGCAGTACAAAAATTGGAGCATATAACAGCCCCGGCATGGTCAAGCAGCTCTTGTGATACCAAAGATACACGCCCTGTGGATTGAGTTGGGCTACCACCTGACTTTTCAATGATAATGTCTCCTACTTGAAGACATTTTTTTGCATATGCTTGTTGGTTAATATAGCGGACTGGAATTGCCGAGAAATCATATTCTGATATTGGAATAATATCAGCCCCACGTACACAAGTTACCGCACAAGGTGTTTCTTTAGAGTAAGTTTCCTCGCCCCAATCTCCAGCAATGAATACTTCTATAATGTCAATTAATTTCATTCGTTGTCTTCAGGTTTAAGTTTAGGGAGTTTTGAAGAAGACTTCTCAATTTTCTTTTCATTGGAAGCAACGCGTCGTTCTACCTTCTTGATGTCCTCAGCTGCTGGCAGTTCTTCCGGGCGTATACCTCGCTGACCGAGCATTTGTCGGATGCTGCGGTTGTTGTCCATATGTTCGGTAGTTATACTATGCTCACCATAAAGGTCTTTTTGTTCGACATTGTAATTTGTCATTTCTGTGGCAAGGTTTTTTGCTGCAATTGTAAGAGTTGGAAGAAAATCTGCTAATGGGCGTGTCGATTTAATGCCAAGCCGGTTCTTCATATCTTCTGTTGTATGCCCACCGAATAACACACCATCACCTTTAGAACGAATGCGTCCAAAACCTTTATCATCCACTCCGCGCTCATAAATATTACGTGATAATTGTTTTTCGGAAGAACGCAAACGATCTCTCGTTTCAAGTCGCGACAATTGTTCTATATGCTCCGCAATAAGTTCTGCGCGTCGAGTTTGTACGGCAAAATAACCTTGTGCAAAAGCTATTTCTTCTTTCTTGGGGTCGCCATTCTGTGCGACAAGATAGCACGCATAACGAGTCAGCATGAAATCTTGTATTTCACGCTTAGCTCCGCTACCCAAAGTAACCATTTTCGTGACCTCACGAAAATGGTCGTCGATGTTGATATTCTGTGTTTTACATGATTCAACAGCGCGGGTCAATGCTACTTGAAAATTCTCCCATCTTGCATATCCCAATATAATCTGCAATTCTCTCGCAAACCATACTTCTACTTTATCCGCTCCATTATCGTCTTCGATATAATGGCAAATGTCATCAAACGATTGCTTATGTTTATTGATTCTCTGCAAGTCCATAGTGCTTTTATTAGCGTTCCATATTAGATTGCAAAAGTACAAATTTTAAAGCAGAAATCAGCACGGTTATTATCCCAAATATTTCTTATGCGCCAACTTTACATTATTTTGATTCACAATGGCATAGTGCAGTGTTGTGTCAATGCGTACATGACCAAGTAGTCGCTGCACCTGTTCGATGGGCATACCTTTGTCGATAGCCATTGTTGCAAGGGTAAGACGGAACTTGTGCGGATGAACTTTGGGCATAGAAAGGGATTGACCTAATTTTCTGATTCTAATTTCCACACCGCTGATAGTCAGTCGTGTGTGAGGAGAATGGAGTGAGACGAATAAAGCTGGATTGCTATCTGTTCGCTCATTAAGATATTGTTGCAAGTGCAGCTTGGTTCGAGCATTGAAGTAAACAATACGTTCTTTATTCCCTTTTCCAAATACCACACATTGCCGTTCGTGGAAGTCTATATCTTCACGGCTCAGTTTGACCAACTCACCCACACGGATGCCCGTGGATGAAAGAAAGTCTATAATAGCAAGGTCTCGTTTGGTCGTGCAACTATCTCGAAGTTGCTCCAACTGCTCGTCAGAAAGTACCTCTTTTACAAGTGAATCTGTCTTAACTTTATGAATGCGTCTTACCGGGCTTTTGGCGATATAATCTTCATCTTCCAACCATGCAAAGAAGCTGGAAAAGATGCGTCGCATATTGTCAATGGTCACTTTGCTCGATTGGTGTTCTTCTTGATAATCGGATAGATAAGTACGAATATCTGTTGTCGTAATGTGACAAATTGCCAATGAAAGCGTGACTAACAACCGCTCAATGGTATTACGGTAGTAAGTTAATGTCTTATCTGAACATCCCTCTATCTTTTTGGCTGATATAAAAGAGTTAAGAAGATGTTCATTCTCCTGCGTTTGCTGTGTGGCACAATCGCTCTTTTCAATGATTTCTACATTATGCAGTTCTGATGTAAGCACAGCTTTAAGCCGTGCCATTTGTCGGCAATCTAAGTCACGCTGCATTTCCGCAACTATCGCCTGAATGATGTTTTCTTTCATAATTCTGATAATTTTGTTCTTATATATAATATAAGAGACTGCTAAATCATAATTTACCGATACTTGACCGTTCATCAAAAGTGGGAGAAGTTCGTCTCGTTGCTTAGTAAGGAATTCGTTTTCTTTTTGAATTACAAACTGTTTGTTATTAAGAGCTGACACTTGCTTTTCCAATAAATCCAAGATTGCATCACTTGGCTTTAGAATTGGAAATTTCAGCACGTCTTCACGAGACACCTCTTTGAATGTTGTTCCAGTGCCTAGTTGTTCTATCTGCTTGATGTGAATGTTTAGATAATAATACAGGTAAGTTGATATGTTTTCCGCTTTGGGAACAAAGCTCTTAAATCCTTGATTGGTACACAACTCAGTCTTAGCAATAGATAACAGACCTATTGGCGCACGGCTTGACATCAATATTGTATTTGGAGGCAATAAATGAGTACTGCAAGAATTATATCCTGCTTGCGAAATATTGCGTTCTCCTTGATATACAAACTTTTGATTCTGGTCAGATAAATCTTTCGGAGTAATCCAAACAATATCTCCTCCATAATTTTGTTCATTAATAGTAGAAGGGGTTGCACCATTGTAAACATCAGCAATATCCTCTATATTTTTGTTTTCCCAAGATGCAGGAATCTTACGTTTCAACTTCTCATTCCAAACCATTTCACCGCCACTTGACTTATATGGTCTTCCATTCTCATCTGGAAAGTCAAATTGCACAAACCAGTAATCGTAAAGCTGCTTTGCCATTGCTTCTAAATGCTCCATATTGAACGTGTTTTCACGCTCTATAAGGTCTTCTATATAGTCGAAATATCCTGTTACTGCACGTTCCAACCGACGGATTTCATTTTCCTGCAAATAGTTCTTGGCTATTGACACATCCGATTTCAAGATACGCCCATCGGGAGCATTCTTCCATGTGGTCAGTCCCATGTGTTCTTGGGTATGATCAGCCTTAGTGTAGATGATTTCTGCTGCTGTTTGCCCGGTAATGGCATAATGAAAGCGATTCTGTATCATGGCATAGAAATCGTGTGTGGTAGGCGAGTTCTTGTCATAGTCAATACTGCACTCTGCATATATGTCGGTAATCTGTTGCCAAATACGCCGTTCACTAGCACGGATGGAACGTACCCTTTCCAACAATTCACGGAAATAGTCTTTTCCGAATACTGCCGTTCCCTGTTTTAAGCGTTCATCGTCAAGCACAAAGCCTTTCTTGATATACTCATTAAGAATCTTGGTAGCCCACTGACGGAACTTGGTAGCTTTTGGGGAAGATACACGATAGCCAACAGCAATAATCATATCAAGATTATAGAAATCGACCAACTCTTCAACCTCGCCTCTTATGCCTCGATTTACGACGGTTGCAATTTTTGCAACCGTCGTGTCTTGCTGTAATTCTTCCTCTTTAAATATATTGGCTATGTGGCGGCTAATACCTGATTTATCAATACCGAAAAGCTCTGCCATAGCCTTTTGCGTACACCAAATGGTTTCGTCTTTTATAACCACCTGTACTCTTCCCTCTTTATCGGGAAGATTGTATAACAAAAACTGTATTTCGTTACTCATTGTTTCCTACATTTTCGTTGAACTGCAAAGCATCCAACTGCTTCATAATTTCCTCTTCCAACCGATGGCTTTCTTTAAATTGCTCGGAGAGTGTTTGTTTATAATTTGCCATACGGTTGTTAAACTCTTCTTCCGTTATATCTACATAATCTATCTTGATGTCGAAATATTGTCCGGCAGAAAGAGAATATCCTTTTTCCTTTATCTCATCGTAAGAAACAGCTACGGAAAAATCCTCCACTGCCTCCTTGCGCTGGAATGTGCCGACAATCTTTTCTATCTCGTCATCGTTCAGACGCACCTTTTTCAATCCGTTAGCATCTTTATATTCCTCGCCCAATTTGCTGGCATCAATCAAGATTACTTTGTCAGTGGTTGCAGACTTATCAAAGAACAGCACACTGACATTCGTACCTGTATTGGCAAAAACGTTGCTTGGCATGGAAACACAGCCGAACACCACTTTGTCATCTACAATTTTATGAAGAATTTTGTTCTCAATACCACTTTTAGCTGTGATAAAACCTGTAGGAATGACAATTGCACCCTTGCCTGTCTTTTTCAGTGAATTAATAACGTGCTGAATGAAACAGGTATATATAGCCATTGACTCTTTCTTTTTGGCGGGTACATTTGGGACTCCAGCCCAAAAACGGGCTGGCATGGCGGCTATCTTTTCGCGAGTGTCCGAGAAGTCCATCTTGAAAGGAGGGTTACTCACCACAAAATCAAACTGACGCAACAGCTGTCCGTCATCGCTCTTGTGGTATGGGCTTACAAGCGTGTCGCCTTGAATAGCATTATCAAGCGAAGACACAAGTCCGTTAAGCAGCAGATTAAGTTTCAACATTTTGTTGCTTCGCTGGGAAATATCTTGCGAAAAGATGGTACAGCGTTCTTCGCCTATTTGATGACTAAGTGCCATCAGAAGCGTACCTGTTCCTGCCGAGGGGTCATAACATTCCATGCTATGCAAATCAGCATTATCCCCCACTAACAGACGAGCCATAATCGTTGCTATGGCATGAGGCGTGTAATACTCCGCATATTTTCCACCTCCAGCGGTATTATAGTCCTTAATCAAATACTCAAAGATGCTGGAGAAGAAATCGTAATTCTGTGCAAACGCTTCTTCAAAGGAGAAGTTCACGAGTTTATCCACCAGAGCACGGGCGAATGGCGCACGTTGTGCCGAATCGGTCACAAACGGCGTCAATGCCTCGAACAATGGAATCTTCGTGTTGGCTGTGGTCTGTGTGGAAAATATATCCGCATTTTGTTCCGCTATATCTGTCATAGTGGAATCGAAGATAGTATCAAAATCCCCTTTTCCCTGTTGATTCCAAAGATTGGCTATCAGATGATAAGGTTCAAGCATCGGAACATCTGGAGAGATGGCACTCTGAATAAGCATACGTTCATCATCAGAAAGATTCTCGTATGCCGTTTCCCATTTTACATTCCCGGTCAGTTTCTTTGCTATTTCACTTTTCGCATTTTTCAGTTCATAACCGAATTTGTCATTCAGGAATTTATAGAGAAATACCTGAGTGATAATCTTATATTCGTTACCATCGTTTCCCATACCGTATGATTGGCAGGTGGCTTTAAGTCCGTCGATGAGCCTTAATGTTTTTTCTTTAATATCTGACATAATCTTTATGCAATGCCGTAAGTGGCGTTATATTGGTTGATATACTGTTGTGAAATACGTGTCTGAATAAATTTGTAATCCTCCATTTCGGGCTTTATTTGTGGAAAATGGAACAGACATCCATTGATAAGAGCCATCACCGTGCGTCCGAAATAAGCATCCTTTTTCAGAATGTCGTTACGGTCATACACTTTGGCATCCACATCCTCTTTTATAATATTGAGAATGGCAGCAATCTCTTCGTCAAGGAAAGAGAACATAGGCTTCTGTCCATTATCTTCCCTCTGCTTATTCACTTCACGAATACGCTTGTGTACACGAGCAAATTTTTCATCGCCCTTGTACTTTTTCAACAAGACATTATTGCGTTTTTGTAAGTCTTGCAGACGACCAATGATTTCATCCAAAGCTTGTGTTTCTTCGTTGAACTTGGCTATCGTGTCAATCACAAAACCGTGTTCTTTGAAGCGTTCCATAAAGGCTTCACGCAACGAGATAAACTCCGGATCGTCTTGGTCGAAGTTTTGGGTAAATGAAGAAATGGTACGTTGCCATTTCTCTTTCAATTCCACACCACCGGATATAAGGCGCATTTCCTCTTGTCCTATTTTGGAGAAAGTGAACTCTATATCCATCATTGCCTCATTGATTAGAGTTTTCGTTTCCTCATTTGTATTGAAAGCCTCTTTCTGATTGATGATACTTATCCGTCTTTGCACCTCAGAGAGTAGTTGTGGCAACTTGGTGATTTCGAGTTTGGCAAATTGCTCTTTCATTTCATCATCACCGAATGTACGCACGATGTTCGCCATGTTCTTGGCTGATTCCAATGCCTGTTTGAGGTCGAGCAATACAGCTTTATCCTCTTCTGTGGAGATTTCAGAAGAAAATTCTTCCGCATTATCGTATGTGTAATTGAAAAGCGTTTGCCGGACTTTCTTCATCTGATTCAATATCTCTTCCTTGTCCTCAATGACTTGGGTAAAGGTATCGGTGGCAGCGGATTCGCCAGTCTCATCTACGTCATTAAAGCGGTTTAATTCTTGTAAATATGCTTCGTTGGTTTCCTTAAAGTTGCGCTTGATGTCGGCAAAGTCAATGACAAAACCGTAACGCATACCGGGATAAGGACGGTTTACACGTGTTATGGCTTGAAGCAGATTGTGGTCTTTCAGTTTGCGCCCGAAATACAGGCGTTTCAAGCGTGGCGCATCAAAACCAGTCAAAAGCATATTAAAGACAATGAGAATATCCACTGTCATATTTTTCTTGAAGTCTTTGACTATCTGCTTGCGAGTTTCCTTGTCATCCGTATCGTGAAGAATGATTCCAGCTTTCAGCGGTCTGTATTTTGATTTGTAATCCACTTCCGGTTCACCCACTACATACGAACCATCGGAAAGTTTTATCTTGATGGGCTTCGGCTGATACTTCTGCCATTCTTCTTGAAATACATCATAAAGCCGCCTTGCCTGTTCGCTGGTTTCACAAATGATCATACCGCCTAAAGTATCATCTCCTTGTATCTTGCGAAACTCTTTTAAGTCCGTCATAATGTAACGGGCTAACTCGTTTACATAACTTGGATGCTCTATGATTTCCGACTTACGAATGTCTTTCTTTTGCACAAGGGTTTCCAATTTATCGTACACATCAGACAAACGCTCTTTATAGGAGGTTTCTATATCTTCACGTATGATTTTCAGCGTGTAGCCATCCGCAATGGATTTATCGTAATAATAGGTATGCAAATAGTTTCCGAACACCTTGCAACTGGCACGTTCCTCTTTTAACAACGGGGTACCTGTAAGTGCGATTTTAACCGCATCGGTGTCGGCATCAAAGAGATTGGCAAGAAAGCAGCCACCGGGTTTATATCCTCGGTGTGCCTCGTCAAGAATGAAGATGCGTTGAAGATTGGTTGCATAATCACTGATGCGTACTTTTTCTTTATCCTCGGCAAAGCGTTGAATGTTCACAACCGTGATTTCTGCCTGTCCGCTTACACCTTGTTGTGCCTGATTACTGCGGAATTGCTCCATCAGTTCGGCTCTTGTATTGGCGGTAGATACAACCAATCCACGAGCTTCAAACTCTTGTGTGGCTTGTTCCAAAAGATCAAGGCGGTCTACAATGAAATAGAATTTGGCGACCTTATTCTGTTTGGAGTAGAAATCGTTGAGAATATAGGTCAGATAGTATGACAAGGCGGTTTTACCACTCCCTTGTGTATGCCAGACTACGCCAGATTTCACCCCCTCTGCCAGTTTTTGGCGAATAGCTAACGATGCAAACAATTGTTGGTAACGCATGATATGCTTTTGGTCGGTAGATTCTATCTTTCCATCCACCTCACGCTCCATACGGACATAGGCAATACCATATCTAATGATATACAACAACCGTTCAGGTGAACACATGGATGTTAGGATTCTGTTTGTAGGGGTGTTGAAACCGAGATTTGTCTGGTACTCAGGACTTGTATGAATGACTTGGCAATTGTAATCAGACAATATCTGTTTTTCCACCGTCTTGTCAATCTCCTTATACGGATAGGCACGATGGAACGGTGCTATTTTCTGACCACTTAAATTTTCTTCACGGAAGCAATTGAATGGTGCGTATGAACGTGCCCCAGTACAATAGAAAGCCCCTTGTATTGGTACGATACCGCCCAACGCATCATATTCCATATTATTGCTGAATATCATCAACTGCGTAATGTTGATGAAGCGGCGAAACTTTTTATTCGGGAAGCGTTCTTTATTCATTCGTGCGCTCTCTGCCAACATACCACCATGATTGTTGGGTTTCTTCACTTCTACAAAACAAAGTGGCAATCCGTTTACGAATAAAGTAATGTCAGGACGAAATTCGTCTTGTCCGTTCTTACAGGTAAATTCGGCTGTGAAATGGAACGTATTATTCCCAATGTTATCAAAGTCTATCAGCTTTACAGGCGAAACAGCTTTGAGACGGTTGTAAAAGCCTCGACCGAGGTCATCATCGTTCAGCTCCTTACGAATATCTTTCAAAACTTGAAGAAACTCTCCCTCATGTCCGGGATTCAGATTCTTAAACTGCCGTTCAAATACCTGCAAAAGAATATTCGTGTCACCGTCATAGACCGTGCCATTCTTATCTTCGCTCAACTTGCCGAAGTAAGTATATCCTATTCGGGTGAGGTGAACCATTGCAGGCATCTGCACCCGTGTAGCCTCCGAAAACTGTTTCATATCACCTATCCTTCTTGTCGGTTATCAAATCCTTCAAATCGACCTGCAATATCTCTGCTATCTGTTGCAAGGTCTCTAAATTTGGTTGAATCCTATTACAGGCATAAGCATTTACCATACTGAAACTCTTATCGAGTTTCTTTGCCAACCATGTCTGAGAGATACCTTTTTCAGATAATACAGCCTTTATTCTATTTAGTTTCATTCTTTGATACGATTTTATAGTGCAAATATAGTGAATTATATTCGATAAACTGGGATTATTTTTGTACTTTTGTGTACGAAATAAAATTAATATGGATACAGTTAGAAAAAGAGGCGAAATAATTAGCATTGAACAACGTTCGTTAGTATCTCAGAGATATAGACGCATAACAAGAGCGGTTAATTCGGAATTTTGGGGTAGCACCAGCGAAACTGCTCATAGTTTATATGTGGGCTCTTATGGTAGAGGTACTGCTATTGATACAAGTGACATTGATATACTTGTCGAATTGCCACGAGACGAATATAATAAATATGACGCACTAAGAGGAAATGGTCAGTCCAGATTACTACAAGCATTGAAGAATGCAATTTTACAAACCTATCCGAACAGTGATATTCATGGAGATGGGCAAGTCGTTGTGATAAACTTTTCCGATGGGATTAAATTTGAAGTTCTACCAGCTTTTCGTCAATTAGATTGGTGGGGTAATTGGAATGGGAAATACGACTATCCAGATTCAAATATGGGTGGCAACTGGTTGACAACTAATCCCAAAAGCGAGCAACAGGCAATGAAGGAAAAAATGCTGCAAGCAATGGTTTGTTATTCGACACATGTAAGCACATGCGTGAAATTCGTGATAACTATTTTAGGAGTTACCATCTTCCGGGAATCGTGATTGATAGTTTTGTTTATCATAATATTGCTGATTGGCACTGGCTAAGAGAAGGAGAACAAAGTTCTAATCAACCAATAGGAACTTACGAAAAAAGGCTTTATGATTCATGCCCTGTTTGGAGCTTTAATCTGACAGCACCAGGAAGCAACATGCCAGTAGATACATATAAATACATTGATGTATTAATCAAAGTTTTAAAATACATGACAGAAGAATAAATCATATGGACGAACAAATAAAAATTCTTTATAGGGAGATTCTTGAGCGTTTTAACAAAATAATTTGGACGCACAAAATTCATTTATGTCAAGCGAATATATACCTATCAAAGAAGAAAAAACAAAATCAGATTCTTTTAGTATTTTCTGTTTTGGTATCAGCTTCTGCAATTACCAATATATTCAAGTGGCTACCTGAAATTGTCATTGTCCCATTAATGGCTTTCTTAGCGTTGACATTAACATATTTCACCACCAAATACAAAGCTGAAAATCTAGAAAAGAAGGCAGCTGACAGCGAAAGATTTGCTGCTGTTATGCACGATTTGCGCAATAAGTATGCGGGATTCTTATCAGATATAAAGGCTGAGCTGTACACAAAAGAACAAATTTCTAAAAAGCGAACAGAATTAGAACATATAGAAAATATAGTTTATTCGGGGCTTGTTCCACAAACATCAAAAGAAGCAGTAGATGCAGCATCTTTTGCATTAAAAAACAAACAAGAATCAACTACCACAAACGAAGAAATTCTCCAAATGATTTCTGACAACTTGCAAGTATAAGATTAATTACATGCACTATTATTAGGAATATAAGATGAATCATAGCAACACATTCTCACTATCTTTTCCCGAAGCCAAGACAATTATTGTTTCCGGTGATATTCATGGAGATTTTAATCAATTGGTATTCAAACTCTGTATTCAATACAAGTTGACGGACACTCTATTGATTGTAGCTGGGGATTGTGGTTTTGGCTTTGAAAAGAAAGAATACTATGAGCAAATGGTTAGACGAAATACCAAGAGAATGAATCAAGCCAACAATTGGATTGTATTTGTACGTGGCAATCATGATAATCCAGCTTATTTCGAAGGAACAACATTCAGTTACAAACGTTTCATTGCTGTTCCTGATTATGCTATCCTTCAAGCCTGTAATCATTCCATCCTTTGTGTAGGCGGAGCTATTTCTATTGACCGAAATTATCGCATAAATGAATGGAACAAACGGAAATATCGAGTTCACTCCAATGAGTTGGAGGATGTAAATTAAACTGTGTCAGCAAAGAATAAAGTATTAACTTTGCTAACACAATTTTTTTATGAAAGAAGAATTTGATTTTGAGAGTATCAAGAACAAGG
>OBXH01001404.1_pt1 | contig 12023 bp, 6 predicted proteins | sample 1538101 | NCBI WGS metagenome assembly OBXH01 (sample SAMEA2580141, study PRJEB22360) | human gut metagenome | biome: human gut; feature: human-associated habitat; material: faeces | place: Denmark | collected 2008/2010 | reverse complement strand
TGGCGGCGGTGGACGTTATGATAAGATGGTTGGAAAATTTACCGGACAGGATGTGCCGGCATGTGGATTTTCCATCGGTTTTGAGCGTATCATCCTTCTTCTGATGGAGAGCGGATTTACGGTTCCGACACAGCGTCCGAAAGTTGCATACCTGATTGAAAAGGGATGCCCTGCAGAAAAACTCGGCGAGATCATCGGAAAGGCACAGGAAGAACGTGCGGCAGGCAAACAGGTGCTGGTTGTCCGCATGAACAAGAATAAAAAATTCCAGAAGGAAAAATTAGACGCCGAGGGATACAAAGAGATTGTAGAATACTTCAATAAATAGATATCGGATAAAAGTACAATCTCTTCGAAATCATTGAGTTTTTCAATAAATAAAGTTTAATGACAGAGTGAATAATCTCTTCGAGATTGTAGAATTTTTTAATAAGTAAAAGGAAAGAGGTTTGCAGTAATGGCAGAATCAATGAAAGGCTTACACAGAAGCCATAGATGTACCGAGGTTTCAAATCAGAATATCGGTGAGACCGTAACCGTCATGGGATGGGTACAGAAGAGAAGAAATTTAGGAAGTCTGATCTTTATCGACTTAAGAGACCGTTCGGGTATCTTACAGCTCGTATTTAACGAAGAGAGCGTCGGCAAAGAGGGATATGAGAAGGCAGAGCGTTTAAGAAGTGAGTATGTGATCGCGGTAACCGGAAAAGTTGAAAAACGTTCCGCAGCAGTGAACGAGTCTTTAAAGACTGGTGATATCGAAGTGATCGCAACCGATATCCGCATCTTATCCGAGGCAGAGACACCTCCATTCCAGATCGAGGAGAACAGCCAGACCAAAGATGAAGTCCGTTTAAAATACCGTTATTTAGACCTGCGCAGACCGGATATCCAGAAGAACCTGATGCTCCGCAGCAAAGTTGCATATCTGATGCGTGACTTTATGGCAAAAGAGGGATTCCTTGAGATTGAGACTCCGATGTTATGTAAATCAACACCGGAAGGTGCAAGGGATTCCCTGGTACCGAGCCGTGTCCATCCGGGACATTTTTATGCACTGCCGCAGTCACCGCAGCTTTACAAACAGCTTTTAATGTGTTCCGGTTATGACCGTTATTTCCAGATCGCAAGATGTTTTCGTGACGAGGATCTTCGTGCAGACCGTCAGCCGGAATTTACACAGGCAGATATGGAGCTTGCATTTGTGGATGTGGAAGATGTATTAGATGTCAACGAGAGACTGCTCAAATATATTTTCAAGGAAGCAATCGGTGTGGATGTGACACTGCCGCTGCCGAGAATGCCATGGCAGGAAGCGATGGACCGTTTCGGTTCCGATAAGCCGGATACACGTTTTGGCATGGAACTCTGTGACGTATCCAAAGTTGTAGAGGGCTGCGGATTCTCCGTATTCACAGGAGCACTCGAAAATGGTGGTTCCGTCCGTGGTATCAACGCAAAAGGACAGGCCGGCATGCCGCGTAAAAAGATCGACAAACTGGTGGAATTTGCAAAAGGCTACGGTGCAAAAGGACTTGCTTACCTTGCAGTGAATGAGGATGGCACTTACAAATCTTCCTTTGCAAAATTCATGACAGAGGATGAGTTAAAGGCACTTGTTTCTGCAATGCAGGGAGAGCCGGGAGACTTATTATTATTTGCAGCAGACAAAAACAAGATCGTATGGAATGTACTTGGAGCACTCCGTCTCGAGCTTGCAAAAGAGTTAGATCTGCTTGATCCAAACCAGTACAACTTTTTATGGGTAACAGAGTTCCCGCTGTTAGAGTGGTCTGACGAGGAGAACCGTTTTATGGCAATGCACCATCCGTTCACCATGCCGATGGAAGAGGACTGGGATAAGATCGATTCTGATCCGGGCAGTGTCCGTGCAAAAGCATACGATATTGTATTAAACGGTACAGAGCTTGGCGGTGGTTCCGTGCGTATCCATCAGGATGACATTCAGGAGAAGATGTTTGAGGTGCTCGGCTTTACCAAAGAGCGCGCACATGAGCAGTTTGGATTCCTGTTAGATGCATTCAAATACGGTGTTCCGCCACACGCAGGATTGGCTTATGGACTTGACCGTCTGGTCATGCATATGGTACACGCAGATTCCATCCGTGATGTCATTGCATTCCCGAAAGTAAAAGATGCATCCTGTCTGATGACACAGGCACCTGGAATCGTGGATAAAAAACAGTTGGAAGAACTGGGACTTGAAGTTGAGGAAGTGTCAGAAGAATAAGTAAAAATTTGACAGGGCGTCGGGGACGCCCTGTTTTTGTATATGGGGGAAATATGGGAGAGAAAGTTAAGAAAAAGGGAACATGGGATGCCAGATGGCTCACCATACCGGAGTTTGCCGATGCCTTGCCCGTTAATCTCTTTCACAAAGAACAGGTCCAGCCAGCTTTTGAAGGAGAAAAAACGGCAGAATTACAAAATGTCCATGTGTTTGTGCGCGGGCATTTTACTTTAGAGCGTGCACAGAAGATTTTCTGTAAGGTCACAGCCGATGACCATTATAAGGCATATCTGGATGGAGCGTTTATGGGGGAAGGACCTGCCGCGGCATATCATACGAAGTATTATTACAATGTTTTGGAACTGGGGACATTTGCTGCCGGGGAGCATGTGCTGGCACTCCATCTGTATTATCAGGGACTTGTGAACCGTGTGTGGAATAGCGGGGATTTGCGTTTTGCCTTTGCGGCGGAGCTGTGGGATGAAAAGGGAAAGGAGATACCGGTTTCTTTTTGCTTTTTGAAAACGGATTGTTATGAGGGAGAGACAGTCGGATACGAGACACAGTTTTTGGAAAATTTTGACAGCTCCCAATACCCATATGGGTGGAAAAATGCTAAGTTTGATGAGAGCGGCTGGAAAAAACCTGTTCCGGCAGGGTGGGCAGATTACACGCTGACGAAACAGCCGACGGAGATGCTCTCTTACATGGAATATCAGTTGGAGACGATAAAGCTGCACGCTGGTAATGAGCATCCACTAGAACCGATAAAGCTGTACTCTGATGCCGTACAGCCATTGAAACCGACAAAGTCAGAGCACAAATGTGCAGATCATAACAGTCATATACATCAGATCACACCGTCCGTGATAAGACAAGATCCCGATGGTTCGATCCTTCTGGATGCGGGCGAAGAGATCACAGGCATGATCCTGCTCACCGCGGAGGGGAAAGACGGCGATCAGGTGAAGTTGTTTTATGGGGAGGAACTGGATGAAACGGGCAGTGTGCGCTATGATATGCGATGCAACTGCTGTTACAGGGAAATCTGGACGTTGGCAGATGGCAGATGTGAGTTTGATCCGTATGATTACAAGGGATTCCGGTATGTTAAGATCGTGCCGGACGGGGGCGTTAAACTGTCGGATATCCGTTTTCTGGTAAGGCATTATCCGATGGATGAATCACTTTGTGAGTTAAAGACAGAGGAGAAAACATTAGAAAATATTTTTCAAATCTGCAAAAATGCAGTGCGTCTTGGAACACAGGAGAATTATGTGGACTGCCCGACGAGGGAAAAAGGTCAGTACTTAGGGGATGCGGTCGTGACGGCGCACGCGCAGGTACTTTTGACCGGAAAGACGGATATGCTGTTAAAATGCATCGATCAGTTTGCACAGACAGCGAGGGTCTGTCCGGGACTGCTTGCGGTTGCGCCGGGCGGCCTGATGCAGGAGATTGCAGATTTTTCACTGTTGTATTCGCAGCTCCTTTTGCTGTATTATCGTTTTACCGGGGAGAAAGAGACGGTGGACCGTTATTATGGAATCGCAGATGGGATTTTAAAACATTTTTCGCAGTATGCGAGGGAGGACGGTCTGTTAGAGCAGGTCGCTGACAAATGGAATCTTGTGGACTGGCCGGAAAATCTGCGGGATGGATATGATTTTCCACTGACGAGACCTGCCATAATGTGATCAATGCACTCTACATCGGGGCGATGGAGACACAGAATACGCTGGCAGAGATCTGTGGAAGGGAAATGCCGTATCAGACGAAAGAAATTAAAAAAGCATACCGGAACGCTTTTTACCGGGAAAAGACAGGACTTTTAGCGGACAGCGAGACGAGCAGCCACGCGGCACTGCATTCGAATGTTTATGCGATGTACTTTCATTTACTTCCCAAAGCGGATGAACAGAAAATACTGACATTTATGGAACAGAAGGGATTTTCCTGCGGCGTGATGCTGAGTTATTTTGTACTGCGTGTGTTCGCAGAACGCGGACAGTACGATACGGTGTATGAGCTGCTGGTCAATGAGGGGGAACACGGATGGGTCAACATGCTGCGCGAGGGTGCAACGACCTGTTTTGAGGCATGGGGGAAAGACCAGAAATGGAATACCAGCCTGTGCCACCCCTGGGCATCTGCACCGGTCCCGATTTTGATCGAGGAGATCGCGGGGGTACATATCGATGCGGCAGAGAAGGATGGATATTACTGGACACTGCACATCCCGGAGAAAATCAGGGAGTTTCGCCTCTGTGTGCCGGTGAAAGGGAAAAAAATCATTGTTGAAAAGAAAATGGGGGAAGAATATGCAGTTATCAGAGAAGACAAAGAATAATTTAAAAGGCGTTATGCCGATTACAAAAGAGGAGCGCGAGGATGCGCTGGCATCTGCCTGCATGCAGGTAAAGCGTGTTCTGCCGGAATTTACGACAAAATTTCAGAATGCATACAGTGAAAATGGATTTTACCGTCCAATCGACAACGTGGAGTGGACGACGGGATTCTGGACGGGGGAGATCTGGCTTGCCTATGAATATGGCGGGGAGGACGTTCTGTTAAAGGCGGCAGAGATCCAGATGCAGGATTTCCTGCACCGGATCGAGCAGAAGATCTGTGTGGATCATCATGATATGGGATTTTTGTATACACCATCCTGTGTCGCAGGTTATAAGCTGACCGGTTCCGGGACGGGAAAAAGAGCGGCGCTCCTTGCGGCAGACCAGTTAAAGAGCCGTTTTCAGGAAAAGGGAGAATTTATCCAGGCGTGGGGCACTATGGGAGAGCCGGAAAATTACAGGCTGATCATAGACTGTCTGCTCAACGTACCGCTGCTTTACTGGGCGTCACAGGAAACGGGAGATGAGAGTTACCGTCAGATCGCTGACCGGCATGTACATACCACACTTGAAAATGTGATCCGCCCGGACTTTTCGACCTGGCATACATTTTTCTTTGATCCGGTAACTGGAAATCCGGATCACGGGGCAACCTGTCAGGGCTACCGGGACGGTTCTGCCTGGGCGAGAGGCCAGGCGTGGGGAATTTACGGAACGGCACTCGCATACCGCTATACAAAAAGAGAGGAATACAAATATATTTTCCGTGGTGTCAGTAAATATTATATAGAGCATCTGCCGAAAGATCTCGTACCGTACTGGGATCTGGAGTTTTCGGATGGTGATGCACAGCCGAGGGATTCTTCCTCCGCCTCCATTGCAGCGTGCGGAATGCTTGAGATGGCAAAATACTTATATGATGAGGAGGCGGCATTTTACCGGGATCTTGCGGAAAAATTTATTGGTTCTGTATACCGGAACTATGCGGTAAAAGATTTTGAAAAATCCAACGGGATCGTACTGCACAGCACATATTCGAACCGTTCGCCGTATAATACCTGCAATCCGTGCGGTGTGGATGAGTGCAATAGCTGGGGCGATTATTTTTACATGGAGGCGCTGACGAGGCTGCAGAAAGACTGGCAGATCTACTGGTAAAGGGGAAGAGATGGAATTTTACAGGATAAATGCGCAGATGCTCCCGAAGGTAAATTTTGTGGATGAGACAGAGATAAGACCGCCTTATGTCCACAGGAAACGCAGGGCGGGAGAACAGATCTTATATTTTATCCGGCACGGGGAGATGCATCTGCTTGAGGACGGAAAGCCTCTGATCTTAAAGCCGGGGGATGTCTGTCTGCTGGATAAGGATCGCACGCATGAGGGAACAAAGGCGACGACCTGCAATTATTATTATGTACATTTCATGCATGGGGAGATGGAACTGGTCGATGCAAAAGAAGAGGAAGTCGCCAGGCAGCAGTTTGAACGCCGGAGAAAGGCGATGGCAAAGGAGCCGTGTGAGCCTTATGGAAGTTATGATGAGAGTGAGATCTGGCTGCCGAAATACTGGCATATCAAAAAAGTCACCGACCAGATCCACATTGATGAGCTGATCAAGCAGGCGATCGCGGAGGATTACAGCACGTTTGAGAATCACAAGATTCTCTGTGCCTGCCGGATACAGGAGGCGTTGATCGAGATCGCGCGCTGTTTTGCGACAGCGGAACGCGAAAGGACTGCAGGCGGGTTCCCGGAAAGCTATTATAAAGTCCAGAAAATACAGGAATGGCTGAATGCGTCTTATGCGGCAGACATTTCGGGGGAGCGGTTAGAGGAGGAGTTTGACGGCAATTTTGATTACATGAACCGCATCTTTAAGCGCGTGACAGGACAGACCATTTTCCAGTATCTGACGGCAGTCCGCATGGAACATGCCAAGCGTCTGATCGCGCAGACGACGATGCATACCGGGGTGATCGGCCAGGAGGTCGGCTACCCGGATGAATATTATTTCAGCAAAGTGTTTAAGCGCAATGTCGGGATGTCACCGCGCGCCTACGCAGATTCTCTGTCAAAAAATAAATCATGAAAAGTCGCTAAAAGACAAAAAACGTCACTATTCTCCATTGTATCATACCTCTGTTTTTTACTATGATGTGTTTAAAAGAAAACATAGACCGTAGTAAAAAATGGAGGTATTTTTTATGATTATGAATAAAACAGAACTGTTATTAAATGAGGGATGGAAGTTTCATTTTGGAGAATGTGAGGAGGCATGGTATCAGGGATATGACGATCGTGCATTTGAGCGTGTCATGCTGCCGCATGACTGGGCAGTGGCTTATCCGTTTTCAAAACAATATTCCAGCGGCACCGGATATCTCACAGGCGGGATCGGCTGGTACCGGCTGCATTTTTATCTGCCAGAGGAATATCAGGGGAAAGCGATCCGTCTGGTATTCGACGGTGTGTATAAAAACAGCCAGGTGTGGGTCAACAGTTATTATCAGGGAAAACACCCGTATGGTTACACCGGATTTTCCTATGATATCTCTGGGATCGCACATTTTGGGGAGCAGGAAAATGTGGTCAGTGTGAAAGTGACGCACTCGGACATTGCGGATTCGAGATGGTACACGGGAAGTGGGATCACGCGGAAAGTCACTCTTGTGGTGGAAGAACAGGTGCATCCGGCAGAATATGGCGTGACGTTTGTGACAGAGAAACTTGTGGCTGATGGGAAAGAGTTTCCGGAAGTGCAGGCGGCAGTCAGTATCCATCATGAGATATGCAACCAGACGAAGGAGCAGAAAACATGTGTGGTCTGCACAAAACTGTCTGATCCGCAGGGAACACCTGTGGCAGAGTGGAAAGAACAGGTACAGATCCCGGCAGGAAATACGGTATCCTGCAGCATGCATGGCACCATCCGTGATCCGAAGTGCTGGTCGCCGGAGCACCCGGATCTCTATGGGATGGAAACCTGGTATGAGACAACGGACGAGGATGGAAAGAAAATATCTTATCTTGCAGATAAACAGAAGGTAGGGATCCGTGTGGCAGAATTTGACGCGGACCGGGGATTTTTCTTAAACGGTGTGCCGATGAAAATCAAAGGTGTCTGTGTGCATCATGACGCCGGCTGTCTCGGCGCTGCGGTGACAAAGGAAGTATGGCACAGACGGTTTGCAAAACTAAAGGAATGTGGCTGTAATGCGATCCGGTGCAGCCACAACCCGCATATGCCGGAACTGTATGAGCTGTGCGACACGATGGGATTTCTTGTGATGGATGAGGCGTTTGATGAGTGGGAAAATGCAAAAAACAAATGGTCCACGGGACACAATGTTTATCCGCCAAAACATCAGGGTTATTTTGAAGATTTCCCGGAATGGCACGAAAAGGATCTGCGTGCTATGGTAAGGCGTGACCGCAATCATCCGTCCATCATTTTGTGGAGCATCGGAAATGAGATTGACTATCCAAACGATCCGTATTGTCATCCGAGTTTTCTGGAGATGACCGGAAATAACGACGCGAACAAACCGGCGGCAGAACGGCAGTATGATCCGGCAAAACCGGACATGCGAAGACTGCTTCCGATCGCCGAAGAACTTTCCAGTATTGTAAAGAGTGAAGATGAGAGCCGTCCGGTCACCATGGCACTTGCCTACCCGGAGCTGTCTGCAAAGCTTGGTATGTTAGAGCATCTGGATGTGGCAGGCTACAACTATAAGGAGCAGTATTACGAAGCCGATCACAAAGATTTCCCTCAGATCCCGTTTTTAGGGAGTGAAAACGGGCACAGCTATGAGGCGTGGGATGCGGTAAAATCAAATGATTATATCAGCGGACAGTTTTTGTGGACCGGGATCGATTATTTAGGGGAGGCACATGGCTGGCCGGTTCATGGATCTGGAGCCGGAATTTTGGACTGTGCCGGATTTGAAAAAGCAAGATATTACCGCAGAAAATCATTGTGGTGTGAAGAACCGCAGCTTTATCTTGCCACAAGACCGTGGAGTGAGGAATCTGCAGAGTGGATCCCATGTCGGGAAAACTGGAATTACAAAGCTGGAGAAAAGGTCATCGTGATGTGTTACTCAAATCTGCCGGAGACAGCTGTTTTTATCAATGGAAAAGAGGATGGCAGACAGATTGGCTATAACGACGACGGCGCATATCGTTTTGAGGTATTCTGGGAGGCAGGGATCCTTGAGGCGAGTGGTTATGATGAAAACGGAAATATCATAGAACAGGAGAGACTGCTTACAACGCAGAACGCCGCTGGTATCAAAGCTGAGGTCTATCAACCGGAGGAGATTCCTTTTTCAGAGACACAGGAAAATGGATATCTCTATCAGGTCGCGCTCACACTTGTGGATCAAAATGGGCAGAAGGTTGTCTGGGATGACAGAAAACTGCGTGTGGCAGTGAGCGGGGCAGGCATGTTAGCAGGAATTGAGAACGGGGATCTGTCGGATGTGACTCCATATGCGGAAAACATGAGAAAGACAAAGGATGGAAGGCTCATGATTTATGTGAGAAGAATAAAAAAGGGAAAAATCCGTGTAGAAATTTCAGAGACAGACAGCATAGCGGAAATAAGTACTATCACAGAAAAAAACAGAATCACAGGAAAGACCGGCATAGCAGAAAAAGACAGCACAGAAGAAAAAGGAGGAATGCATCTTGAAGTGGAAATGGATTGATGCAGACTGCACCAGCGTTACTACGGCAGAGGGAACGCTGACGCTGAAAGGATTGTTTATCCCGTTGTTTATTGAACAGCTTTTGATGAATATGACCGGTACGGTCAATACGCTGATGCTTGGGCACTATGCGGATGATGCGGTCGCGGCAGTCGGTGCGGCAAACCAGGTGATCGGATTTTTGTACACGTTTTATGCGGTATTCAGCGGCGGCGCATCGGTCGTCATCAGCCACAGACTGGGGGCGGGAGATGAAAAAAGGGCGTCGGATGCAGCGTTTACCTCCATCGTGTGCGGAGGTGCAATCAGCCTGATCTTAGGAACGATACTGGCATTTTTTGCAGGTGCAGTCATGCGTCCGATGCAGTTAGAAACATCGGTGTATGAGATGGCGGTGGTATATTTTCGCATCTGTATCGGCTTTTCCGTACTGCAGGGCATTATTTCTGCTATCTCCGCGGTACTGCGCAGTTATGGAAAACCGAAACTTGCAGTGACGGTATCTTTGTTTATGAATATCGTGAATGCAGTGTTAAATTACGTTGTGATTTTCCAGCCGGTGAAAATTGTGCCGGAGGGCGTGGAAGGTATCGCAATGGCAAACGTGGCAAGCCATGGGACGGCACTTTTACTTGGCGTCTGGTTTCTGTTCCATTGCGGACTGCATCTTGATTTTGCATCGAAAAATTTAAAGACATTATCCTGCGTGGGTGGAATCTTAAAGATCGGATTGCCGGGAGGGATCAGTTCCCTGTCGTATTCCTTTTCACAGATCGTGTCAACATCGATCTTAGCAGTGCTTGGAACAGCGGCGCTCACCGCAAAGATCTATGTTTCATCCATCGTGTTTTATGTCTATGTGACCGGAATGTCACTTGGACTTTCCACGGCGATCCTGATGGGATGGATGACGGGGGCAAAGGAGTATGAAAAGGCATACCGGCTGAACCAGCAGGTGTTAAAAATCGCGGTCAGCTTAAATATCGTGCTTTCGGTTCTGATCTTTCTCTGCCATAGACCATTGATGCATTTGTTTACGCAGAGTGAGGAGATCATCGGGATGACGGGCGTGATCTTTTTTATCGATATTTTTGTGGAAATCGGGCGTGCATTCAACCATGTCGAGGACAATTCGCTCCGGGGAGCGGGGGATGTGTTCTTTCCGATGGTCATCGCCGTGATTTCCTGCTGGGGCGTCAGCATTTTGTTTGCATATCTGCTTGGGATACGCCTTAGGATGGGGCTGGCAGGATGCTGGATCGCGTTCATGCTCGATGAGATGTTCCGCGGAAGTATCTTTTTCATCCGTTTCCGCTCACGAAAATGGACGAAAAAAAGAATCTGACCCTATATTGACAAACCTGCAAAATCCCGATAAAATTAACTTGAAAACGTTTTCAAATATGACTTTTTAAGGGGGATGGCCGATGGGAAGTGAGTTAAATATTTATAAAATTGCACAGGAAGCGGGAGTTTCACCGGCAACAGTGTCGAGAGTCATGACAAAAAATGCGAGGGTGAGCGAGGAAAAGAGAGCGCGTGTGGAAGCAGTGATCCGCAAATATGATTACAGGCCAAACGCGCTTGCGCAGGGACTGATCAAGACGAAAACGAACGTCATCGGTGTGCTTGCTGCAGATCTGGTCAATCCTTATTATTCATCCATGGTGGAAAACTGTGAGAAGGAGATCATTGCGCGCGGGTATGTGCCAATGATCTGCGGAACATTAAGCAATCCGGATCTTGAGGTGGAATATATTCAGAAAATGTTTGACATGCGTATGGATGCGATCATCATTATCGGGGGAAAATCAGACAGCCTTGTCACGGAGCCGGAATACGCAGATCTGATCAACCGTGTCGCTGAATCCATCCCGGTCATCACAACAGGAAAGGTAGAGGGCGGTGAGTGCTGCCAGGTCACGATCGACGAGGCGGAGGGCATGAACCAGAGCATGGAATGTCTGATCGGTTTAGGTCACAGGCGCATTGCACTGATCGGCGGAGTCGAGGAGATGAAATCCACTTACGATAAGCGTATCCGCTACCGCAGTCTGCTGCGAAAGAACGGTCTGACCTACCGTGAGCGCTATGTGATCAATTCCAATTATTCGGTCGAGGGCGGTTATCAGGGGTTCGAGGCACTCTTTCAGGGAAATAAGACACTTCCCACGGCGGTGATCGCGATCAATGACTACAGTGCAGTGGGTGTGATGCGTTCCATCAAAGAGCATGGACTTAGGATCCCGGAGGATATTTCCCTCATCAGTTTTGATAATACGTTTATCGTAGATACCGTCATACCAAGGCTGAGCAGTATTTCCTATGATTATGAAGCATTTGGAAAGCTTTTGGTTGACACCGCATTAGATAAGATTGGCGGAAAAGAAGTACCGGAGGTACAGAAAGTAACACCGACTCTGATCATCAGAGAATCCGTAGCGGAGTTAAAACGGTAAAATCCGTTAGAATGACGGAAAAATAAAATAAATGTGAAATAAATATGTACAAAAAGTAAAATAACCTGTTGACAACTCATAATATGTATTGTAATATAACAATATGAAAAGGGTTTCAAATTAAAAAGCACTATAAAATACACAACTGGTGTAAAAGCCGGCTGCATGGATGGGATTTACGCAGCGAAGGTGTAAGATAAGTGCTGGAAACATGCAAAAAAGAAGATATAAAGGCGTTTCTGACACT
>OBXH01001395.1_pt1 | contig 12097 bp, 10 predicted proteins | sample 1538101 | NCBI WGS metagenome assembly OBXH01 (sample SAMEA2580141, study PRJEB22360) | human gut metagenome | biome: human gut; feature: human-associated habitat; material: faeces | place: Denmark | collected 2008/2010 | reverse complement strand
AATACAAAATTCGTGATCTGTGCAAACAGCGCGCAGCAGAGTATCCCTGCAAAGGTAGGAATCAGTATGGCCGCCAACGTCCACTTTTTGCTTTTCGTTTCTTTGTAAATAGTAAGGCAGGTGGTAGCGCACGGCCAGTGCATCAGAGAGAACAAAATCACGCTGCATGCCGTCAGCTGTGTCCATCCATTTCTATATAAAACCTGTGAAATTGCATGGAGATCTGTAAATTCCGTGAGATTTCCAAGAGACAGATACCCCATAAAGATTAACGGCAGTACAATCTCATTTGCTGGAAATCCCAACAAAAACGCAAGCAGGATTACGCCATCCATCCCCATGAAACGTCCAAGCGGATCAAGGAAACCGGCACAATGCATCAGAATGGTCTGCTCACCAACTGCAATATTTGCCGCACACCAGATCAAAAGTCCAGCCGGAGCAGCAGCGATGATTGCCCTTCCTAAAACAAACAAGGTTCGGTCCAGTACGGAACGGATGATCACTTTTCCGATCTGTGGTCTGCGATACGGAGGAAGCTCCAACAGAAACGTCGAAGGTTCCCCTTTCAGGATCGTCCCCGATAAGATTTTCGATACAAGAAATGTCATCCCGATACCAAGAGTGATCACGCCTGTCAGAAGCAATGCCAGCTTCCAATCGGAAACTGTCTGATTTCCCGCAAAGAAAATCGTAAGTATCACAAGAATGGTTGGAAACTTCCCATTACAAGGAACAAAACAGTTAGTCAGCATCGCGATCAACCTCTCTCTTCTGGAAGAAATAATCTTACATCCAGAAACTCCTACTGCGTTGCATCCAAATCCCATGCACATCGTCAACGCTTGTTTGCCACAGGCATGGCAGCAATGAAAACATTTGTCAAGGTTAAATGCTACTCTCGGCAGATATCCCAGATCTTCCAAAATCGTAAACATCGGAAAGAAAATCGCCATCGGAGGCAGCATGACAGAAACAACCCACGCGGTCACGCGGTATACCCCGAAAAGCAGTGGTTCATAGATAGCCGCCGGCAGCTTTCCTCTCTGACACCATTCCAGCAAATGTCCCTCAATCGCACCAAAGAAATTGCTCAGCACTTCCGACGGGTAATTAGCCCCTTTGATCGTCAGCCAAAAGATCACTAAAAGCAGTAAAATCATAACTGGAAATCCCATCAGCTTACTTGTTAAGATCTGATCTGCCATTCGTCCCTTTTTCTTTCCAGTGTCCTCCTTAGTGCTCACCACTTTTTCTGCAATCTCCTCTGCGCTTCTGACAAACGCTTCTGCCATCTGTTCTCTTGTATCCTCCAGACGCTGCCCTGTTTCTTTCACCCGATTTTCTGCCTGCATTCCTGCTTTTTTCAGTTGCATTGCTTCTGAAAATTCTAGATTCAGACAATCCATAATTGCCTGACATAGTCCTGGATCCTGATCCATGAGCCGCGCCGCTACCCATCGTTCCTTTAAGCACCCTTTTGTCACTTCTCTTATAACCGGAAGCAGATGGGAGATCTCCTGCTCAATCACTTCCGGATACTTAATCTGTCCAAACGCTTGTTTTCTCGACACGATTGCTTCTTTTATGTCTTTTCCCCCTGTTCCTTCCGCAAATTTCCCCAGTACCTCAAAAAGTTGTTCCATCCCTCTTCCACTTCTCGCCGTCATCCCGATCACAGGAATCTGCAGCATGCTTTCCAATGCCTCAAAGTCAATGAAAATTCCTTTTTTCTCCGCCTCATCCATCAAATTGATACATAAAATCACACGATCTGCTGCTTCCATTACCTGCAGCACAAAATTGAGGTTCCGTTCCAGACACGTTCCATCGCAGACAACAATCACAGCATCCGGAAACTGAAAACAAATATAATCTCTTGCCGCCTCTTCCTCCGGGGAACGTGCCATCAAAGAATAGCATCCCGGAACATCTACAAATGTATACAGCACTCCGTCCCGCTCGCAATAGCCTTTGGCATTGCTCACCGTCTTACCGGTCCAGTTCCCTGTGTGCTGATGCATCCCTGTCAGTGCATTAAACAATGTACTTTTTCCCACATTCGGATTCCCTGCCAGTGCGATTGTCATTTCTCTTCGCTTTGCCATCTGCCTTACACACCCTTCTCTGAAATTCTTTCTGGACATATTTCGATCTGCTCCGCATCGCTGTTTCGGATCGCAACGACTGCGCCTCGGATTTCATAAGCCTTCGGATCACCAAAAGGTCCTTTTCCCACACAGGTCACCTTCGTTCCGCAGATCAGACCAATGTCCTGGAAACGCCTCTTCATCTCCGGCTCGGATAAAATTTTACGGACTTCCCCTGTCTGATTTTGTTCTAGTTCATTTAACAAAAATCTTTCACACATTTTTCTGCCCCTTTCCCGGAATTTTTCTGCCTTTTCCAGCGCATGGGAAAACTTTTCACCACTCAATAATCCAGATACCTTCCGCTATGCTTACTATATGAAAAGGGACAATTTCTATATTCCTCCCATTCGGATCCCGACTGTCTCTTACAGAAAATCATGACTGGCATAAAACACTTTCCCAGACAGACAAATAGGACAGTCCAAAGAGTTTCATCTCTCTGACTGTCCTATTTTTGTTACTTTTTCTGAAGCCAGATACTTATTTATCCGACTGTTCTTCAAAAGATTCTTTCAGCTTATCCATAAATCCTTTTTTCTTCGATTTTGCCTTTTTCTCAGATTTTTCCATAGTTCCATCTTCCTGATGTAAGGAATTTCCAGTTAGTTCGTCAAATCTTCTAAGCGCTTCTTTTGCCTCTGCACTTAATTTCTCCGGTGTCTGGATCACAAGTGTGACATAATGGTCTCCTCGCACTTGTTTGTTGCGGAGAGACGGAACACCTTTCCCTCTTAAGCGCACTTTTGTATCTGTCTTTGTTCCCGGTTTTACGTTGTAGATCACATCGCCATCCACAGTGCTGATGCGCACATCTCCACCGAGCGCAGCCTGTGCAAATGTAATCGGAGCTGTTGAGAAAATATTCATATCCTGACGTGTAAAAATTGGATGTCTGGATACTGTTACCTCTACGAGCAGATCTCCTCTCGGACCGCCATTCGTTCCCGGTTCTCCTTTATCACGGATGCGGATACTCTGTCCGTTGTCAATTCCTGCCGGAATCGATACTTGAATTTTCTTCCGGTTTGATACGTATCCAGTTCCCGCACAGTCCGGACATTTCTCTCTTATGATCTTACCGGTTCCGCCACAGTCCGGACAAGTCTGGACGTTCTGAACTGTACCGAAAAATGACTGGGAAGTATATACCACCTGACCTTTTCCGCCACATTTGGAACAAGTCTCCGGACTGGTTCCCGGCTTTGCACCAGTTCCATTACACTTCGGACACGGATCTTTGATCACAAGATCTAACTCTTTTTCACATCCTCTGATTGCCTCTTCAAATGTGATCCGAACTCCTTTGCGGATATTCATACCTTTCATCGGTCCATTGCCTGCACGTCCGCCTCTGCGGCCGCCGCCAAACAGATCTCCAAAAATATCTCCAAAAATATCCCCGAAATCCGCACCATTAAAATCAAAGCCGCCAAATCCGCCGGCTCCTCCACCGCCATTTTCAAATGCCGCATGTCCAAACTGGTCATATTTGCGCCGTTTCTCAGCATCACTAAGTACTGCATATGCCTCAGAAGCCTCTTTGAATTTTTTCTCGGCCTCCGCATCTCCCGGGTTCATATCCGGATGATATTTTTTTGCAAGTGCACGGTAAGCTTTCTTTAATGCCGCATCATCTGCATTTTTATCTACTCCGAGCACCTCATAATAATCTCTTTTTGTTTCAGCCATTGTTCTTCTACCTTTCATTTCATAAGGAAATTCTGCGAAACCTGATTTCCCACTGTCTGTGAGTCTTCAGATCCCGCAGAATCCGTGCAGGTAATGCACTTATCTGGTCTTATTATACTTCTTTGTAGTCTCCGTCTACCACATCGTCACCGTTAAATCCTTCTGGTGCCGGTCCAGCTTCCGGTGCCGGTCCTGCCTGCTGTGCTCCAGCTGCTGCGCCTGCCTGTTCGTACATCTTTGTAAATAACTGCTGTGCACTTGTCATTAATTTTTCTTTTCCTGCTTTGATCTCTTCTACCTGTGCATCTGTCATGCTCTCTGGTGTAGATTTTGCAAGAACGTCTTTTAATGCCTGGATGTCAGCTTCTACTGCTGCTTTTTCATTTGCATCAATCTTGTCTCCGACTTCTCCAAGTGCTTTCTCTGTCTGGAAGATCATCGCATCTGCATCATTTCTTGCATCGATTGCTTCTTTTCGTTTTTTATCCTGTGCTTCAAATTCAGCTGCTTCTTTTACTGCTCTGTCAATCTCGCTGTCTGACATGTTAGAACCTGCTGTAATTGTAATGTGCTGTTCTTTTCCTGTTCCTAAATCTTTTGCAGAAACATTTACGATACCATTTGCATCGATATCAAATGTAACTTCGATCTGTGGGATTCCACGTGGAGCTGGTGCGATTCCGTCAAGTCTGAACTGTCCGAGAGATTTATTATCTCTTGCGAACTGTCTTTCACCTTGAACAACGTTAATGTCTACTGCTGACTGGTTATCTGCTGCTGTAGAGAATACCTGGCTCTTCTTTGTAGGAATCGTTGTATTTCTCTCGATCAGTCTTGTAGCGATACCACCCATTGTCTCGATAGATAATGAAAGTGGAGTTACATCCAGTAATAAGATGTCGCCTGCACCTGCATCTCCTGCTAATTTACCACCCTGAACAGATGCTCCTAATGCAACACATTCGTCTGGGTTTAATGATTTGGATGGCTCATGTCCTGTCAATTTCTGTACTTTTTCCTGTACCGCCGGGATACGTGTAGATCCACCTACTAATAATACTTTTCCAAGTTCAGAAGCTGAGATTCCTGCATCAGATAACGCTCTTGTTACAGGCTCTGCTGTTCTTTCTACAAGGTCATGTGTCAATTCATCAAATTTTGCTCTTGTAAGGTTCATATCAAAGTGTTTTGGACCTTCTGCATTTGCTGTGATGAATGGCAGGTTGATGTTTGTTGTTGTTGCGGAAGAAAGTTCTTTTTTCGCTTTCTCTGCTGCTTCTTTTAATCTCTGAAGTGCCATCTTATCTGTAGATAAGTCGATTCCTTCTGCACGTTTGAATTCTGCTAACATGTAATCTGTGATCTTCTGGTCAAAGTCATCTCCACCAAGTTTATTGTCACCTGCTGTTGATAATACTTCGATAACTCCGTCACCGATCTCGATGATAGATACGTCGAAAGTACCTCCACCTAAGTCGTATACCATGATCTTCTGTTCTTTTTCATTGTCAAGTCCGTAAGCAAGTGCTGCTGCTGTTGGCTCATTGATGATACGTTTTACATCAAGACCAGCAATCTTACCAGCATCTTTTGTTGCCTGACGCTGAGCATCGTTAAAGTAAGCCGGAACTGTGATAACAGCCTCTGTTACTTTCTCTCCAAGATATCCTTCTGCATCTGCTTTCAGTTTCTGAAGTACCATTGCAGAAATCTCCTGTGGAGAATATTTCTTATCATCGATCGTTACTCTGTAATCAGTACCCATGTGTCTCTTAATAGAAGAGATTGTCTTATCAGCATTTGTCACTGCCTGACGTTTTGCAGGTTCTCCAACGAGACGTTCTCCTGTCTTTGTAAAAGCAACAACCGATGGTGTTGTTCTTGCTCCTTCTGTATTTGCGATGACTGTCGGCTGTCCACCTTCCATAACAGCTACACAGCTATTTGTTGTTCCTAAGTCAATACCAATGATTTTTCCCATGATGAAATCCTCCTATATTTTATACTAAGTTTACTTACTCTATCTATTGTTGATAAAATTCAAAATGCTTTATGCATCTTAAATGAATTTTTAATTTGCTACTTTTACCATACTATGTCTTACTACCGTATCTCTGTATGTGTAACCCTTCTGGAACTCTTCTACAACGATATTCTCCCCGACTTCCTCATCTTCTACATGCATCACTGCATTGTGGAAATCCGGATCAAATTCATTTCCAACTGCCTCAATCGCTTTCACTCCGACAGAATCCAGTGTCGTCATAATCTGTTTGTAGATCATCTCCATACCGGAAACGAAGGAATCTTCTTTCTGCTCTTCTGTAACAGCTCCGAGTCCTCTCTCAAAATTGTCTACAACCGGAAGAATCTTCTCGATAATATCTTTTGCCCCTATCTCGTACATCGCTGATTTTTCTTTCTCCGTACGCTTGCGGAAGTTATCAAACTCTGCCATCTGACGTGTGAGCTTATCTTTTAATTCCTCGATCTGCTCATCTTTTTTATCTTTTTTCGGCTTTCTTTTAAACAGCCCTTTTGCTCCTTTCTCGGAACCTTCTTCTGCTGTCTCTTCCAAAGCTTCCTCTTCGGATGCTTCGCTGTCAGCTTCTTCCTCAACGGTTTCCTCTGCAACCGCTTCTGTATCTTCTCCCGCTGCTTCCTGAGCGGCGTCCTGTTCCTCTGCCGCTTTCTTTGCTTCCTCTACGGCTTCTTTTACCATTTCTTCCTGTGTCATCTTCTTATCCAATGGTCGTACCACCTTTCTTATGATTTTTTATGAAATATCGCATCCAGTTCTACCATCAACGTCTTTAATGTCTTCATGACATTCTCATAATCCATCCGCTTCGGACCAATGATTCCAACTGTCCCCTGCATGCCCTGCCCAAGCTCGTAAGTCGCTGTCACAACACTGCAATCCTTCATCGTCTGTACCGGTGTCTCACTTCCGATATAAACTTGAATTCCTTTGTTCTCATCGCTTGCCAGCGTCTGTGTCACAAGTTCTGCCAACTGCTGCTTTTCTTCAAAAGCACTGATGATCTCCTGTGCACTCTGCTTGTCGCTCAGCTCCGGATATTTGAAAATGTTTGTCGCTCCGCTTGTGTAAATCTCAAGGTCATTATCAAGCTGAATCGTATTTGCCACTGCATCAAGCACATCACTGATCACACCGCTGTGAATTCCTGCCTGTTCCTTCAGTCTGGCGATCATGCCAAGATTGATATCTTCGACCGCAATTCCATTCAGATTGGTATTCAACAGCATATTCAACTTCAGCATTGTCTCATTGTCAAGCGGCTCTGCAACCGCCACAATCTTATTCTTAATAATGTTGCCTTCCATGACGATCACCGCGATGATCTGATTGGCATCCACCTGCGAAAGCTGGATGAACTTTAACTTATTCCTATTATAAGTAGGAGCAGAAACCATCGTCGCATAATTTGTACTATTTGCCAGCACTCTCGCAGCCTGCTGCAAAAGCTGTTCCATCTTATCGGCCTTCTGAAGCATCTTCTCCTGCATCTCAGTGATCTCATGCTCCTTATCCTCCATCAGCATATCTACATAAAGCCGATATCCTTTGTCTGAAGGAATTCTTCCCGCCGATGTATGAGGCTGTATGATATATCCCAGATCTTCCAAATCCGCCATCTCATTGCGGATCGTCGCAGAACTTAGATTCAAATCTGTATATTTGGAAATCGTTCTGGATCCTACCGGTTCCCCGGTCTCTAAGTAGGTCTTAATGATCGTCTGCAAAATCTTAAGTTTCCGATCATCCAATCCATGATCTGCTTTCATCTCACACCTCCTCGTTTTTCTTTATTAGCACTCCATTCTTACGAGTGCTAACACCTTACGATTATTAAGATAGCACTATGCTTTTCGTTTGTCAACCTAGTTTACATATTTTTTATATTTTTTGTAAAAAACTATTTTCTATCGAGATTATGTACATTTTTAGAAACTTTCAATCCAAAAAAGCAATCAAAAAATTTCCGGAACCTTTCTATCATTCTGAAAATTTTTCAATTGCCTTTCTATCTGAAACATTTTTATAGGTTATAACAAGAACTGTGCAAGTACATAGTTGCTCAGATCATTTCCTCTCTTTGTCAGGCAGATTCGCTCCTCCTCTTCGCGAAGCAATCCTTCTTCTTTGAGTTTTTCCAATACCTCTCCATATACTTCCTGTATTTCTCTGTGATACCGTTCTCTAAATTTCTGCTTGTTTACCCCCTCTTTCATCCGAAGGCCAAGGAACATTGTCTCCTCCACCTGTGCATTCCAATCTAGCGTCTCTTTTTCCTCCTCGATCTGATCCAACCTTCCATTTGCCCGGATATAAAGATCCGTATCTGAAATATGCTGATACCGCTCGTTTTCAATCAAAGATGCCGCCCCAGTGCCGATCCCAAGGTACTCCACCCTCTGCCAGTATCCCATGTTATGCCTGCACGCATATCCCGGCTTCGCATAGTTAGAAACTTCATATTGTAGATATCCTGCCGCTTCCAGCTTCTCTGCGGTCAATTCATACATGCGGCGTTCTGCCTCCTCATCCGGAAGCTTTGGGAAGTTCTTGCCTGTATCCATCTGTTTCCCGTCATCAGCCAAACATTTCTCACACTGATTATCCCGCTCTTCTTTTGCGTTCTCCCCATAAATCTCGTAAAATAGCGTCCCTTCCTCAATGATCAGACTATACGCAGAAATATGTTCCGGATTCATTCGGATCACGGTATCCAATGTGTGCTCCCAGGATTCCACTGTCTGCCCTGGGATTGCCGAGATCAGATCTATATTAATATTCTGAAATCCCGCCTTCCTTGCCAGATCATAACTCTCTTCAAACTGCCGCATCGTATGTACACGCCCAAGCAGCTTCAGTTCCTTATCATCGACCGACTGCAGTCCAAAACTGATCCGGTTGATCCCACATGCCCTGTATGCCTGCAAATTTTCTTTTGTGACCGTACCTGGATTCGCTTCCATCGTAATTTCCGCATCTGCTTGGATCTCAAACACATCCCGGAGCGCATCAAAAATTTCTTTCATCCGACCTCCCGACAAAATCGATGGTGTTCCTCCTCCAAAAAAAATCGTTGTAACTCGATAATTCTCTGCCAACTTTTGATACTGCCTGATTTCTGCCACAAGCGCTGTTACATAGCGATCTATCGTCTCCCTCGGAGCCGGACCGGACAAAAAATCACAATATGCACATTTTTTCATACAAAACGGGATATGAATATATAATTCTAATTCTCTTTTCATGCTCAGTCTCTCTTTCTTTTCTCTATTTCTTATCCGCCTGCACATCCTGTACACGCAAAATTTATTGTTCTAAATATCAGCACAGAGGGAAAATAGATTTCTGCTATCCTGCTTTGAGAAGTTCGCTCTACCTATAGTTCAGAAAAAATAATGCCCTCTATCTTCATCGGCGGATGCTTCACTCGCATTTAGTCTATACCTTCTATTTTAACGTTTTTTATCCCATTACTCTATTTTCTTCTTTCTTCCGGTAGCCCTCTTGTACCCTGCTTTCAAATACTTCTCTCATATATGTCTGATGTTTTCTAAAGAGTTCCCGAAAAGGCAACTCTACTCTGGACAATATTATAGCGATTTTCATTTCCATTTGTAAATATCTGAATAAATTTCTTTTACTTTTTGCAGGAAAACTGTATAGGTCCTTTCCTTTTTGCCTATCCTATCTACGAGGTGAGAAACATGTCTTATATTGCTCCTGAAATACGGGAAAAATTTGAATCCTTATCGGTAAATCTGAAAAATACTATTTTAGAAAGAAATGTGCGGATCCAAAATATCCACGACTTGATCAAAGTGTTGGAAGATATTGTGGCAGAGGATGAATAATTCTCCTCTGCCATAATAGTGTTACATAAAATATTCTTTTTTGTTAAACACTCTCCTGTTCTTCGATAAATTTCAGAAGCCCTCTGCATCCGTCCAGAACATCCCGATAAGTCAGATCAAAGTTACCGGTGTACCATGGGTCTGCAATATCTCCTTTCCGTTCTGTAAAATCTAGCAACTTGTACACTTTCTGTTCCGGATCCTCTCCTAAAATCCGGTACATATTCCGGATATTCTGCGTATCCATTCCAATCAAAAAATCAAACTCGTCATAGTCGCTTTTCTTAAGCTGGCGGGCACGATGATCCCCACAGAAAATCCCTTCCGCTTCCAACTTCCGGCGCGTGCCATAGTGGACAGGGTTGCCGATTTCCTCGCGGCTGGTAGCAGCAGAATCAATGTAAAAATTAGATTCCATGCCAGATTGGGTTACTAAATGTTGTGCGATGTATTGAGCCATGGTGCTGCGGCAGATGTTGCCGTGGCAAATAAATAGTACCTTTATTTTCTCCATTTTATCTCCTCATATCCTCTCAAAGCCTTATAAATACTGGCTTTTCAGCCTTTGTGCATTTTTTACTTGAAAGGTTCTTTTTCTTATAAATTCTTGTATTTTCTCATGTTTTTTCGGGCATTTGTGGTACAAATGGGTTATTTTTAAAGTCCCAAATTCCTTATGAGATAAGGCTTACATGAGTTGTTTGTGCATGTTTTTGGGTTATAAACTTTTTCTTTTCGAGTTCATCCCTTGCTTCTTTTAATCTGGCAAGTTCTTTCTTTGCATCATCATAGCCGGTATGCGTATAAATATTAAGTGTTACAGATACATCTGAATGCCCCATCAGATATTGCAGTGTCTTTGGGTTCATCCCTGAATTGGCCATATTTGTACAATAAGTATGCCTGCATATATGTGGAGTAACTGGCGGCAATTGCAACAAATTCTCACGATTATATTTTTCTCTTGCATGCTGCATGTACTTTTCCCAATGAAGTGCAACCATTGGCCTTCCATTCTTGTCCAGAAACAGAAATCCTCCATATCCATCCACCATCGGCTCACGTTTTGGTTTCCTTCTATTCTTCAAGATTCGAAGAAATGCCTCTTTTACATCCGCTTCCATTGGAAGTAACCGAGTACCACTTGTTGTCTTTGTAGATACGATGATATACTTCATTTCTCGAGTTCTTTGCAACTGATGATTCACATTGATAATATCTTCTTTAAAGTCCAAGTCTTTTACAGTAAGCCCACAAAATTCAGATATTCTAAGACCTGTCTTGAATAAGATATAAAATGCATCATAATACTGATTATAATGTGGATCATTCTTTACAAACTCGAGAAATTTTGCTTCATCTTCCGGAGAAACAGCGTGTCTTTTCTGACTGTCATTAACAAGTACTGTACCTAATTCAAATCCAAATGGATTTTTTAGAATCAAGTCATCATCCACAGCCATTTGAAAAGCAGGTCTTAAAACACCTCTGATGGAATGAATGGAACTATATCCTCTACCATCTCTTTGTAGTTTTATCAGAAAAATCTTTGCGTCAGAAAGTTTCACATCATCCACTTTCTTATAAGCGAATTCTTCCTTTTTCAATACATTCACCACAAATTTGTAATTCGCTAAAGTATTATGCTTTACTCCTGTTTTCAGGGAAAGATATCGTTCCACAAGTTCAAGCACTGTAATGTTACTTCCTGTAATCCCTTGCATCTGTAAGGACTGAACTTTTCTTTCTTTTTCCCTGAGAGAAAGATCTGCCCGTTTACCTTCCGGCATCTTATCTGCTTCTGTCAATCTCCAACTATATAATATTTTACGCTTACCAAGTGAATCTGTATATTTATAGCGGTAACGTCCACTTGGTTCCTGCCATTCTCCTTGCTGGAGAACTCTGCCTTTATCATCACGTCTCTTTGAAATCATATCCTACCTCCAAGGGGACGCAACATGATATTGTTAGTATATCATGTAACCCCTAATTCGAACACCTCCTTCTTTTAAATTTCATTTTATATCGCACTGAGTGTATCAATAAATTTTTCAAATCTTGTTCGTTTTATCTGTACACGATTCCCATTCCAAAGCAAATACTCTGCATTTGGATTGTCACTGACTAACTTACGAAGCTTTCCTTCTCCAATACGAAAATAGGATGCTGCCTCTTCAATGGATAATGTATACTTCTTCCAATAAGGTATTTCATAACTTGTCATTTGTATGCCTCCTTCTAGTATCTTTGTTTTTGACATTGGCGGCTGGCAAAGGTATCTATAAAGACTGCCAATGCCAAAGTGGTTTTTTGCCAATGTCATCTTTTATTCTGTGATTAACGCAACTGTTTTTCTTCCC
>OBXH01001384.1_pt1 | contig 12191 bp, 17 predicted proteins | sample 1538101 | NCBI WGS metagenome assembly OBXH01 (sample SAMEA2580141, study PRJEB22360) | human gut metagenome | biome: human gut; feature: human-associated habitat; material: faeces | place: Denmark | collected 2008/2010 | reverse complement strand
ATGAGTTTTCTAATAGGAAATAATGCGTGACACAGTTTATTTTACACTACCAAAATTTTTCGGAATCAGTAGGGTCAATGGAATCGGTATCAAGTAGATTTTGATAATATCGCTTTTCGTCATCAATGGCTAACATATCTAATCTAATCCCACGTAACAAAGCATATTTTTCCATTAAGAACTTGAATCTGATACCATTATCTGAAAGTCCATTGTAAAATAACCACACAAATTCATATCTGGAGAAAGTAGCTCGTATCATACTCGTATACTGATATCTCTCATTAAAATCATCAGGAAGAAGTTTGGTCTCATCTATGAATTTGACCATACGGTATAGATGTCTGAAATAGTGGTCTAAATAACGAGGAGCAGGATGCTCTTCATATTTTTGATAATCGAAAGATTGGATTTCATTTGTAACGGAGTCTGCAACTAGTCTTTTGGACGAACTATTATTCCCCCTTAACACATGCTTTAAACTTTTTGACGGTCTGTTACCTCCAATTTCATATAAAGCCATAAAAACTTCTCTTCCACTGTGTGTTACATAATTATCTGTATCTGCATCTAATAGATATTCATAGACCAAAGAATTTACTATTTCTTGTTGTAAACTCATCATCTGAAAAAACGTATTTTCAAAACGCTGACGACGTAAAGTCTCGTTTTGCAGCTCTGATTCTTTTCTTTGCCCAGCGATTTCTTTTCGAGTATCTTTTAACTCTTGTCGTTGTAGTTCTAATTCATTCTTTTGCAAAAATATAGCATAAATAACACCGGCGAAGGCTAAAGCTGAAAATAATCCATTAGTTGCACCTGCACTATCACCAAACTCATTTGGCTTTTTAGAAAGAATTAGTGTCCCTGTTAAAAAGAAAACAAAAAGAATTGTACAGATTGCTATTAAAATGACAAGTCCTTTATAATCACGACAAAATTTTAGAAAAGGTAATATTTTTCTTATTATTGATTGTTTCATGATAATCAAATTTAACTTTCTCAAAATTATTCCCTTTTTCTATACTTACCAACAAAATTCCAAAAAACTTTCTTATATTTGCACCGTCCTAATTTATCAGCAAAGGCGGGTGACCGCCGAACATATTTTTGTGTCGGCATTTTTTATGCCCATACATGAACGCATTATAAAGTATAACGGTTTCGTACCCCCATGATACGGCTTAATGGCCGTAACTGCCTTTGCTGGTGTAGGACAATGGGACAGGCGAAACCGTTTTTTTTGTCTATCCTCTATAACAAACAATGTTAGTTATGTCCAAACAGCAAAACATTTGTTTGTCGGGGAATAATAGTACCCAACAATCAACGGCCCAACCCTCCGAAATGGGTAAGTACTCCACTCCTGAACTGCAAGCCGCATTCGATGCCGGCCGTGCTCTCGGAAGAACCGAAGGTATGCTCTCCTACCAACGCCACATCATGAATCAGCTCTTTGCTGAGAACCAAAAACTCAATCGGAAACTTCAGGAACAGAAAGGAGGCCGGTCATGAGAGAACAATATGTAAGAATACTGGTTCCCAATTACAATCCAGATCCTCTTAGTGAGAAGCAATTCTTCCAAATGCAGAGCTTTGCCAAAGACGTGCAAACCTATTTACCTTATCAAAGTACTACTTTGCTTGATTTCATGTCTATCGCCTACAACTATTGTTTGAAGACACAAAGAAATTCGTTGGATAATATGACCTGTTATCGTGACGACCTTAAACACAAGGTTATGTTATTTCTGACGAAGTATTATCCAAGCGGATTCAAGAAAAACAAGAAAGGTTTGTCGGATACCTGCAACAAAGAACTTTTGAAATATCGCAAACCTCGCTTCAAACGTGATTTCCTTGGTGAGTATGAACCAATAGAACGCATTTGGTTTATCCTCGCGTTACGTGCCTGCCACAGCTTTTTATTGTCCGGACATCTAATGGGCGACATAGATCAATTTGCCTACAAGCTTGAGAAAATAGCTTTAATGATGAAGGGAGAAATATAAGGGGAAAATATTTTCCGACTTATATATTATTTCAGAACGTTCTAATCCGGAGCTCGTGGCTGTTCTCCAGAGGACGATATTAATAAAGGGCATTGATTGGGATTACAAACAGCCACAATAGGTAATTCCGGTCTTTGCTCTTTTACTTTTTCAGCAAAGAGTTAATGAATAAGGTGCAACAATCAACCGAACAACGCGATCGCACGAAACTTTTCTGATCCCTACGAGGCATTTTATTTCTATCTGAATGAGATGTCGATGCAGGATATACGACGATTAAAGAAAGGTTTGTTTGGCTTCAATGCCAAACAAATTATTGAAAAAGAAATATTTCAAACTAAATAGAAGTAAATATGAAAAGTTATCAATATGAAGAAATTGTCTTTTGGCTATCATTCATAGCCTACCTGATTAGCCACATAGCTAGTTTTGATATTTGGGTACAAAATCTATTGCTTATCAATGCTCTTATAAATATGTGCTGTGCTATTTATTATGCTTATAAGCATAGAAAAGACGATGACTAAAAAATATGAATATAGATACTGAATTTAACGTAGGAGATAGCGTATGCTATCTGAGTGGGGATGACATTATCCATACAACTATAAGCAAAATAATCATCGAAATATCCTATACTGATGATAGTTTTCTTATGGTTTATAAGCTGTCAGATGGACTTAGTGTACCCAGAAATAATTATCCCAAATGGGATAAAAGACTTTTTAAAGACAAAGAGAGTTTGATAAAATATTTATCTGATTCATAACAAATAAACAGACAATGTTACAGGACAAAATAAACTACTCCATTGCACTGCTGCGTAAGTGCGAGAAGATGGCACTTGATTATGATCCGGAGAATGGCTTTTATTTGGCCTTTTCCGGTGGAAAAGATAGTCAAGCACTTTATCACATCGCAAAGATGGCTGGTGTAAAGTTTAAGGCTCACATGAATCTTACATCTGTTGACCCTCCGGAAGTCATTCGGTTTGTGAAACAGAACTATCCGGATGTAGAGCTGATAAAGCCAACGATGTCGGTTTATGATATGGCTCTAAAGAAGCACTTTATTCCAACAAGGACGTTTCGCTGGTGTTGCGCTGAATTTAAAGAAATGTCCGGTGCAGGGAAAGTTACCTTGATCGGCATTCGTAAAACTGAAAGTGTGCAGCGTTCCAAACGTGAAGAAATTGAGATTAGCGGCCGTAAATTCAGCGGGAACTTCGACCAATTTTCTGAGCATAAAGAAAAGATGGTTACTTGTGTTAAAGGTAAGGACAAGATTCTTGTTTCTCCGATTATCCATTGGACAGACAGAGATGTGTGGGGCTTTCTGAATGGAAATGGAATAGAACACTGTTCTTTGTACGATGAAGGATATAAGCGAATAGGTTGTATTCTTTGCCCGATGGCAAACCGAAAACAAAAGCTGAAAGATATAAAGCGGTTTCCTCATGTTCGTAGGAAATGGGTACAAACAATTCAAAAACTCATTGATGCCGGATATATCAATCACAATTTTACCGATGCGGAATTTGGCTTCAATTGGTGGATAAGCGACAAGAGTTTCGATCAGTTTTATGCAGACGAAGTTCTACAACAGAAAATTCAATTTTAATAAGAAATGAATCATGAAAAAGTTTAAGTGTACAGTTACTCGTACAGATGAGTATGAAATAGAAATAGATGAAAATGTCATCAATGAAGAATGGATGGAGCATTTCCGATCTTACATGTATGACTTCAATGAACTGTCAGATCATGCGGAACACCTGGCACAATTTCAAGCCAGGCTGGGTAGTGAGCAAGATTTCATTGAAGGATATGGCTATGTCACACGAAATGGAAAGTTGCCATATAGCCATGAAGATTTTGACAAAAATGGTAATTGGTTGCCCGAAGCTGAACGTAGACAACCTACTCCAGGTATAAATATCAAGATTATCAGCGAGGATGATGAATGTGATGTTGATGTAGAAGAAATAACTAACAACTAAAAAAACATGAAGCTAAAAGATATAGCAAGCCAATTGGCTAACCGGATAAACCAGCCGGCCGCAATTGAAGTATTTCTCCGACAGGTGTACGCGAAGGGTTTTGTAGATGGCACTAAACAGTCTCCTTGGATAAGCGTTAAAGAAAGGTTACCATACGATCAAAATATCGTCTTGGTAAGGAGTCAATATGGAAGCAAATCTACCGCTTATTATTGCGACAATAATATCGGGTTTGTAATCTACGGAGAAAATGCCTATAAGGTTTTTGGAGAAGTTACCCATTGGATGCCGATACCGGCATGCGAAGAATAATATTTATAAAAAAGACATGAAGCGATTTAAAGAAAAGCCAAAAGCCATTTGGCATATTTTGAAAGGTGGTCAATATGCCGTATTTGTAGTGAATAATGGATACGTTGATTTTGACACAACTCCTAATAAAGCTGCTTGTCTCATATCCGACAATGCCGAAGAGTTTTTCTTAGAAAGTATTGTCGAGTTTACTGAAAAATATATTGTAGAAAATAATTAATCAGATAATATCAAAAGAATAGTATTGATACAATTTGTAGTATAGCTCCTAAAATAATAAAAGCTATGCCAGTTTTAAATCTGCGCATGATTTTTTTATTATGAGGATCATATAATTTTTTTCTACGAATTGCAGGAGTTGGGTCTGCATCCTTAGATAAGTAAGCTGCAACTTCTGTAAACGGAGCAATTGAGTCTACTTTAATAAGTTTTATTGTGTAAAGAGTCAATATAGACCCTCCAGTACCAAATACAATTCCAAAAATTGATAATATGTGCTCTAATGAAAATATACAAATATCGTGTAATTCCATAACTGTAATATTTTAATGATAGTGGCAAATATAAGAAATTATATGAACAAACAATTCAAATACAGGCTCCGGATAAACGGCTTCTGTCCAGATCAGTTCGGTACCAGTGAAAAATGGGACCCAATTAGGCTCATATCACGCAAGAAGTGAGTTAAGAAAGTCCTTGGTAATCCAGAGGGCTTTCTTTCTGTTCTTTATATCTTATATGAAACTAAGATATGAAAACGCAAAAATGTATAGCCTGTGGCTGGGAAACAGTTTCTGTGATCAAAACAGAAGAAGGATATATCTGCTATAACTGTTACTCTGATAAAAAGAACCCTCCAAAACAAAAGCAACACCATGATAACGAAGAAGCTCGGATTCAGTCGGAGTTTTTCAGCAAGGTTCCTTTATTCTTTCCTAATTTGCCGGATCGACTTCTTTTTGCAGTCCCGAACGGTGGCAGCCGGCATAAAATAGAAGCGGCTAATATGAAGCGCCAAGGCGTTAAACGTGGAGTGGCCGATGTAATCCTTCAGATACCGAAAAAGGGATATGCTTCTCTTTGTCTAGAGTTCAAGACATCTACAGGTAAACAGTCTGCAGAGCAAAAGGAATACCAACGCCAGGTTGAGATGGCGGGTAGTAAGTATGTGATTGTTCGGAGCGTGGAACAGGCTATCCGGGAACTGCAACTGTATTTAGGTTAATAGATTTCTCTGTTATATTTTAGAATAAAAGTTATGGCTGAATTGAAGTATGACCCTCGGAATTATCGCATCCACACAGATAAGAACAAGAGATTGATCCGTAAAAGTTTGGAGGATTGTGGAGCGGGGCGTTCTATCCTTTTCGATAAGAATGATTGCATTATAGCAGGGAACGGTGTGTATGAGCAAGCGCGAGAATTGGGCTTACCGGTTCGAATTGTGGAATCAGATGGTACAGAATTGATAGCTATCAAGCGTACCGACCTCTCAACAGAGGATTCTCGGCGTAAGGCACTTGCCCTAGCTGATAATTATACCTCTGATACGTCAGTATTTGACTTTGACGCGATTGTTGAAGATTTCGGTGCCGATGAGTTGGATGCTTGGGAATTTAAAATCGATGATCTGAATATTGATGATATCTCCGTCGACGATGTGAAGCCGGACAAGGGGCGTATCGGCAGCTTGAAAGAACGTTTCATTATTCCTCCTTTCTCAGTGCTTGACTCTAAACTTGGAAACTGGCAAGACCGGAAACGTGCCTGGCTTGATCTCGGTATAAAGAGTGACGATGGCCGGGAGAAGGAGATTACGTTTAACCGATCAGCACAACCACCCCGAGTATACGAAGCCCGTAACGTAATTCGTGAAAAAACAGGTGTCGATCCGTCGTGGGACGAACTACAGAAGTATTGCCGGGATCATGGTATCCCGTTTATGGATGGAACTTCGATCTTTGACCCGGTACTGTGCGAGCTGGCCTATCGGTGGTTTAATATTCCCAATGGTTGTATCCTGGACCCATTTGCTGGTGGCTCCGTTCGTGGTATTGTTGCATCCATGTTGGATATGACTTATTTTGGTATTGATTTAAGGCCGGAGCAGATCGAAGCCAACTGTAAAAACGCTGCTGAAATATTAGGGGATGAGTTTGGTGGGAAAGGCGGCCATAAGTTCGCTCCTCTGTGGCTTTGTGGAGATAGTGTAGAGATAGATGCCCTAGCAGAAGGTTATGAGGCAGACTTGGTTTTTAGCTGTCCTCCGTATGCAGACCTAGAAGTGTATAGTGATGATCCGGCAGACCTATCGACGATGGATTATCCTGAGTTCCTGCAAGCGTATAAAGAAATCATCCGGAAGAGTTGTTCACTGTTGAAGCCTAATCGATTCGCCGTGTTTGTAGTAGGAGAGGTTCGCGATAAGAGTGGTATGTATCGGAGCTTTGTTCCTGATACGATCGCAGCGTTCCAGGAAGCAGGCTTGCATTATTACAATGAGATGATACTGGTTAATAACATAGGCAGCTTGGCAATGAGAGCCGGGAAGCAGTTTAGTAATAGCCGTAAGATTGGTAAGCAGCATCAAAATGTGCTAGTATTCTATAAAGGGGATCTGAGCAAAATAAAGGAAAATTTTCCTGAACTTGATTTCTCGGATGATGATTTGTTTAAGGAAGATTGATAAATTTGGCGATAAACTATAAAAGGATATTCGCCATGAAAATAAAACAGTGTATGATATATCGTGAGGTACTTGCCAAGAGATTGGAGCGTAAACGCAAGCAGTTAGTGGAGTTGGAGAGACAGATAAATAGTGAAGGTGTTTCTTCATCGGTGGATAAGCGCAAATATATTGAGTTGAAAGCTATCGTGAATGAATTGGAGAATTGCCTTGATATGGCGGATTCTATGTTTAAATTTAGTAAGGAAGAAAAAGAAGAGTAGTATTTAATGGCAAAGTATAGTCAAAAATTGGTGGATCGGATTTGTTCTCTTATTCGGGAGGATAGCTATACTATTGCCGAAATCTGTGATTTGGTCGGTATAAACAAGGATACTTATTATACTTGGATGAAAACGAAATCCGACTTTTCCGACTCTGTAAAAAAAGCGGAGGATGCACGGATGCAATTCTTTGTTGCCGAGGCCCAAAAGTCTTTATTAAAGAAGATTCAAGGTTATGAGGTAGAGGAGTCGAAGATCACGTATATCGATAGTGGGAAGCCTATGGTTGATGAGAATGGAAAAGAGAAGCAGAAACCTAAGATCAAAGAGAAAACGATAGTCAAGAAGCATATCCAGCCGGATACCGCCGCTATCATTTTCACCTTGACAAATGGTAATCCAGACCGTTGGAAAAACAGGCAGGATTCTAACATTAGTGGGCTTACTCCCGTAAGTAAGTTTGAGGGGATGACTGACGAGCAATTGGAGGATTTTATCTATGGAGAAAAACAGAAGAGAGATATTGTTGTTGATGGCGGAAGCAGCGGATGTGCTAAGACGCCGGAAGGCGAAAAATGATTTTTGGTCATACTGTTTGTATTATGATCCGAAATTCTTCTCGAAACGCCTGTTCTTGAAGAAGGTGGCGGACGCTTTCACTCGTGTATATGAATCGTATGTGTCGGGTGTGATTCGTCGGCTGGCCGTCTCCATGCCGCCACGTGCCGGGAAGTCCTATATATCATCCTTGTTCATTTCGTGGATGCTTGGCCATTTTCCGGAAGAGTCGGTCATGCGCAACTGTTGTTCCGATACACTGTATAATAAACTATCTTATGATACACGCGACATTGTCCGCTCTTTCCGGTTCAAAGAGATATTCCCGGATGTGCAATTGCGAGGGGATAAACAGAACGTGCATGGCTGGAGCTTGGAAGCTGCCCGGCAGGTGAGTTACTTCGGGGCTGGTGTAGGCGGTACGGTAATCGGTTTCGGTGCGTCTATGTTGGCCATGACCGACGACTTGTATAAGAGTTTGGAAGATGCACTATCTGACACCAATAACGAAAAGGTCTGGTCTTGGAAGCAGGGAACACATGATTCTCGTATCGAGGGAAACTGTTGTTCAATCGACATCGGTACCCGCTGGTCGGCTACGGACGTTCTTGGTCGTATGGAGGAAATGGGGAAGTATGACGAGATTATCCGTATCGCAGCCCTGGATAAGAACGACCGCTCTTTTTGTGAGGGTGTACATACGACAGAGTATTACCATGAACTACGAGAGGAAACGGACGATTCCATCTGGTGTGCCGAGTATATGCAGGAACCGATCGAGGCTATTGGGTTGTTGTTCCCTAAATCAGAATTAAACCGATTCAAGCTGGCAGATATAGAAGGTAAGCAACCGGATGGTGTTATCGGTGCTACCGATGTGGCAGACGAGGGAGACGACGATTTCTGTGCGCCTATTGCTAAAGTATTCGGTACGAAGTATTTCATTACCGATGTCCTGTTTACGAAAGACAATGTCGAGATTACCGAACCGAAGTTGGTTTCCTTGATCCTTGATACCCGTTGCGACAATATGCGTATCGAGAGTAACAATGGTGGTCGTTTGTTCGCCCTCAATGTCCGTAAGGCTGTAAAGGCAAAGAATGAGAAATGTATCATCCAGGCGAAACCGACAACAGCCAATAAGGATACACGTATCTTGTTGAAGTCTGGTTGGATTAAGAAGCATTGCTATTTCCTGGAAGAGGGCGAGTATAGGAAAGGTTCGGATTACGATCGGTTTATGAAAGCGCTTACCGGATATAAGAAAGAAGGTGGCAATAAGCATGATGATGCGCCGGACGGCATGACGATCCTTGCCGAGAATGTAGAGTTCATCGGGTTGTGCAAGGCTAACTCTGTACGTCGGGTCGCAAGAGGACGATAAGTGGCAAAATGAAAGTGTTTTTCCGATATTTGTAACACGTATTAGATAAAATCCCGATATTTTTCTATCACATACTTGCGTTTTGATATCTGTTCTCGGTTTTTACATTTCAAAGTGAACTTGTTTAGACTGGCCGTATTGACAGCGAAAAAACATTTGCTTTTATATTTTAGCATAAAACGATTATGCCAAGTATAAACGACATTCTTGCAAATGAAGATTTCGGGCAGGTAGTCAGTACGTTATGTGTCGATACGATTGAATACCGGGAACCAAGAGAATATTACAGAGAATACCACGGTGAGCGCCGGCGACGTAAAACCTCTGTCGGTTGGCGTGAACCGAAACGGTTGGCTGTCTATTCGGAAACCTTGAAAGATAAGAATGGTGAGCCGTTACGACTGGAAGATAAGATCGTAGATGTAGCACGTATCGTTACCAACTTCCCGAAAAAGGAGGTGCGTACCTCTGTCGCTTTCTTGTTTGGCGGGCAAATGACGATTACGGGAACTGATCAGAACGATGGTTTTCAAGAATTCAAACGTGTATGGGAACGCCGATTAAAAATGCAATCCGTCTTGAAGTCGTTCGCTCGTAAGGTGCTTTCTGAAAGTAAGGCTGCTCTTGTGTTCTATCCGTATACTTCCAAAGGATTAGACGGCAACTTGATTACGGAGTTGAAGGTGAAAACGCTTTCCGTTCCCCGTAATGAAAATACTTTCTCTGAATTTTATCCCCACTTCGATGATAACGACGATATGGATGCCTTTATTCATCGTTACCAAGTGAACTCTAATGGTATGATCCGGAACAGTTGTACAATCTGGACGGCAGATAAGATTATTACGGCTATCGATGAAATGGGTGGCTGGGTAATAAAAGAGGTTCCCAATCTATTCGGAAAGATTCCGGTCGTGTATGCAGATGTTTTCCAACCGGAATGGGACGAGGTGGCCGGTATCATGGATGCGCGGGAAATGCGTTTGTCCCGTATGGCCGACACTAACGACTACTTTGCGGAACCAATCTTGAAAACGTATGGCGATTCCGATTTACCTTCTAAAGAAACAACCGGGAAAGACCTTAATTTCCCCATTAAGGTCGATGAAGTATCTGGCAAGGAATATCATGGCGATGCTGATTATTTGACATGGACTGGCTCCCAGCCATCTGTAGATAAAGAATTGGAAGAAACGAAAAACGAACAATTTTCCGGTACATCTACGCCGGATCTTTCTTTTGATAACTTGAAAGGCATTGGCAACCTGTCCGGTGTCGCTCGTAAATTCATGCTGATGGATGCAACTATCAAGGCGAGTGAGAACATGGAAACGTTTGGTCCGGTGGTTCAGCGTTGCGTGTCGGTCGTGTTGGCTGGAATATGCAATATTACCAACATCAAGTACCGTCCTCAATTGGTGAACAACCTGATCGATGTGGAATTTGGTTCCATTTTGCCGGAAGATTTGGCTGAAACCCTGCAAACCCTATCTATTGCCAATGGAGGCAAACCGATTAACGCTCAGCGCACGGTTACGGCTCATTCTCCGCTAACAGAAGACTTGGAAGAAGAAATGAAGCTGATGAAGGAAGAGGAGGATACGGCTGCGCAACGTAATAACATGGTTGGTCTGACAATGGGATATGGAGAATGAAAGAACTATCATTTCATGAGCGACAATTCCTGCAACGTCTGTTCCTGCAACAAGGCAGCATAAAGTATTCGTTTGACGAGTTTGTTCGTAGGGTAGGATCTCTTCTGGCTAAATGGTCGGATCATGGCGGCGACCGTGTATGGATAGGTAATGCTACTATTGAAAAGCAAATAGAACGTCTGTTGGATGATTTACACACGCAGCTCGTAAGCAATATATCCAATACAGTTACCGATGTATGGAATTTAGGCAATAGGAAAGCGGATGAACTGGTAACGGGCTATATTAAGGATATGGCTATCTCCACTACGCTAAGGGAAAAATTGTTTTCCCGGAATGCCGATGCGCTGAATACTTTATTGAAACGTAAAGATGAATTTGGTAAAACCATATCCTCCCGTGTCTGGGATATAACGGACGGGGCCATGGATAATCTGGAGTATTACCTTTCTTCCGGATTGTCTTCCGGTCGTCCGTCGGCGTTGATCAGCCAAGATATACGGCAATTGCTAAACGAACCCAACCGTCGTTTCCGACGGGTAAGGGATGCGAATGGGAAGCTGGTTCTATCCCAGCCAATGAAAGACTATCATCCAGGACAGGGTGTTTATCGTTCGTCTTACAAAAATGCCCTACGTTTAGCAGCAACGGAGACCAATAAGGCTTTTCGAACTGCCGATTACGAACGTTGGCAGAAAATGGACTTCGTGACTGGTTATGAGGTGGAACGTTCACCATCGAATCACGGTCCGTGTCCTGTATGTGATGCAAAGGCTGGCCAATACTCGAAGGATTTTAAGTTTACGGGCTGGCATCCGTTCTGCATCTGTATAGCTACGCCGGTCATGATGGATCATGAGGAGTTTGCGGAATGGTTGCTGGGGGATGGAAAGCCCAAGGATTCGATTAAAGTAGCGTCCGGTAAAGCGAGATTTAAGGAGATCAAGGAAAAGGCTTCTTCATTAAAACAAACTGTTATTCGGAATAAAGATTTTCGGAAAGATATACAGATTACCGGTCGTGGTATAAAAGAGTGGTTGAACCAGCCACACAAATATTACGAGAAGAAGAATGAAATACTTTTGGATATAGCTTCTGTGATAAAGGAGGCTGAATATCTTGGTTGCGGAAATGATAAGCACGGATATAATGCTATTGTTCACTTATTCGAAACAACGATAGAAAATGAAAAATCCTGGATTCTTGTAAAAGAACAAGCCGATGGAAGTACGACTTTATATAGCATTTCGGATAGTATAAATATTTTAAGGTAGTGTAAAATAAACTGTGTCACGCATTATTTCCTATTAGAAAACTCATCG
>OBXH01001381.1_pt1 | contig 12238 bp, 19 predicted proteins | sample 1538101 | NCBI WGS metagenome assembly OBXH01 (sample SAMEA2580141, study PRJEB22360) | human gut metagenome | biome: human gut; feature: human-associated habitat; material: faeces | place: Denmark | collected 2008/2010 | reverse complement strand
CGGTGACGGCAACGCGCCGGCGGTCACCGTAGTTTCGGTCGTCGCGGATGGCTGCCTCTCGATTCAGCTCTTGAACCAAGAGCTTCTGAGCCTCAACATACCCTCGCGGAAGATCTTTAACCGGCTCACCCAGAGCGTCAGTGATTTCACCTCGTAACGCCTTAACCGCCGTTTTCGCAGTTTCTTGCGCAATGCCGAGCGCTTTTTCGCGATACAGAGCGGCGCTTTCTTCGCGCGCGCGCGCGGACTGAATGCAAAATTCTTGATTGTTATCCTTCCACCGACCAAGTGTTGAGGCGTCTGGCATTCCTTTTTGAGAGCAAATTTCCCTCTCAGACAAGCCCTCACGAATCAAGTCGCAAATCTTTTCGGCCAGCTCGGGTGTGTACTTAGTTGGTCTCCCCACCTTGCGGGGAGCAGACTTCTTTTGAACAGCCATACGAACCTCGCAAGGTACAGGTAATAGAAAAGGCCACACTGGGCATACCAATGCGGCCTTGTTTGAATGGCGATAATGATTATTAGGAATTTCCCTCTAGAACCATTCTTGCGATGTAGCCAGAACGAGTATCTCCAGCTTTATTTGCGAGGGCGTCAAGCCTACGCAGTACGCGTTGCGGAAGGGTGATATTCACTCGCTCAGCCTTGTCGCTGAGTTTAGACATATCAACATCCACTGTTCCAAGAATCCATCCTTGATAATCAGAAAGGTTTGAAATGGCTTCAAGTGAAGATGGCTTAGGAATTTCGGCGCCATCATCAAGACAGACCTCTAACCATCCCTCTACAGCCTCTTTTGCCATATCGAAAGCCTCTTCCAACGTATCCCCTGCGGAGAAACATCCGGGAAGATCGGGCACGACAACGCCAAAGGCGTGCGTATCATCACCGCGTTCAATCACGATCGGATAACGCATTGACTTGTCCTCCTAATCCTTGGAGCCACGGTCGGGATGCACAACGCACCCCGACCATCTCAACAATTACTTCAAACTTTCCATGCTTCGCTCGATAGATTTCAGGGTCCCAATTGGCAGATCCTTTTTAGGATGAGGAACACAAATTGGACGCTGACATCCTGGCTTCACAAAGTAATGATGGCTTCCCTTAATTCGATCAAGTTTCCATCCATTAGCTCGAAGTTTGATGATAATCGCGGAACTATCCATGGTTGGCTCCTTGTGTTATCAACAAAGTTGATTATACACACTAATGCGCATTAACACAAGGATTGAAGAAAAGAAAAAGCCCGATCTCTGTTGAGTCGGGCTTTCACTTTCTCTGGGCGCAAAAAGACCGCTCAAAGAGAGCAGGTCCACGCACGTCCAAGACGGGAATCAAGTTTGATTGTCATTTTATAGGTTCCCATAGAATTTTTTCAAGTCGGTTCTTCAAAATTATTCGTCCGCGCTCAATGAACGGGTCGAAATCCCTGTATTTCATGCGGAGTTTAAATTGCTTCCGCATGATTAGTAACATGTTCTCCTGAGAGACTGGATAGGCATAAAAAATGCCGATGAGTGCTTTGATGCACTTATCGGTATAGGTTGTTGCCGGCATTCCTCGCCAAGCGCGAGTCACTTGAAGAGCTTTTTTAATATCGACCTGAACCGTCTTCTCCTCTTGAGGCAACGACCCCGCTTCTGCCATAAGACGAGTAAGGAAAGAACGGCTTGGCGTTTTGCACTCTCTGCTCCAGCGCCCCCAGTTTGTCAGGTATTCGTCTAGTTCTTCATCAGTCATTCCTCCTCCTCCCAGTCGATTTCAATGCAGATATTTCCGGGTTTTTTCGGCTCCAACCAAATTTGTTCACGATGATGAAAAAGACAATCATCGAGTTCGAGAGCATCCGCAATTCCGTCGTAATAGGCTTTACATCTCTCGATCATGTTTGACTCATCCCTACGGCGGTTGTCCGGCGGCAGAACGATGAGCCGAACATTCAGCTTTGTTCCTGCCTTCAGTACGGGCAGAGGGCCAGCCATGGCGGCTCTGCACAGGTACGCCGCCGCCGTGCGCGCATTTTTGGTGAGCGCAGCCTTTTTCGCCCAGTGAGAGCGCCCGTTCTGTGAGAGCTGAACTCCTGGCCAAGGAAGTCCGCTAAAGCACAGCGTTCTTTTCATGATTTCTCCTGTAGCTTTTTTGAGTAGAAAGCGAGCGCCTTGGCGCGTTTATCTCGTAATTTCTCGTCGGCTTCTTGAAAGTCTTTGCACTGTCGCGGTGTGTCTATGCGCTGAAGAACATTCCAGTCGCCTCGCTTTATGCGCACATTGCAGTAGCCAGAGCGGCGAGCAAAAAGGAAGCCTCCCTTGTCCAGCAACGCGCCTGCAAAGTGCACGCAGTCAATGCAGGCGTGCGGTGGTTCTCCGTAAAGACGCATTGAAGCGCTGAAAAGATCGGTCATTCGATGACTCCCTTGGCAATGAGGGCAATGCCGATCAAAACACTGGAGAACAAAGCGATCCTCCCGATTAATGGCGCTGCTTCATCTCTAATCTTGTTCATAACCGATTGGGCATCGAACTTTTCTGTTGGACCGATGAAGATCCGATGCGCTAATGCAAGGGAAAGAGTGCCTATCAAAACGAAAGGGATACCGATAATCAAGCCGATCGAGATTGCGATTGGGTACGCGAAAACGATCATGCATATGCCGATAAGAACGCTTGTCATCACTTCACCGGAACGAAAGGAACAGTGCCGCCAGCGGTCATCATGTTGGGCAACTTGCCATCCCACTTTTCAATCGCGTTGAGTTGAATGATGTCTGGGTTGTCTCGAAGCGCTTTAGCTTTGATTGCGATTGCATCGGCTTCGGCCTGAGCGCGAAGTCGAGTAGATTCAGCGATACCGCGGGCTTCTTCGATGCGCTTCTGTGCCTCCGCTTTGGACTGAGCCACTTCGTTCTCTCGCAAAAGGGCTCGCTGAGTTGCTTCGATCTTGGCGTTGATTGAGTCTTTTACTTGTTCTGGATAGACCAGATCGGTCACCCAAGAGAGCTTTACGATGCGAATACCAACAGGTGCCAGTTTTCCGCGAATCTCGTTCTGAACGTTTTCCAAAAGATTCGTCTTTCCGCCCTGAGTTAGTGCGTTGATATCCATGCCGGCAGCGTGTTTGATGAGCGCATCGCTGATGTACTGGCGAAGGTTGATTTCTGTGATCTCGTCTATGCCCTTTCGGTAAGTTTGGAAGATTGTTGCCGCCTTTTCCGGCTCAATTGCGTACTCCAAGCCGACGCGGGCGCGAACGTCCATCGCGTCGGAAGTTTGGAATGTGAAGGGCTCTTCGTAGCTGATCAGCTGGTTGAAGGTCGGGAACTTGTAAAGCTGTTCATTAATGCCAACGAAGTAGCGTCCAGTTCCGACTACTTCGTTGTCAACGCCCTTGTCTGCGTAAAGATTCACACGAACACCGACATAACCTGCCGGCACGGTTGTAAGAGATGCGAGAGCGTATCCGCCGGCGATAACGGCGAAAATGCCGGCTGCGGATCCAATGGTCAATTTGCTCATGTTGTTCATGATGGGAAGCCCCCTTTAGTGCTTAATAAAGAAACGGTTGATTGCCCAAACGACAGGTGCCGCCGCACAAAAAATGCCGAGAAGAAGCGTTGGGACGGCAGAGGTTGATAGGAGTGCCGGAACCAACACGAGGTAGTTCGCCAGCAAGATGAAAACGACTAATGCAATTTGTGCGGCGTTCATTTTTTGTCCTCAAAAAGGTCGCTCGTCGTCGGTTGTGTTTGGAGTTGGTGAGGCGTTGTCAAAGCTGATTGGGGAGTGGGTGTGCCGATAGAAAATTCCCGGATCATTTCCTTCGAACCGAGCCCTTACCCGCTTGAAATAGCTGCGGTTGAATTCGAGCTGAACGGAGTCGACTTCCGGCCACTGACCAGCGCGTCGCGAGATGATTTCGGAGCGGCAGAACTCGCTGCGCAGAGCATCAAATCGTGATCCCGGCCATATACCCGGAGTACCGCAGTCTTCGCAGATCAAAAAGGAGCTCATGCCAAAGGTCAGGATCGTGTCGTCTACGATTTCGTCGGGCACCTCGTCGATCTGCATTTCGAGCGCGTCGACGATTCGTTCGACGTGGTACGGAGAGAGCGGCAGGCCTAGTCGCCGTTGTGCGTAGATCCATCGCATACAAGCTCGCTTCTGATCGAAGGCGGCTGGCGCCATCAAAAGAGATCCTCACTGCTGTCAAGCGTGAGCGTCTTACGGTCTTTCATGCGTATGTTGGGCCAGCCAAACGCGTCGATCGCGAGTGTTGAAGCAGTAAGTCGCTGGGCTGTTCGGGTCGTTAGACAAGACTCCATCTGCGGACGTTTGAGGTTCGACGTTGCGACGATGGGGCGGCCTTGATTGACGCGTCCTTCTATGATCTGAAAAAGCAGCTGTTGCTCTGGCGGTTTCCAAGACTGCGCACCTACGTCGTCGAGGACGAGGCAGGATGTGTGACAGAGCAGCGCGACAGCTCTGGACTTATCACCGAAAGGCAGATCAAAAATCGCCTGCATGAGGCTTGGGCACGACACAAAATAGCCGGGGGTTCCTATTTCCGTAAGACGATTAAGAATGCAATTTGCGAGGAAGGACTTGCCTACGCCGCAATCACCCTGAAGGCAAATACCCAAAGCATTTTTTTTGCGCCAATCGGAATTTCCAGCTTCACGCAAGCGCTCTTTTTCGATTTCGCGGATCAGGAATCGATCCGCAAAGCGTCGACACAAATCTCGAGCTTTTGTGACGTATGGCGATCCGGAGGTGGTGAATCGGGCAAAGGTCATATCGCGCGATGAAAGATCGCCGCCGAGCGACTCTCCGAAAAGGTTTTGCAGAGAACGACACGTGCGTTCGGCGTCGTCCTTAACCGCCACGAGGATCGCCCTTTCCTCAGCCCTTACTTTTCGGCAGATGGGGCAGTGAGGGGCGGCAAAACGGCCGTTGCGCATGTAGGCGTTGTAGACCTGCTTGCCATGCGTAAGGCAGTTGAATTCATGCACCTGCATGGGCGGGACGAGCGTTGCGGCAGCATCGTGAAGCGTCGTGAATGTCGTTGTCATAGTTTCTTCTCTTTCTTGGCTTTCTCTTGAGCCAGACGGGCGGCACGCTCTTTATCGCGGCGCACAAATTCCTCGCCTGCACGATCAATGCGGGCGTAGTACTCCTCATCGGAAATCTGACCTAAGCGATCAAGCTCGGCCTCATAGCGCTCCTGTGCGGTCATGAAGCGAGACGGCTTGGCCTGTGCGGCCTGTGCGATTTCTGCTTTGAGCTGAGGAGCTTTTCGAAAGTCGTTGTTTGGAAGCGCATGGAGCTTGCGGATGTTGGTCTGCCAAGTGCGCGACCAATCAACGCAAAACGGGTCTTTCGCTCTGTTCTGCCAGAAGTCAGAAAAGTCATCCCAAACGCGATCAGGATTGAGCTCTGGTGCCGTTTTCTCGCAGTAGATCCGCCAGTCAATCGGAAGCTCAGTGAGCGTCAAAGCAACTCGCTTTCTGCGCTTCGGTTTTGAAATGGCTTCAGATTTGCGTTCTGCGGCGTTCTGATTCTCGGTTGGTGTGTCGGTGCCAAAAATCGAATCGGATGCCGTATCGAAGCGCGCATCGATGTTCTCGATGGGTGTTTGAGCGTCAGGAGAGAAAACGTCCTCCGGCATCGAGTCTGCTTCGAGAGCAGCTCGCGCGGTCAGGTCGTTCCACTCGGCCTCGGCTTCGTCATCCAACCCGGGAGGCGGCGGCGCGACGGGCAGCGAACGCGAAGCGTGAGCCTTACCTTCCTGTCTTATTCCTGTTATTCCCTGTTCTATCCCTGTTCTTGTCCCAAATTTGGGACTTTCTATAGTCCCGTTTTTGGGACCTACCTTAGTACCGTTTTTGGTATGCACCTCAGTGCCGTTTTTGGTACTTTCCGTTTTTGGTACATACCGTTTTTGGTACGTACCGTTTTTGGGACTTTCCTTTGCATGCGAACTGAGTTCTTCGCCCGGCCTTTCGGCCTTGACCCATTCTTTAGGAACGTAACCAATAAACGTATATCGGGTCTGCCAGCAATGCCGTTCAATATCAATGACCTTACGCTTGCCAATCAGTCCTAAAGCAACAAGTTCCGCAGTGGCCTTCATGACCGTCTTGCGATTCATTTCAGTCTCAAAGACAATCGTATCGATAGATGGCCAGCACTCAACCGCGTTCTCGCCGATCATCCAGTCGGCAAGGCAGTTCAATACCGCGCGGCGGGCAGAGGACCCCGTGCGCTTGCTTAGTGCCCACTTACGTGCAGGAACGCTCATTGCGAGCTCCTTAGCGACCAGTTCCGGTGATGCCTAGCTGCTTTTGCAGTGCATTACGCATCTCGCTGTTGAGAGAAGTGGCAGACAGTCCGGTGATGTCACTCACGAAATCCGCGTACTTCAAAGGTACGGAGTTGTGACGACACCAATGCCAAACCGTTTGACGGCTCACATTGCATGCGCGAGCGAAGGCCGTGTATGCACCACGCCCCTTGATGCCCTGTCGCTCTCCGTAAATCTCTACACTTTTTCGGACGATGTTGTTTGAGTTCATAGCGTTAGTGTCAAATTTGCATTTCCAATGTAAAACGCAGTTTAACGCAAGTTTGACACTTTTGTTTAATGCGCTTATGTAAAACGCGATTTAACCTATGAGCATCGAACGGAGGTTTCTCATGAACGACATCGCAACCCGCATCGCCGGTCTTGTAAATGAGTCTGGCTTATCACTTCGAACGCTCTCGAAAGCTATCGGCGTAAACCACGTTTCCCTCTCTCAGTGGGTGACGGGGAAAAATCGACCAAGTGATAAAGGATTAGAAGCTCTCTGCCTGTACTTTCACGTTTCGCCCGCCTGGGTTCTGTATGGCGACGACTCGGCAGCTGGAGCACAATCGATTCGGCTTGAAGATGCGATTTCCATTCCGTTGCTAGAAGCAGAGGGTGCATGCGGCGCTCGAGAAGATCTATCGCAGTATGGCTGCGGCATCATCACGATGGTGCGCGTGACATATGAATTCATCCGCAATTACTGCCCGTCAGCATCAATGAACTCTCTGCACATCATCACGGCCAAAGGCGACTCAATGATGCCGACGCTTAATAATGGCGATGCAGTGATCGTAGATGTCTCGCAAAGAGATGTGACGCAAGACGGCCTCTATGCCGTCGAGTTGGGTGGCAGTACGCTCATCAAACGCATCCAGATCACCCACAAAGGCTTGCTTCTTCTGTCCGATAACACCAAATACAAGCCCTTCACTATCGACGATGGCGACACGCTTAACGTTATTGGGCGTGTCTATGTAGGTCTCCAAATCCGTCGATTGCTATAGCTGGTCGTATAAACACTTTTTCCATGCCCGCCTTTGAGCGGGCTTTTTTTTGACATTTGTCAATCAAAGATGAACAAACAAGCTCATAAAAAGCTATTTCCGTTTAACAGTAGCGTTAAACGTCATTTGACATTTTACGCATCGTGCGTTAAAGTGCGTTTAACGATTGGGAAGCATCATTTTCCACTCGTTGAAAGCACCGCACGGAAGCACCGGCGGCACGTGGAAGCGCAAGAGCTACCGCCTCACGGCAACGCTCGAACGAAAGAAACGTCTCGGAAAGCCAAGACAGCAACTTGGATGCTGAGTTGAAGTTCGCAGCTACGAACTACCCGCCAGAAGGCTATAGAGCTCACGGCCTGACGTAATCAGTGCTGACGGGGAAAAGGCCAACTACAGCACCTGCTCGCGGGTTCTGTAGTGGGTCTTTTCAAGACATTCCATATTTAACAAGGAAAGGGAGCTGGGAAATGAGTGAACTTAAATCTCATCAAGAGATAATCGATTCAATTAAGAATGCGCTCATCGAAATAGATCATGAGCGTGATGAGTTGCAAATATCTAATCAACCATCGCCATTGAATGTTGCATCTATTCATGCTGCCGCCGCAGCAGTGGTGCTCATGTATATCGATGGAAGGCTTTCCGCATCAAAAGTTATTGATTTGTTGGAATTGGCTCATGTAGCCGATCTCGCTGCTATTGAGCTCTTCCTTCGCGATGCGGCTCAAGCAGAAGAACAAGAAAAATTAACTCCCTCCGAAACGGATTGGTGAAATGCCTATCTGGGGTGGCAATATCGACACGGTTTTAGAAGATATTGCTCGCAGCCAATGGCGATTAAGCTGGCGCGGCGGGCGCCTACATTGCAACCCGCCACCAACTACTGGCCTCGACGCTAAAAAAGCGTCGGGGCTTTTTTTGACACGCGCCTCCAGATCGAGTACTCTTCCCGTGTCAGCGCGAAAGCGGCGCTGACACGGGCTTGGCGGCCCGAACTCATAGGCGCTCAGTCGCCGATCGATCCACTCGAGCGGCTTTTTTGTTGTCTGGGCGCACGCAAGTCCAATGGACCCCTAAGAAATTCTTAGGGATGCAATTCTCTTTATGGGAAGGGCTTGCGGGGCATCGAAAGATGCGCCGGAACCTATGAGCCGGTCCGCCAACCCGCAGGCCCGCCCTCCATCTTGGCGGATGGTAGCGGGGTGGAAAAACTCATAGGAGATTGCAATGAATGCACTCAATTTCTCATTCGAGAACCTGCCAATTACGGTGTTGGTCAAGGATGATGCCCCTTGGTTTATCGCTGCTCAAGTAGCAAAGGCGATTCATCTGACGAATCCTTCTGTTGCCATTCGCACACTCCGGAATTGCGAACGAAGCAAGGTGACGATTGACGGCCGCGAAACCAACATCATTAGCGAAAGCGGCATGTACACGCTGATCCTCCGCTCGCAAGATGCGATCAAAGAGGGCACGCCTGCTTTCCGATTTCGCGTGAAGGTTACGGATGAGATCCTTCCGGCGATTCGCCGCACGGGACGATACGAAGCACCGAAGCCTGAGTACATCACGGTTGAGCACCGCTGGGCGATTCAAAAAGCCGTCGGCCGAAAAGCGCGCGGGCAGTCGGTCAACTATCAGACTGTCTATCGCGCTCTGAAAGATCACTTCAAGGTTGAGAAGTACACGCACATTCTTGAGGCCGACTTTGATGCAGCAATCGCCTTCATTGAGTCGTTACCGCCGATGCAGTTGCCACCGTTGAACGCCCCCGCACCGAGACAGTTGTCTGCCGCACCTCAGAAGGAACCAAGAAAGTTCCTCGTCGATGAGAAGTACCTGGAGCGTCAGCGTACGTTCATCTACAACTGGAGGTATCTCTACAAAGATAGCCTTGAGCTCATACTAGAGCTTCTCTATCGCATGCAGTCTCCGCTCGCGCCCGCTCTTTGGGAAGCGATTCACGACATGTACTTATGGAAAGCAGAGCGCGATTTAGCAAAGCTCGGCTACGACGTGAAGGAGCTTGACTGCTACAAGTCCTGGGCTTCGCACCAGCCCAAGCGCCTAACAGCGTAATCACCCAATTTTTCTTAACAGGCCTCGGCACTCATCTGCCGGGGCCTTTCTTTTTTCCGAGAACGCCATGACGTTGAAAAAACTTCTCGGCCACAACGAACGTACTGGGTTCAGCGATACCGCAATCATCTTCTGCGCCTTTCTGACTGGCGCCGGTATCTGCGCTCTCGGTATCTCACTCTGCCTGCTCATGCGGTGGGCGGTCCTGAATGGGTATGTACTTTTTTAGGAGTTCAGTCAATGAACGTTAAAAGCATCTCCGCGGCGCTGAACTGTTTAATCAGAAACGTTGCTCTTACTTTCGTCAATGACAACCAAAGCCTCGAATTGGCAACCAAAGCAGCTGTCAGCCGTCACGGGCGTGAGGCAATCGTTATGTACCAGTGGTACAGCGCATGTGTACAAGAACCATCGCTCGATGATTTTGAAGTTTGGCTAGCAAAACAAGTCGAAAAGCATCCGAACTTCAAAAAAGAAGTCGAATCCTGGCGCCAGTATTTTCACCGGCGTTCTGAAGAACAGGAGGCGGCATGAGCGTTCCCACTCACCCTCACCGGCACGCATCACAAAAAAGTAAAGCTACACGCCGTAAAGAGCGTGAACGCAAAGCCCGAAATCGCACGGCTACGAACACCACAAAAACGGTCATCGACTACATCTTTGCTTTCATCAAGAGATTAAAGCTATGACATGGAACTACCCAGACGGCTTCGATCCTAGCTGCCTAGATCGGAAGCTGGATCTTGAAGCCGATTCAGATGAATTAGCGAAGCAAATTCTAGAGAACGAAGGGCAAACAGCCGTCTGCACGCTATTTGATGCTGTCGAATACCTCTACGACTTCTTCAACAACTCGCCGATACCACCAGCCTTCTTGGAAGAATTTGCCCAGAAGACCAACCACAAAATTAACAACCTTCGGTCTTAACTAGCAGACGACAAAACTATGACAGACCAAATCGACAACTCAAATTTCATCATTGCTCAGATTAAAGAGCGAGCGGCTAATACTCCACGGATCGTATCTCCACGCTCCCGGAGATTTACAAAAGAGTTCCGCGAAATCATTAAGGATGCTATCAACGCTGATATTCCCTTGCCCCGAATTGCCGAGATCTTATCGATCAGCGTAACGCACCTGAAAAGGGTCCGCGATGAGATGCATGGCATCCCTCGTTCTGATCGAGGAGAACACTCACCGAGAGAGACCTGGAAGAGTTCTTTCAGAAAAATCAGAGAACTCATTCAGAGTAGCCATACAAACACCGTCCTAGAGGATTTTGGTAGGTACACGATAACGTGCTATGACGACAGAGGGTTGCAAATCGCTCGCCTTCTCGTTGATATGCCGAAAGAAGGTAATGAAACACTGGTATGCCTCATATCCGAGCATGGGAAAAAAGAATTTTTCTTCACTTATCCAGCTGTCAAAAAATTCTTTGAAGACTATGTGAGTTAACCCATGAGTAAATCAATTTCTCAAATTGACTGGCTAAAAGAACGTCAAAAAGGCATCGGCGGGTCCGATGTCGCTGCGATTCTTGGCATGTCTCCTTGGCGCACTCCTTACCAAGTTTGGGAAGAGAAAACGACGCCAATAGATGAAACCGCAGAAGAAGATGATCGCCCTGCGCTTTACTGGGGACGTGTTCTGGAAGCACCTATTCGTCAGGCATATGCAGACAAAACGGGGCGCACGGTTACGAAGCCCGCAGAGGCATTTGTGAGCTCGAAATACCCTTTCATGCGCGCAAATCTTGACGGAATCGCTGATGACGGCCGGGTGGTTGAGTTCAAGACATCGTCTAAGTCTGATGGGTGGGGTGAGGTTGGAACAGATGAAATCCCCGACTACTACATGACGCAGGTTCAGCACTACCTTGCTGTAACGGGCGTCAAGACTGCTGACGTCGCAGTGCTGATCGGCGGAAACGACTTCAGGATCTATACGGTCGAAGCCGATGAAGAACTTCAAGCGTTGTTGATCGAGCGTGAAAGCGAATTCTGGGCATTGGTTGAGTCCAGGACTCCGCCTGACTTGACTTCAACAAAAGATGCAGCTCGACGTTACCGCGTTGCGACGGCAAAAAAGGCTGTTGAAGCAACTGCTGGAGATGTCGTTGACGCATGGACCAAATTGTGCGCGATTAAAGAACAGAAGAGTCTGCTTGATGCGAAAGAAAAGACGTATCAACTGCGAATCATGGAGTTCATGCAGGATGCGGTTTCGCTGAAAAGGGACGGCAAAACGATTGCCTCATGGTCTGCTCCCAGCTCACGCAAAACCATCAATTCCAAGAAACTCAAAGAAGAGTTTCTTGACGTCTACAAAGCCTGCACGACGGAATCTGCGCCGTCTCGGGCGTTCCGAATTTACCCTGCAAAGGATTAAAAATCATGACCACTCAAATTGTTGAGCCGATCCCGGTAAAAACCATCGTGAATCCCTTCACTGCAACTGGCGCTGAGGTATCAACACCTACTGCCAACAATCCCTTGGCTGCTACAGATCAAGCACGAGCGATTGCCGAGGTGCAAGCGGCGCTTGTGGTGGCACGCATGAACCCCCGCAACCCCATCGTTGCTATGGATCGCATTCTCAATACATGCAGTCGTCCTTCGTTAGCCAATTCAGCAACTTACGCTTATAACCGTGGCGGCAATTTTGTCAGCGGCCCCTCAATCAGACTCGCTGAAGCCCTTGCGCAAGCCTGGGGAAATATTCAATACGGCATCCGCGAGTTGTCGCAAAAGGATGGCGTTTCCACGGTAGGAGCTTTTGCGTGGGGTGAGGGGAGACGCCA
>OBXH01001370.1_pt1 | contig 12355 bp, 7 predicted proteins | sample 1538101 | NCBI WGS metagenome assembly OBXH01 (sample SAMEA2580141, study PRJEB22360) | human gut metagenome | biome: human gut; feature: human-associated habitat; material: faeces | place: Denmark | collected 2008/2010 | reverse complement strand
GCCGCCGCATGAAGAAGCGTCAGTTCCGCAACCTGTGGATCTGCCGCATCAACAATGCAGTCCGTCCTCTGGGCATGAACTACTCCACCTTCATGGCAGGCCTGAAGAAGGCTGGCATCGAGCTGAACCGCAAGATGCTGTCCGAGATGGCTATCAACGATCCCAAGAGCTTTGCAGCTCTGGTCGAGACCGTCAAGAACGCCTGATCAAGAACCTGAATCGTGACGCCCGCGTATACGCGCGGGCGTCCGTTTTGTATCCGGGGTTCTTGCGGACGAAAACAGTGTTTCAGGGCAGTGCCCTGCCGCAGGAGCTTTTGTGGCAGACGCTGCCCTTTTTGCTTTTTACAGATGAATGCCCGCTTTCAGCAGGAGGAATACAATGGACGAAAAGATCACCAGCCGGGAAAACGCAAAGATCAAATATGCCTGCCGCCTTTCTTCCGGCGCGGCATTCCGCCGCAGTGAGGGCCGCTTTCTGGCCGAGGGCCGCAAGCTGTGCCCGGAGCTTGCCCGCGGCGCACAGCTGGAGACCTTGTTTTATACCGAGAGCGCCATGGCAAAGTGCCCGGAACTGGCAGACCTGCCCGGCGAGCACTACCTTGTGGAGGATCATGTGGCCGACAAGCTGGCCGATGTGGGCACCCATCAGGGGGTGTTCGGCGTATTCCGTACCCCGGTGCACGGCTTGGACGAGGTGAAGACCGGCGGGCGGTATCTGGCGCTGGAACGGGTGCAGGACCCCGGCAACGTGGGCACCCTGCTGCGCTCTGCAGCTGCCTTTGGCTTTGACGGCGTGATCCTGAGCGACGGCTGTGCCAGCGTGTGGGCTCCCAAGACCCTGCGGGCTTCCATGGGAGCCGCCGTGCGCATCCCGGTGATCGAAGCCGGTGCCATGCCCGATGCCATCGCCCAGCTGCGGGAAAAGGGCATCACCTGCCTTGCGGCTGCGCTGTACAAGTCCCAGCCGCTGAGCGCGGCGCAGGCCAGCTATCCCGGCGGCGTCTGCGTCGTCATCGGCAGCGAGGGGCAGGGCCTGACCGATGCGACTATCGCCGCCTGCACCAGCACGGTGCGCATCCCCATGACCGACCGGGTGGAAAGCCTGAACGCCGGCATTGCGGGCAGCATTCTGCTGTGGCATTTCCGGGAGGAGAGCCTGTGAGGGAACTTGCCGGGCAGACCGGCCTTTTTCCGCCGGAGCCTGCGCCGGACCCGCTGCTGTGCTGGCTGTGGCTGGCCCACGTGCTGGGCCCGGCCAGCATCCACGCGGGCCGTGTGCTGGATGCGTTTGGCGGTGCGCAGGAAGCGTGGGAAGCGCGGGACACCGCTGAATTCCGCGCTGCAGCCGGGGATGCTGCCGCGCTTCGCGCACAGCAGCTGGACCCGGAACAGTATCACGCACTGGTCATGCGGTGCGATGACCTCGGTGTGCGCATCCTGACCTTTGATGACCCGGATTACCCGCTGGCCCTTTCCCGCATTCCGGACATGCCGCTGGTGCTCTACTGCACCGGCGACCCGCGCTGGCTCAATGAACCGGGCACGATCGGCATCGTGGGAAGCCGCAGGCCGACAGAATACGGCCTGAATGCAGCGGCAGACATCGGCGGGGCACTGGCAAAGAGCGGTGCAGTCATCGTCAGCGGCCTTGCCGACGGACTGGACAGCGCCGGACACCGTGCCGCCGTGAAAAACAACTGCCCCACCATCGCGGTGATGGGCGTGCCCATCGACCGCACCTACCCGGCAGCGAATGCGGTGCTGCGGCATAAGATCGAGCAGAAGGGCTGCGTCATCAGCGAATATCCGCCCCGCAGTGAGGGCGTTGGCGCCAATGGCTTTCTGCAGCGCAACCGGCTCATTGCGGCGCTCAGCTCTGCGCTGCTGGTGGTGGAAGCACAGGAGAAAAGCGGCACCATGTCCACCGTGTCCCATGCGGAACGCTATGGGAAACCGGTGTTTGCGGTGCCGGGCAGCATCTACTCGCCCAACTCCGCAGGCACCAACGGCCTGCTGCGGGATGGCCGTGCCCGCGCTGTGAGCAGCGCAGATGACCTGATGGGCCCGCTGGGCCTGCGCCGGCAGAGCGCAGCGGCGGTGACGGCAAAACAGCCGGAGCCTCTGAGCGAGAACGAACGGAAGGTGCTTTCCTGCATCGGCCCGCAGCCGCTTGGCATTGAGGAACTCTGCGTGCGCAGCGGCCTGCCCACGGCAGCACTGCTGGGCACCCTGATGAAGCTGGAGCTTTCCGGCAGGGTGCTGTGCATGCCGGGAAAGCGCTATGTGATAAAATAGTATAATTTCCGCTGGCGCAGCACACAACAGCTGTGGTATATTATAAGAAGCCGTTTTCATAAGCAGGGCGTACCGTCCTGCCTGCGAAAACAGGTTAAAAACAGAAGATCCCGTACTGTGTATACAGCACGTTTACTGATAGAAGAAAGAAAAACGAATGGGAGTAAACTCGAATGGCGAAACTGGTTATCGTGGAGTCGCCTGCCAAGGCGAAGACCATCGGCAAATATCTGGGCGATGACTACGAAGTCACCGCAAGCATGGGCCATATCCGCGACCTGCCCGCGTCTCAGCTGGGCATCGATGTGGAGCACGGCTATGCTCCGCAGTACATCAGCATCAAAGGCAAGGAAAAGCTCATCAAGGAGCTCAAGAGTAAGGCCAAACACGCAGACGGCGTGCTGCTGGCGACCGACCCGGACCGTGAAGGTGAGGCCATCAGCTGGCATCTGGCAAACATTCTGGGGCTGGACCCCCACGAGCCCAACCGCGTCACCTTTGACGAGATCACCAAAAAGGGCGTGAAGGAGGGCATGGCCCACCCCCGCGCCATTGACGAGGATCTGTTCAACGCCCAGCAGGCCCGCCGGGTGCTGGACCGTCTGGTAGGCTACAAGCTCAGCCCGTTCCTCTGGCGCAAGGTGCGCCGGGGCCTGTCCGCAGGCCGCGTGCAGAGCGTGGCTGTGCGGCTGATCGATGACCGCGAAAAGGAGATCGAGAGCTTCAAGCCCGACGAATACTGGAACGTGGACGCCACCCTCGGCGCAGGCCACAAGAGCTTTACGGCGCGTCTGGCTGCCGATGCCAAGGGCAAGAAGCTGCTGCCCAAAAATGAAGCCGAGGCCCGGGCCATTGAAAAGGGTCTGGAAGGGGCCGAGTACGTGGTGGCAGAGCTGAAAAAGGGCAAGCGGGCAAAGCAGCCCACTCCGGCTTTCATCACCAGTACCCTGCAGCAGGAGGCGTCCCGCCGGCTGGGCTTTACGGCAACCCGCACCATGCGCGCTGCCCAGACCCTGTACGAAGGCGTGGATATTGCAGGCCACGGCACCATGGGTCTGATCACCTATATGCGTACCGACAGCCTGCGCATTTCGGACGAAGCGGTGGCTGCCGCCAAGGAGTATATCGCAGGGGCCTACGGTGAAGCCTATATCTGCCCCTACAAGCGCACCTGGAAGACCAAGAGCGCCACTGCCGCGCAGGACGCCCACGAGGCCATCCGTCCCTCGGTGCCGTCCCTGACGCCCGACGAGGTGGACAAGAGCATCAGCGGCGACACCGCAAAGCTCTACCGCATGATCTGGAGCCGCTTTATGGCCAGCCAGATGGCAGACTGCCAGCAGGACACCGTGTCCGTCACGGTCAGTGCGGCAGACTACCGTTTCAAGGCCAGCGGCTATACCGTCACCTTTGACGGCTTCACGGCTCTGTACGAGGAAGCCACCGATGAAAAGGAAAAGAAGGAGACCGCCCTGCCTCCGCTGGAACAGGGTCAGGTGCTCAAGCTGCGCGAGCTGAAGAGCGAGCAGAAGTTCACCCAGCCGCCCGCCCGTTACACCGAAGCGACCCTGATCAAGGCGCTGGAAGAAAACGGCATCGGCCGTCCCTCTACCTATGCGCCCATCATCACCACCATCATCGACCGCGGCTATGTGGAGCGCGACCAGAAAAAGCTCAAGCCTACTCTGCTGGGCCGGGCGGTGGATGGCCTGATGCTGGAGCAGTTCCCCCACATCGTGGACGTGGACTTCTCCGCTCAGATGGAGAAGAATCTGGATAAGATCGAAAGCGGCAAGGCCGACTGGCACAAGACGGTGGATGACTTCTATCAGGGCTTTGCCGCAAGCCTCGAGCAGGCCGAAAAGAACATGGAGGGCAAGAAGGTCAAGGTGCCGGATGAGCCTTCCAGTGAGGTGTGCGACCTGTGCGGCCGGCCCATGGTCATCAAGGTGGGCAAGTACGGCAAGTTTTTGGCCTGCAGCGGCTTCCCGGAGTGCCGGGGCACCAAGCGTCTGGTCAAGGATACCGGCGGCATCTGCCCCAAGTGCGGCAAGGGCCGTATGCTGGAACGCAAAAGCTCCAAGGGCCGCATCTATTACGGCTGCGAGCGCTACCCGGATTGCGATTTCATGACATGGGATACCCCGGTGCCCACCAAGTGTGAGAAGTGCGGTAGCACCCTGTTCCGCAAGGGCTCCAAGCTCTACTGCGCGAAGGAAGGCTGCGGCTTTGAGATGCCGGTGCCGAAGAAGGACTGATAAATAAAAGCCTTCCCCCGGACAGGGGAAGCTTTTCAGAGAATACGCTACAACCTCCCTCTTTGGCAAAAGCTCCCCCCTCGGGGGAGCTGGCATTGCCGCAGGCAATGACTGAGAGGGTTGGAGCAAAGGAAAAACCAAATGAGCGAATATAAAGTAACCATTCTGGGCGCGGGTCTTGCGGGCTGCGAGGCGGCTCTCTGGCTGGCGGGCAAGGGCGTGCAGGTGGACCTGTACGAGCAGAAGCCCGTCCACTTTTCACCCGCGCACAAGAACGCAGGCTTTGCGGAGCTGATCTGCTCCAACAGCCTGAAAGCCGAACGGCTGGACTCTGCTTCCGGCCTGCTGAAGGAAGAGATGCGCCGCATGGGCAGCCAGCTGCTGAACGCTGCCGAGACGGCCCGTGTGGCTGCAGGCGGTGCGCTGGCGGTGGACCGTGATGCCTTCAGCGCCGAAGTGACCCGCATGGTGGAAAGCTGTGAAAATATCACCGTCCACCGGGAGCAGGTGGAGCACATCGACGAGACTGCCCCCATTCTGGTGGCCACCGGCCCCCTGACCGACGGCGCACTGGCCGATGAGATCGGGGCCTTGACCGGGGACGAGCGTCTGCATTTCTACGATGCTGTGGCCCCCATCGTCACCGCCGAAAGTCTGGACTACAACAAGGTGTTTGCCGCTTCCCGCTATGACCGGGGCGAGGCTGACTACCTGAACTGCCCTTTCAACAAGGAAGAGTACGAGAAATTCCACGCGGCTCTCGCGTCTGCCGAGCGCGCCCCTCTGCACGACTTCGATACCGGGGCCGAGCAGAGCGCTCAGCCCGACCCGGACGCCCACGGCAAAAAGGCCGACACCGTCACGGTCTACGAGGGCTGCATGCCCATCGAGATCATGGCTGCCCGGGGTGCCGACACCATGCGGTTCGGCCCGCTGCGCCCGGTGGGCCTTGTGAATCCCACCACCGGCCACCGCCCCTGGGCCAACGTCCAGCTGCGGGCCGAGAACAAGGAGCGCACCCTGTACAACATCGTGGGCTTCCAGACCAACCTCAAGTGGGGCGAGCAGAAGCGGGTGTTCAGCATGATCCCCGGGCTGGAAAATGCCGAATTCGTGCGGTATGGCGTCATGCACCGCAACACCTTCCTCGATGCGCCCCGGGTGCTCAGCGCCCAGCTGTGCCTGAAAGAGCACCCCAATGTGTTCTTTGCAGGGCAGATCACCGGCTTTGAGGGCTATATGGAAAGCGCTGCCTGCGGCCTGCTGGCGGCCCGCAGCCTATATGCCCGTCTGGAAGGAAAGGAGCTGCCCGCCCCGCCTGCCGACACCATGTGCGGCGCACTGGTGCAGTACCTGACCACCGAGAACAAGCACTTCCAGCCCATGGGCGCGAATATGGGCATCCTTCCTCCGCTGCCGGAGGAGAGCCGCCCGCGGGACAAGCGCCTGCGTTACATGGCACAGGCCCAGCGCGCTGTTGCCAGCTTCCAGCATTGGCTGGATGAAACTTCTCTTTAAGAAGGGAGAAAAGCTATGAAAATTATCGTGGACATGATGGGCGGCGACAACGCCCCTCTGGCGGTGCTGGAGGGTGCCGCACAGGCCGTGAAGGAGTACGGCGTCACCGTCGTCGGCGTGGGCGATGAAGCGCTGGTGCGCAAGACCGCACAGGAAAACAGCATCCCGCTGGACGGCATCGAGCTGGTGAACTGCACCGAGACCATCGAGATGTGCGATGAGCCTGCCCGTGCCATCCGCCAGAAGAAGGACTCCTCCATCGTGGTGGGTCTGAACATGCTCAAGGACGGCAAGGGCGACGCCTTTGTCTCGGCCGGCAGCACCGGCGCGCTGCATGTGGGCGCAAGCCTCATCGTGCGCACCCTCAAGGGCATCAAGCGTCCGGCTCTGGCCACCATGGTGCCCGCTAAAAAGCAGGCCTATCTGCTGCTGGACTGCGGTGCCAATGTGGAGTGCCGCCCCGAGATGCTGGCGGCGTTCGCTGTCATGGGCAGCTGCTATGTGAACAAGGTGGAGGGCCGCCGCAGCCCCAGCGTGGCGCTGGCCAACAACGGTGCGGAGGAGAGCAAGGGGACCCCCATGCTCAAGGAAGCCCACCAGCTGCTCAAGACCACCCCCGGCATCCGCTTTGTGGGCAACATCGAGCCCCGTGATGTGCCGGGTGGCGAAGTGGACGTGGTGGTGTGCGACGGCTTCACCGGCAATGTCATCCTCAAGCTGACCGAGGGCGTGGCAAAAATGCTGCTGGGCATGCTGAAGCAAATGTTCCTCGCAAACCTCGGCGGCAAGCTGGCTTACCTGCTGCTCAAGGGCAGCGTGGCAGACCTGAAGCACCAGATGGACAGCGAGGAATACGGCGGCGCACCCTTCCTGGGCGCAAGGCAGCTGGTCATCAAGGCCCACGGCTCTTCCAAGGCCAAGGGCATCAAGAACGCCATCCGTCAGGCAAAGATCTGCGTGGAGAACGATCTGTGCGGCACCATGCAGTCTGCGCTGGATGAGCTGGCTGCGGCACAGAAAACTGAGGAATAAGGGAAGCGGGCTTGCCCTCTCCGTCATTGCTTCGCAATGCCACCTCTCCCAGAGTGAGAGGCTTTGGCAGTTCGTGCAGACTGCATCGATTTGCCAAGGGCTCCCCCTTTGGGGGAGCTGGCGAACGGACGTGAGCCTGAGAGGGCGAGGATGCTGACTATCAATAAGGGAGCTAAAACATATGAGCCATCAGTTGGAAACAATTATTGGTTATAAGTTCAAAAACCCGGAGCTGCTGGAGATCGCGCTCACCCATACCAGCTATGCCAACGAGAGCCGTACCCCGGTCAAGCACAACGAGCGGCTGGAGTTTCTGGGCGACAGTGTGCTGCAGATCGTCTCGGCAGACTATCTGTTCCACGCCTATGCGGACCGGCCGGAGGGCGATCTGACCCGCATCCGCGCCAGCCTTGTCAGCGAGGGGGCACTGTTCCAGTTCGCGCAGGAAATCGATCTGGGCGAATACCTGCGCCTTGGCCGCGGCGAGGAGCGCTGCGGCGGACGCACCCGCCCCAGCGTGGTGTCGGACGCCTTTGAGGCGGTCATTGCCGCACTGTATCTGGACGGCGGCATGGAGGTGGCCCGCAAATTCATCCTGCCCTTCATCACCGAGGGCAAGCACGCCGAGGCTGACTACAAGACCCGCCTGCAGGAGATCGTGCAGCAGAACCCGGAAGAGCGCCTGAGCTATGTGGTGGAAAGCGAGTCCGGCCCCGACCACGACAAGCATTTCGTGGTGGCGGTGCGGTTCAACTCTGACCGCGTGGCCCGTGGCGAAGGCCGCAGCAAAAAAGCCGCAGAGCAGTGCGCCGCCAAAGAAGCGCTCAAGCTGCTGGGCGTGATAAAGGAAAAGTAAATGGTATTCAAAGAACTGGAGATCCAGGGCTTTAAAAGCTTCCCCGATAAGGTCAAGATTCGCTTTGATGCAGGCGTGACCGGCGTGGTGGGTCCCAACGGCTCCGGCAAATCCAACCTTTCGGACGCGGTGCGCTGGGTGCTGGGTGAGACCAGCTCCCGTCAGCTGCGCGCAGCAGGCAAGATGGAGGACGTCATCTTTGGCGGCACCCGGCGGCGTGGAGCCATGGGCTTTGCGCAGGTGCGGCTGACGCTGGACAACGCCGACCATACCTTTGATCTGGACGCGGACGAAGTGACCATTGGCCGCAAGTATTACCGCTCCGGTGAGAGCGAGTATACCATCAACGGGCAGGTGTGCCGCCTGCGGGACGTCTATGAGCTTTTGCTGGACACCGGCATCGGCCGCGATGGCTACTCGGTCATCGGGCAGGGCCGCATCGCGGAGATCGTGGCCGCAAAAAGCAGCGAACGCCGCGAGATCTTTGAGGAAGCCTGCGGCATTGCAAAATACCGCTACCGCAAGACCGAAGCCGAGCGCCGCCTTGCTGCGGCGGGCGAGAACCTTGAGCGCCTGCGGGACATTCTGGGCGAACTGGAAAGCCGGGTGGGCCCGCTGGAAAAGGAGAGCGCCAAGGCAGAAAAGTTTCTGGAGCTGAGCGCCCGGCGAAAGACGCTGGAAGTGACCCTCTGGACCGACGGCGTGCACCGCGCCCGGGAGACCGTGCGCCAGCAGGTGCGGGACTACGAGACGGCGCAGGCCGATTACGAACGCTTTGACCGCGAGACCAGAGCCGCCGAGCAGGAGGCTGAGGAGATCCGGATGCAGGCACAGCAGCTGACGGTTGCCGTCGAGCGCCTGAATGGGGATATCCGCAGCATCACCCAGCAGATCAGCGGGTCGGAAAGCCGCATCGCCGTGCTGGAAAACGACATCCTCCGCAACGAGGAGAGCGCCGCATCCCTGCAGGAAGAGATCAGCGCCGGGGAACAGGACAGCACCGAGGCACAGGCCGCCTTGCAGCGCCACCGTGCCGTGGCAAAGACCATGGAAGCGGAGGGCGAAAAGCTGGCGGCAGAGATCGAGGCACTGAACGCGGAGATCGCCCGCCTGACCGATGCCAGCAGCGCCAGCGGTGCCCGCAAGGACACCTTGAAAGCAGAACTTGCCGGTCTGGCGGCCCGGCGCACCGAAGCGCAGGTGGCGCAGGCGGGGAAACAGCCCGCCAGCGTCTGCCCGCCCTCGAAGCGAACGCAGAAGAGAGCACCGCCCAGCGGGACGAGGCAAAGCGGGATCTGGAAGACACCATAAAATACCGCCGGATGCTGGAAGAAAACGAAAAGCAGCTGGCGAATGTCCGTTCCGGTCTGGAGCTCAAGCTGAAAAGCCGCAAAGCCGCGCTGGACGATGCCGACGCGGCAGAGCAGAAGCTTGGCCGGGAGCTGGATGCCGCCCGCCAGCGTCTCTCGGTGCTGCGGGAGCTGGAAAAGAACATGGACGGCTACCAGAACTCGGTCAAGGCCGTCATGCGTGCCGCCGGTGCCCGCCGTCTGCGGGGGGTCATCGGGCCGGTGTCCGCCATCCTGACGGTGGAGCCGGGCTGTGAGGTGGCTGTGGAGACCGCCCTTGGCGGCGCACTGCAGAACATCGTGGTGGAAAACGAGGCCGCCGCCAAAGCGGCTATCGCCCTGCTGCGCAATGACAATGCGGGCCGCGCCACCTTTCTGCCGCTGGACACCGTCCAGCCCGGCGTGTTCCGGGGACGTCTTTCCGGCACGGCGCGTCTGGCTTCCAGCCTTGTACAGGCCGACCGCCGGTACGACAACATCGTATCGAACCTGCTGGGCCGCATCATCGTGGTGGACGACATCAACGAAGCCTCCCGCGTGGCGCGGGATAACGGCTTCCGCAGCAAGGTGGTCACCATGGATGGTCAGGTGGTCAATGCAGGCGGCAGCTTTACCGGCGGCAGTGTCCAGCGCAGCGCGGGCCTGTTCACCCGCAAGCAGGAGATGGAAGAGCTGCGGGTAAAGGCTGCAAAACTGCAGAAGGACTGCCTTGCCGCGCAGGAAAAGACCGACCGCTGCAAAGAGCAGGCAGATGCCCTTCAGGCAGAGCTGACCGCCACGGCCAGTGAACAGATCACCGCAGCCAATGACAGGGTGCGTGCCGAGGCAGAGCAGAAGCGGCTGGAAGCTGCCGTACAGCAGCAGGAGAGCACTCTTGCCGCCCGGCAGCAGGAGATCGATGCCCTGAAAGCGTCCCTTTCCGAGAGCCAGAGCAGGGCCGAGGACGCTGCTGCTCTGCAGGCAGAGCTCACAGCAAAGGTCGATCTGCTGACGGCTGAAATGAACCGCATCGCCGAGGGAGATGACAGCTTTGTGGCGCAGCAGACGGTGCTGAACCAGAAGCTCAGCGCAAAGCGGCTGGAACAGGTGACCCGACAGAAGGACGCCGAGCTGGCCTACAGCCAGATCGCCGCGCTGGAACAGCGGGCACAGGATGCCGCCGCACGCCGCGCCTCGCTGGAAGAAAGCCTTGGGGCACTGGCACAGCGCAGCGAGAGCTGCCGGGCGGAAATTGCAGCCATCCGGCAGGCAAAGTCCGACAGCCAGACCGAGATCACCCAAAAAGAAAAGGCGATCCGCGAAGCCACCGAACAGCGGCTGGAACGCCAGCAGGCAGAGACTGCGGCACTGAGCCGGGCGCGCACTTCCTCCGACAGCCGCGAGGAGATGGGCCGCGAAATGGCCCGCCTTGCCGAACGCAAGGCCGCAGCCGAGACCGAGTACGACCAGACGGTGGCAAAGCTGTGGGATGAGTACCAGCTCTCGGTGAGTCAGGCAGAGAACCTCTGCGTGGAGTTCGAGAGCCTGACGGCCCTGCGGGCACAGGTGGCAGAACTGCGGGGCAAGATCCGTGCCCTTGGCAGCGTGAACGTCAGCGCTATCGAGGAGTACAAAGAGGTCCGGGCCCGCTACGACGCCCTTGTGCATCAGGTGACCGATGTGGAGGAAAGCCGCCACGAGCTGATCCGCATGATCTCGAAACTTTCGGCGCAGATGCGGGAGATCTTCACTGACAGCTTCCGCGCCATCAACGAAAACTTCGGCCGGGTGTTCACCGAGCTGTTCGGCGGCGGCGAAGCCAGCCTGCTGCTGGAGGATGAGGCCGATGTGCTGTCCTGCGGCATCGGCATCCGGGTGGCCCCGCCGGGCAAGGTCATCAAGAATCTGGAAGCGCTTTCCGGCGGTGAACAGGCGCTGGTGGCCATCAGCATCTACTTTGCCATTCTGGCGGTGAACCCGGCTCCGTTCTGTATTCTGGACGAGATCGAGGCCGCTTTGGACGATGCCAACGTGGTGCGGTTTGCCCAGTATCTGCGCCGGGTGAGCGACAAGACCCAGTTCATTGTCATCACCCACCGCCGCGGTACGATGGAAGCCGCGAATGTGCTTTACGGCGTCACCATGCAGGAGGACGGCGTGTCCAAACTGCTCAGACTGGATCTGGAACAGGTTGACGCCACGCTGGTTTCCTGATATATATTAAAGAAAAAGATAGGAGGACACTATGGGGTTCTTCGGATTTGGCAAGAAAAACAAAGAAAAAGAACAGGAAAAAATGAAAACGGGTCTGGAAAAGACCCGCACCGGTTTCTGGGGCAATATCCTCAACACCCTCACCGGCAGCGTCATCGACGACGAAATGTACGATGATCTGGAAGAGCAGCTCATCCTTGCGGATGTGGGCGGCGAAGTGGCCGTGCGTCTGGTGGACAAGCTGCGGGACCGGGTGCGCGAGAAGGGCCTGAAGACCGGCGAAGAAGCGGCAGATGCCCTGCGGGACATCATTGCCGAGGAGATGACGCCGGAGGCTGAAATGGACCTTTCCGGCAAGCCTGCCGTCATTCTGGTCATTGGAGTGAATGGCGTGGGCAAGACCACCAGCATTGCAAAGCTGGCCGATTACTACACCCGCGAGGGCAAAAAGGTGATGCTGGCCGCAGGCGATACCTTCCGTGCAGCCGCCAGCGAACAGCTGGAGATCTGGGCAAAACGCGCCGGTGTGCCCATTGTGAGCGCGGGCGAGGGTGCAGACCCGGCGGCTGTCATTTTCGATACCGTAAAGTCTGCCACCGCACGCGGCTATGACATGGTCATTGCCGACACCGCAGGCCGTCTGCACAACAAATCCAACCTGATGGCAGAGCTTTCCAAGATCAGCCGCAGCGTCAAAAAGGCCAGCCCCGAGGCCAGTCTGGAGACCCTGCTGGTGCTGGATGCCATCACCGGCCAGAACGCCATCAGTCAGGCCAAGGAGTTCTGCAAGGCTGCAGACGCCACCGGCATCATCCTGACCAAGCTGGACGGCACCGCCAAGGGCGGCTGCGT
>OBXH01001357.1_pt1 | contig 12467 bp, 5 predicted proteins | sample 1538101 | NCBI WGS metagenome assembly OBXH01 (sample SAMEA2580141, study PRJEB22360) | human gut metagenome | biome: human gut; feature: human-associated habitat; material: faeces | place: Denmark | collected 2008/2010 | reverse complement strand
TTTTCAGTGCCAGATAATAGCTGAAATATGCAACCGACACACTGTGGCGGAACACGCTGGTGTCACCGTGCTGCATATAGCGGTGTGACTCTAACAGACGGGACTGCCTGCAGAGTTCCTCTAAGGTGTCATAAAAGTATTTTTCCTGCTCGTCGGATAAATGATAGGTCATTTTGCTCCTTCTTTCCATGCTATTCAATAAAACAGTTACCTGGGCGAAACTCTGCTTTAGGCTGTGAACGTTGTGGGAAATTGACAGCTGAAACGAAAGCACGCTCTCGCTGCGTGTCGCTCGTAGCGGATACTAAGTGACCAAAATACGGTCACTAAGTACCGACGGCTCCCCAGCACTTTCTTTTTCATCTGTCAATTTTCCACAACATCGCCAGTTCATGAATGAGTTTCGCAATTATCTTAGTATATGCACGCATAAACAAGATTGTCAAGCTATCGCAAAAATATGAGGACTTTTTTCAGTCCTCATATTTTTATACACATGATGTTGGTATCAAATATAATACCTTACAGTAACTCTTTTAATATCTGGTTCACAAGCGCCGGGTTTGCTTTTCCTTTCATGGCTTTCATGGTCTGTCCGACTAAGAATCCGATTGCCTTTTCTTTGCCGTTATGGTAATCCTCAACCGACTGTGGATTTTCTGCTAATATTTTCTGTACTGTCTCACGGAGTGCTCCCTCATCGTTGACAGTCTTTAAACCTTTTTCCTCAACGTATTTTTCAGGATCGATGTCGTCTTTAAAGATCCGTTCAAATACTTCTTTTGCAACCGTGTTCGTGATGGAACCGGAATCGGCAAGATTGATCAGTTTTGCAAGATTGACCGGAGAAAAACGGATGTCTTCCGGATCCATGTTGTTTTCCTTTAACAGACGCATAGTTTCGACCATGATCCAGTTGGACACTTTTTTCGGTTTGCCGCAAAGCTCGGTTGCCGCCTCAAACAGGTCTGCAAATTTTTTGTGTCCTGTGATGATCTCAGCATCGTATTTTGGAAGATCAAACTCTCTCTGGTAACGCTCTAATTTTTCCGTGCGCAGTTCCGGCTGGTTTGCCTTTACTTTTGCGATCCACTCATCGCTGATCACGATCGGGACAAGATCCGGCTCCGGGAAATAACGGTAATCCTGTGCATCCTCTTTGGAACGCATTGCATGGGAAGATTCCTTATTGTCATCCCAGCGGCGTGTCTCCTGCACGATCTTCTTTCCGGCTTCAAGCAGTTCGATCTGACGTGCACGCTCTCCCTCGATAGCTCTTGCGATCGCTTTAAAGGAGTTTAAGTTTTTCATCTCGGTACGGGTTCCAAACTTCTTTGCGCCGGCTTCACGGACGGACAGGTTGACATCGGCACGCATGGAACCTTCGTTTAATTTACAGTCAGATGCTCCCAGATACTGGATGATCATGCGCAGCTTTTCAAGATATGCGATAACCTCCTCCGCGGAACGCATATCAGGCTCGGATACAATCTCAATCAGCGGTACACCGGAACGGTTGTAATCTACGATGGAGACATCCTCCCACTCGTCATGCACCAGTTTTCCGGCATCCTCCTCCATATGGATCTCATGGATACCAATAATCTTCTTTCCGGCTGCTGTCTCGATCTCGACACCACCGTTTCTGCAGATGGGCAGATATAACTGGGAGATCTGGTAGTTCTGCGGGTTATCCGGGTAAAAATAGTTTTTACGGTCAAATTTACAGTACTGGGTAATACTGCAGTTTGTGGCAATTCCCACTGCCATCGCATATTCCACCACCTGACGGTTCAACACCGGAAGGGAACCCGGCATACCGGTACATACCGGACAGGTATGTGTGTTTGGTGCACCGCCGAATGCCGTGGAACAGCCGCAGAAGATTTTTGTTTTCGTTGCTAACTCAACATGGACCTCAAGTCCAATGACAGTTTCATATATTTTACTCATGTCTATTCCTCCATTTTCGGACTATGCAAGCGGGCTGTGCTCATAGGTTCTTGTCTGTTCAAATGCATATGCCGCGCGGATGATCTTCTTCTCTTCAAAACAGTTTCCAATAAGCTGTAACCCGATCGGCAGACCGTTTTTATCTTTGCCGCACGGCAGTGAAATTCCCGGTAAGCCGGCAAGATTTACGGAAATCGTGTAAATATCTCCTAAATACATCTTGATCGGATCACTTAAAGACTGTCCTAATTTTGGTGCAGTGGTCGGTGCTGCCGGTCCTAAAATGACATCATATTTTTCAAATGCTTTATCAAATGCCTGTTTGATCAGTGCCTTGGTGCGGAGTGCTTTCAGATAATATGCATCGTAATAACCGCTGCTCAGCACGAAAGAGCCAAGCATGATACGGCGTTTTACCTCCGGCCCGAATCCTTCGGAACGGGATTTTTTGTACATGTTGTGAAGTCCCTCGTATTCTTTGGTGCGGTAACCATATTTGACACCGTCAAATCTTGCCAGGTTGGAACTTGCCTCTGCACAGGCGATAACGTAATATGCAGGGATCGCATATTCTACCAGGCTTAAATCAAACTCTTCCACGATGGCGCCCTTTTTCTTTAATTCCTCTGCAGCCTGCAAAACTGCTGTTTTTACCTCCGGGTCTAAGCCTTCCCCGAAATAATCGCGTGGGATACCGATCTTCATTCCGGCGACATCATCCGCCAGCGCCCTGGTAAAATCATAATCCTCCCTTTTCACGGAAGTGGAGTCCTTCGTATCATAAGAAGCGATCGCCTCTAATATCGTGGCACAGTCTGTCACATCTTTTGCGACCGGTCCGATCTGGTCTAAGGATGAACCGTAAGCGATCAGTCCGTAACGTGATACCGTGCCGTACGTCGGTTTCATGCCGGTTACGCCGCAGAAGGAACTCGGCTGACGGATGGAACCGCCGGTATCTGATCCAAGTGCAAAGACACATTCCTCTGCTGCAACCGCCGCACAGGAGCCACCCGAAGAACCTCCCGGCACATGCTCTGTGTTCCACGGATTTTTTGTCTCGCCATAAGCGGATGTCTCTGTCGTGCTTCCCATGGCAAACTCATCCATGTTGGTCTTTCCTAAAATAACTGCCCCTGCTTTTTCCAGATTTAAAACTGCCTCCGCCGTGTAGGTCGGAATAAAGTTATATAAAATCTTAGAAGAACAGGTGGTAAGCAGATCTTTCGTACACATATTGTCTTTGATGGCAACCGGTACACCTGCAAGCGGCCCCGTCAGTGTGCCGTCATCAATCTGTTTCTGTACTTCCTTTGCGCGTTTCAGTGCTCCCTCTCTATCTACTGTCACAAAGCTGTTTACGAGTTTTTCTTTTTTCTCAATCGCGTCAAGCGCCGCCGTAACAGCTTCCTCTACTGAGATTTCTTTTGCTTTTATTCTTTTGCCGAGTTCCACGGCAGTCAAACTCATAATATTCATATAAATCTCCATTCCTGCTCCTGCTTTTTATCCGAACATTTTCTTTGCCTGCTGCACAAAATGTTCTTTGAGCAATCTGATTAATCTCCAATTGTCTTTGGCACTTTAAATCCACCGTCTTTCTGTGCCGGTGCATTCGAAAGCGTCTCTTTGCTGCCGTCTCCGTTTGTCACTACATCTTCCCGGAATACATTGTTTACCGGGAACACATGTGACATCGGCTCCACTCCTGTGGTATCAAGTTCGTTTAATTTATCAATATAGTTGAGCATTTCTTCCATATCTTTCTTGGCATGCTCTTTTTCTTCCTCATTCAGCTCTAATTTTGCAAGGATTCCGACATACTCGATCGTCTCGTCTGAGATCTCATTTTTGCGTCCTGTTTTAATGACTTTCGGTTCTTCCTCTTCGATCTCCGGTTCCAGGGTTTCCTCCGGCTCTTCAGCAACAACCGGTCCAACAACCAGACCATAGCAGGCAACATCCCCTGCCCCGGAGTTGTTCCACTCTGCCTGGATCGCAGTTCCTTCATATTTTAATCCACATTTTTCCATCACTTTCGCAGAGTATGGATTTCTGGTATCACATCTCGCCTGGATCCTGCGTGCGCCGACTTCATTGGTCAGGTATTCCACAACGGCTGAAAGCGCCTCGGACATGATTCCCTTATGCCAGTAATCGCAGCTTAAACAATAGCCGACTTCCATGGACTGTACTTTTTCATTGACCATCACCACACCGATGCTGCCGATTGCCTCACCGATCTCTTTTAATTCGATACACCATTCATATTTTTCCGGTTTCTCATAGGCGGCAATCCAGCCTTTCAAAATACCTTTTGTCTCCTCTTCGCTCTCGTGTGCCGGCCACAGCAGATATCTTGTCACTTCCGGGTCAGATGCCCAGTTGCGGTACATCGGCTCTGCATCGGAAAGTGTAAATTTTCTTAAAACAAGACGTCTTGTCTCGATTGTTTTTGTTCCCAAATGTTTCACGGCTGTTCTCCTTTTTCATTCATATGATGTCTGTTTGCAAAACTCCATTTTACATTCAATTTTGAACCTGATATGGATCTAAAATTATTTTGTTTTGGATTCTTTGCATCTGTTCTAACCTGATTACGGCTCTAATCTGCTTAAATCACGCGGGAACAGCGTCGTCTCACGGACGTTGTCCTCACCGACTAATTTCATGGTCAGACGCTCTAATCCGATTCCAAGTCCACCATGTGGCGGCATGCCATGTTTGAATACGGATAAATACTGTTCCATTCCCTCAGACTCCATACCACGCTTTTCGATTTTTTCCATCAGTTTGTTGTAATCGTGGATACGCTGTCCACCGGTCGTGATCTCAAGTCCCTGATATAAAAGGTCAAAACTTAAGGTATAAGTCGGATCTGCCGGATCGTCCATCGCGTAAAACGGACGTTTCTTGGATGGATAATGTGTAACAAATACGAAATCCGCATCATACTCTTCTTTGAAATACTGTCCGATGAGTGCTTCCTCCTCCGGCTCAAGATCGTATGGATTTCTGATCTGGCGGTGATATTTTTCTGCCACTTTTTCTTTTGCTTCATCGAAACGCACGGTCGGAATTTTGTCGACGTTCGGCAGTGTGACGCCTAATAACCGAAGTTCCTCTGCATAATCTTTTTTGAGCAGTGCGATCATATACTGCAAAAATCCGGTCTCCATCGCCATGATATCTTCAAATCCATCAATATATCCCATCTCAAAATCAAGGCTGGTGTACTCGTTCAAGTGACGTTTGGTATTATGTTTTTCTGCACGGAATACCGGCGCCGTCTCAAATACCCGGTCAAATACGCCGACCATCATCTGTTTGTAAAACTGAGGACTCTGCTGTAAAACTGCCGGTCTGTGAAAATATTCCAACCGGAACAGGTTTGCCCCGCCCTCTGCACTTTTTGCACCGATCTTTGGTGTATGGATCTCTGTAAACCCCTTACCGTATAAGAAATCACGAAATCCCCGTACCACACCTTCCTGAATACGGAATTTTGCACGCTCCCTGACATTTCGAAGGGCGATCGCACGGTTGTTTAAATTCGCCTCCAAGGAGGTATTTAATTTCCATTTTGAGATTGCAAGCGGCATCGGTGCAGCCGGTTCGGACAATACCTTGATTTTATCCAGACGGATCTCAAATCCGTGTGGTGCACGTTCCTCCGGTTTTACGGTTCCCTCCACCTCAATCGTTGCTGCCTCTTTTAAATCTTTTAAGTCAAACTGTGTTTTTCCTTCTTCGTAAACACACTGGAGCAGTCCTTCTCTCTTTCTTAAGACGATAAATGCAACTTCACCCATATCACGGATGGTATGCACTGCTCCGTTTACTTTTACACTTTTTCCCTCATAGCTGCCGGTCAGTAAATCACCGACCTCTAAGGTTTCCTTTTTGTTTACACCTGTCATGAATTCCATATTCTGTACACTCCTTTAGATATGATAAGGTGCGGGACGGGAACCTTTTTGAAAAACAAAACTCTGTCTTTCAGATTTTCAACAAATAATAGAATGCACGCTCCGCGAACATTCTATTATCATGAATACAAAAAACCCCGGAAAAGCATATGCTTTTCCGGGGCGAAATCTCTTAGTATCCCGCGGTACCACCCGCATTGAAAAATGATGTCGTTCTCATCATCTTTCCGCTCTCTGTGCTTAACGCGCACCCACGTACTGACCTACTTTCGATCCACTGCCGCTGTTTTTAAGATCAACCGCTCGTGCAAATTCCTGTTCAATCAGTCTGCTCCAGAGTGTTCCCTTGACCTTCTCTTTCAAACAGCGCTCTCAGTCGGTGACGCTGTATTCCTGTCGACGCCCAAAGATCAGAGTCTCTTTCATCGCTTTACTGTTTTAACGTTGTAACATTTATACCACATTGATTTCCTGTTTGCAATATTTTTTTACAACTTTTTTTATTTTACAGTAATTTTGCAGGTTGCTTTCTTTCCACTTGCAGTTTTTACAGTAATCGTGGCTGTTCCTTTTTTCAGTGCCTTTACTTTACCATTCTTATCAACTGTTGCCACTTTTTTGTTGGAACTCGTCCAGGTAAGTTTATCTGTTGAGGAAGAAGGTGTCATAGTCGCTTTTAAGGTCAGAGTCCTGCCCTTTGCAACAGTCGCCTTGGTTTTGTTTAATTTTACCTTGGTTGCCGGTACTTTTACCGTCACTTTACAGGTTGCTTTCTTTCCACCTGATGTCTTTGCGGTAATCGTTACAGTACCTTTCTTTACAGCCGTTACAACACCATTTTTATCGACTGTAGCTACTTTCTTGTTAGAACTGCTCCATGTCACTTTGTCCGTTGCATTCTTATCAAGAGTAGCTTTCAGCTGTTTTGTTGCATTTTGCTTTAATGTCAGTTTCTTTGCACTCAGTTTAATACCTGCTGACTTCTTATTACTCTTTACAACGGTCACTTTACAGGTTGCTTTCTTTCCACTTGTTGTTTTAACTGTAATCGTAGCTGTTCCTGTTTTGACTCCTTTGATCTTACCGCTCTTTGTTACTGTCACTACCTTTTTGTTTGATGTAGACCATGTAAGTTTATCTGTCGCTGTCTTCGGAAATACAGATGCTGTCAGTTTTACGGAACTTCCCTTTTTGATACTCATCGCCGGTGTCAGATATACTTTGGTTGCCGGATCTGTAACCGTGATCTTACAGGTTGCCTTTAAACCATTCTTTGTGGTAGCTGTAATTGTAGCGGTTCCTGCTTTCTTTGCAGTTACTTTTCCGTTTGCATCTACTTTTACAACAGAGGATTTGGAAGATTTCCATTTCACGGCTTTATCCGTACAATCCTTCGGAGTGACTGTTGCCTTTAAGGTATATGTTTTTCCTTTTTTCAGGCTGAGTTTTGTCTTGTTTAATTTGATCTTCGCTGCCTGTACCTGATCTCCTACAGTTACTTTACATTCTGATGTAAACAGTCCGTCTTTTGTTGTCACGGTAATTGTTGCAGTTCCTTTGGCATTTGCAGTTACATTACCATCTTTGTCAACTGAAGCAACTGTTTTGTCAGAAGTCTTGTATTTTACTGCTGTGTTTGTTGCATTCTGCGGTGCTACTACTACATTTTTAGAAATGTTTGCTGTTTTACCTTTCTGTAAGGTGATCTCTGTCTTTTTCAGTGAAACTCCTGTTACTTTGACTGCACGTTCTTCTGCCTTAATCTTATATGCAGGATCAAAACCAGGTTTTAAGTTTTCTTCATCCACAGAAATCTGTTTTACATGATCTTTATCTGTTAAGATCACACCGTTGTATGCCGGAACATTTACCGTTACACTGCCGCCTGCTGCACTGCAGCTGTTTCCTGTGATCACATCTGCAAGTTCTGTCGCAGTCATTCCAAGTTCTGCAACATTTACTGTCACAGACTTGTCTGCTGCACTGTTGTTCATCAAAACAAGCATGATATCCGAATCATCACTTCTGACATAGCCTAAAATTTCTTTATCTGTGCCATATACCGGCTCTACGGAGCCTGTTCTCAATGCACTGTAACTGCTTCTTATTGCAGCAAGTTTTGCATACCATTTTACCAGAGTTTCATTTCCTTCGCCCCAGATCATCGCACGGCGGTCATCTGGATCATCTGCACCTACCATACCAAGCTCATCACCATAGTAGATCGTCGGTGCACCTGCATAGGTAAACTGCATTAACGCAACTAAATACTGTTTCTGTTTTGCTGCATCTGAAGTATTCTCGTAAGTCGGGAATGCCTCTGCAATTTCTTTCTGTTTTCTATCGTCATCAATACCATCTAAGTAAGATAACAAACGTGTTGTATCATGAGAGTCAACAAGGTTCATCATTGCATAAAATGCTTCTTTCGGATAACGCTCTCTCAAACGCTCTAAAGTATTTAATGCATCTGTGGAATTCCCGCCCTTTGCATAAGCGATCGCTGCTCCACGGAACATATAGTTCATAACGGAATCATACATGTCACCCATCAGATATTTGACTGCATCCGTCCAGATCTCTCCGATGATCACATTATCACTGTCAAGTGCCTTTACGGATTTACGGAAATGCTGCCAGGTCTCATCCGATACTTCATTGGCAACATCGAGTCTCCATCCGTCCATTCCTTTTGACAGCCAGTACTGTGTTACACTGTTATCTGCGGTCTTACTTATTTCATTTTTTCCGATTACTTCTTCTGCCCAGGTACCGGTCTGATATTCGGAACCGTTCGTTGCCTTGATGATCGGCATGGAGTCATAACCCCACCATCCATCATAACCATATACTGGTTTTCCGGCACGAAGTCCTACGGAATCAAATACTTCATCGTCATTGTCATCTTTTAAAGTTGTATCGGAAAATACATCAAACCATTCTGTATAGTCATAGTTTGTAATTCCATACTCTGCCGTAAAATATTCTTTTGCCTGTTTTTCTGCTTCCTCTTTGGAAATCTTTTTCTCGCTCATGGCATCGTATACATATGCCCAGTAAGGATAAGCTCCGATCGTATCGGTTCCATCTTCCAGATACTCATAGTAACGGTCAAAATAAACAGAATCATCCGATACATGATTGAATACACCATCCAATACAACATGCATATTATTCGCTTCTGCTACGCTGACCAGTTCCTCAAAATCTCCAAGTGTTCCAAGGATCGGATCAATATTTTTATAATCACTTGTATCGTATCTGTGGCTGGAAATGGACTCAAATACCGGGTTTAAGTAGATCACGGTAACACCAAGTGCTTTTAAGTAGTCGATCCGTTTTGTAATACCCTTTAAATCTCCACCATAGATCTCATTGCTCCAGTTTCCATCGCCCTTATATGCGTAAGTCGGATAGGTATCCGGATGTAATGTGATCTGCTCCGGGTTCTCCGGTAAAATATACCAGTCATTCATATACTCATACTGTACCGTACCTCTTGCATCCGAAGTGATGGTATCGTTTGTCACATCGCCATTATAGAAACGATCCGGGAAGATCTGGTAGATCACTGCATTTTTCATCCAGTCGGGTGTCTTATAACCTGACTGATATACGATCTGATCATATGGTAAAAGATTTAACAGATTGGCTGCCACACCGGCCCCATAAAATCCGTCATCATCGCCATACATTACCACTGCAGTTTCATTGTATACTGCAAAGAAATACTGATATTCTCCAAGTCTGTCATAGCTTGTAGTAACAGACCATCTCTGTTTTCCATCTTCCGCACCCTCTGCTTTTTTCATGGAAAGTGTTTTCTTTGCCACGCCTTTTACGACCAGTTTGACTGCAGTAACTTCATCTCCGGTATCGATGGAGTAGGTAACTTCCTCTCCGGTTGCCACCGCACCGTATACTGATTTGTAAGCTGTATCCTTAGAATCAAATACAAGTTTGTTTGTTGCAACTTCTTTGTCAGAAGCATTCGAATAATAAATGCCTGATTCCGGATCATAATAGAATGTAACATCCTTTGTGGTATCTACCGTATATGGATCCATTTCAACAGTCTCATCCTCTGATACGATCTTCGTATCGGAATAAGTACCAGCTTCCATGTTTGCCACAGTTGCGCTGTAAATTCCGGTCAGTCTGCTGTCAGAAAATTTTGTATCCAACGGAATCCCTGTTCCCTGCAATAACAGGCTTGCCCCGAACTTATAATCAATACTGCATTTTGAATAATGGCTGAAGTCCGAATAATAAATCGTAACATCCTGAGGTTCTGTCACGGTAACTGCAATGTTAGATCCGCTTATAACACCGCCTGCTCCATAGTTTTCGCTCCAGTCACCCATCGTAATCTTGTACTCGTAATTTGCCGCCGGAACATTTTTAAATGTATAGGAATATAACCCCTCTCCCATGTATGTCATTATATTTGATGCTGCATCCCAGCTTTTTCCAGGAAATGTACCCGGTATACAGACCATTCTGCCGGTAAATTTATCCCTGGTATAAGAAAGATAAGTATCTTTTCCAACTGTAACACCAGCGGATGTTTCAATGTCTTTTTTTACACCATCTACTTCGATGTAATATACGATGTCCAATGCATCATCTCCAAGGAAAATCGCATCCGTGGTATATGCATTTGCAACACTTTTATCTGCTGTCATGGTAACCGTCTTTAATGCAGAAATTCCTTTTTCCTCCACCTCTGATTTTTTACCATAAACAACCTTTACTTTATCTTTTACATTTTCTGCAACAGCCGTGAATGTGGTAGTTCCATCTGCATTGTCGACTGCCTGGTCCGATACCTCTTTTGTGGAAGCAAGTGTAATTGTTCCATCTTTATCCATGTACCAGTTCCAGGTGCCGTCTTTCTGGATATAATATACATCGGTTGGCGTTTCTGCTACAAATTTATCCAACAGTTTGTCGTAAGTATTGTCACCTGTTTTTGTATCATCCGCATTATCTACATCTACAAACTGAAAGCCTCCGAATGTTCCTTTGACAGTGAGTTTGTAAAATCCATTCTCTTCTGCTGTGAAAAGATCTCCTTTTACGTCCCAGCCGGTGATCGTTTCCTGACCTTTTGTATCAGTGATAGTCAATTTGTCATTCCAGTGCTGCATTGCCGGCTTTGACCATTTTGTTTCCGGTTTGATATGCATGGTAAGGTAAACAAGTTCCGGCTCTTTTAAGGCTTCTGTGCCTGCTGCATCTAAATACCAGCCCCAGTTACCGTCTTTGCAGATGTAATAGATATCTGTCGGAGTGTCACCAGTATATGATTTCATAGTGCTGACAAATCCCTGTCCTGCTGTGTTCTTTGACGGATCTGCATAATCTAAAAACTGGAATCCCGTAAAATTACCGTTTAATGTTACACTGTAAAATTTTCCGTCTTTATCCGCTGTCAGAAGCTGTCCTACTGCGTCTTCCCAACCTGTAATCTCCTGGTTTTTTTCCGTTGCACCAGATACGATTGTGTTATCATCTCCCCAGAACTGAAGTGCAGGCGTTTTGTACTTTGCAGAACTGTTATCCATGTGCAGTGTCAGGTTCATTGTTCCTTCCACAGCTTTCACTTCCTGCTCTGTTTCCGTTTCTTCTGTTTCCTCGGATAATTCAGTCTCATCTTCCGTTGTTTCTGTTACAGGTGCCTCTGTTTCTGCATCTTGGGTCTCTGCTTCTGTTACTGCTGCTTCCGCATCCTCTGTTTCTGCATCTTCGTTCTCTGCTTCTGCATCTTGGGTCTCTGTTTCCGGCTCTTTCGTTTCCTGACTCTGACTTGTACCAGTTTCTTCTTGTACCGCGGTATCTGCTTTCGTCTCTGTTTCCCCGGTTTTTTCTGTCACAGCATTTTTTGTTTCTTCCATACGATCTGCATCGCTGGATTCTTCATGTACCGTTTCTTCTGTCCCCGTTTCAAGCTCCGCCGCCGCTGCAGATATGGCTCCCGGCGTCTCTGGTAACGTTACCAGCATACCTAAAATTAAAAGCCAGCTAAGTGATTTCTTAGCGGCCTTCTGTAAAATCTTTTTGTTTCTCATTTTTCAAAGTCCCCCATTTTCGATTTTCGATCATACCCCAGTTTGCCGGATAAGATCATTAACCGGTCTTATACATGTCCCTCTCCCCCTCTTTCAAATTTTCGTATTTTTTCGTACTTCTATATCTTATATTTATTCGTTGATTTATACAAGTTGTTTTCGTATTTTAATTCTATTTTCGTCTGTTTGACCAATTTTGCAAATTGATTTTTATGAATTATTCGGGTATTGACTTTGGGCGAAAATATGCGAAAATATTTTTCTGTTACTTTTGGGCAATAAAAAAACAGTGTCTCCTGTTCTGACCGATTCCACCCTTTCATTGTCAGATTTTGGTCTGACTGACTTTCGTGGCAGATACGGACATATATCATCGACACTGTCTTTCTCAATATTTTTTTATCAGATCTGCCCTGTTTCTTTCAAGTATGCGAGCAGTCCCTCACAACCGGAAACAACATCCCGGTAGGTCTCGTCAAACCTGCCGGAATACCATGGATCTGAAATGGATTTT